>Ga0209152_10000387_pt1 | contig 20781 bp, 18 predicted proteins | sample GraSoiAngelo_107_FD_185873 | JGI IMG/M metagenome (GOLD analysis project Ga0209152, IMG submission 185873) | Grasslands soil microbial communities from the Angelo Coastal Reserve, California, USA - 14_0903_09_30cm (SPAdes) (version 2) | ecosystem: Environmental > Terrestrial > Soil > Grasslands...
CTGCACTCGCGCACCCCGGGCCACTCCGAGTACCGCTGGACGACCGGCGTCGAGACGACCACCGGCCCGCTCGGCCAGGGCGTCGGCACCTCGGTCGGGATGGCGATGGCCTCGAAGTGGCTGGGCGCGACCTACGGCGCCGACCTCTTCGACTTCGACACCTACGCGGTCGCCGGCGACGGCTGCCTGCAGGAGGGGATCTCCCACGAAGCCGCCTCCCTCGCCGGCCACCTGAAACTGGACAACCTCTGCTGGATCTTCGACAACAACCACATCTCGATCGACGGTGACACGGCGCTGGCCTTCTCAGACGACGTGCTCAGCCGCTTCGAGGGCTATGGCTGGAATGTGATCCGGGTCGGCGACGCCAACGACACCGGCCTCCTCGGCAAAGCCTTCAACGCGTTTAAGGCCGAGACCGGCCGTCCGACCCTGATCGTCGTCGACAGCCACATCGGCTGGGGCTCGCCGAATAAGCAGGACACCGAGTCCGCCCACGGCGAACCGCTCGGCGAAGAGGAGATCGAACTGACCAAGGAGGTCTACGGCTGGCCGAAGGACGCCAAGTTCTTCGTCCCCGAGGGTGTCCGCGAGCGCTTCGACGAGGTGATCGGCAGGCGCGGCGCTGAGCTCAGCTCGGCCTGGCAGGAGAAGCTCGACGCCTCCGAGCACAAGGCCGAGCTGGAGATGCTTCAGCATCGCGGCCTCCCCGACGGCTGGGACGCCGACCTGCCGAGCTTCGAGGCCGACGAAGAGAAGGGGCTGGCGACCCGCAAGGCCTCGAACAAGGTCCAGAACGCGATCGCCGAGCGGGTGCCGTGGCTGATCGCTGGCTCCTGTGACCTCACCGACTCGACTTCGGTCCGCCTCAGCGACGCCGACCAGTACGAGCCGGGCAGCTACGACGGCCGCCAGGTCCACTTTGGGATCCGCGAACACGCTGCTGCCGCCGCCTGCAACGGGATGTCGACGGCGAAGCTGCGCCCGCTCTGGTCGACCTACCTCACCTTCTCCGACTACGGCCGCGCCGCGATCCGGCTCTCGGCCCTGATGGAGCTGCCGGTCGTCCACCTCTTCACCCACGACTCGATCGGGCTGGGGGAGGACGGGCCGACGCACCAGCCGATCGAGCAGCTGATGGCGCTGCGGGCGATGCCGCACCTCGACGTGATCCGACCCGCCGACGCCAACGAGGTGACCGAGGCCTGGAAGATCGCCCTCGACCGCACCCACTGCCCGGTGGCGATGGTGATGACCCGCCAGACCGTGCCGGTCTTCGACCGCTCCAAGTACGCCTCCGCCGAGGGCGTGCAGCGCGGCGGCTACGTCCTCGCCGACGCCGAGGACGGCGACCCGGAGCTGATCCTGATCGCCACCGGCAGCGAGGTCCAGCTCGCCCTCGGCGCCCACGAGCGCCTCGCCGCCGACGGCATCCGCAGCCGCGTCGTCAGCCTCCCTTGCTGGGAGATCTTCGAGAAGCAGGACCAGTCCTACCGCGACGAGGTGCTGCCACCGGACGTCGTCGCCCGGATCTCGGTTGAGGAGGGCGCGACCCTCGGCTGGGAGCGATATGTCGGTACGGAGGGCGCGATCATGGGTATGAGTACCTTTGGACAGTCGGCACCGTTCGCGGACGTCGAGGCCGAGTTCGGGTTCACCGTCGACAACGTCACCAAGGTGGCGCGCGAGGTCGCCGAGCGGGCGGCCAAATCAACGACTTAGGAGGCTCGAGATGAAGCCGACGCAGCGCCTGCACGAACTGGGCCAGAGCCTCTGGCTGGACAACATCACCCGCCCGATGCTGCGCGAAGGGGTACTGGAGGGCTACATCCGCGACCTCTCGGTCACCGGCCTGACCTCCAACCCGTCGATCTTCGACAAGGCGATCGGCGCCGGCGACGCCTATGAGGAGCAGATCGCCGAGGAGGCCCCGAAAGCCGCCGCCGGGGAGGGCGTTGGCGCGACCGAGACCGAGAAGATCTTCTTCGAGCTGGCGCTGGCCGACCTGCGCGACGCGTGCGACCTCTTCGCCGACGTCCACCGGCGCACCGCCGGCGTCGACGGCTTCTGCTCGCTCGAGGTCTCGCCGCTGATCGCCGACGACGCCGCGGCGACGATCGACGAGGCGAAGGCGCTCCACGCCAAGGGCGAGCGGGACAACCTCTACATCAAGATCCCGGGCACCCAGGCGGGGCGCGAGGCGATCGAGGAGTCGATCTTCGCCGGCATCCCGATCAACGTCACCCTGCTCTTCGACGACAAGCAGTACCTCGGCGCCGCTGACGCCTACATGCGCGGAATCGAGCGCCGGATCGAGGCGGGGCTGGACCCGCACGTCCCCTCCGTCGCCTCGCTCTTCATCAGCCGCTGGGACGTCGCCGTCGGCAAGGACGTCCCCGACAACCTCGTCAACCGGCTCGGGATCGCCGTCGGCGGCCGCGCCTTCCGCGCTTACAACGAGCTGCTCGACTCCGACCGAATGCGGCGCCTGATGAACGAGGGCGCGCGGCCGCAGCGGCTGCTCTGGGCGAGCACCGGGACCAAGGACCCCGACGCCTCCGACACCCTCTACATCGAGGCCTTCGCCTCGCCGCTGACGGTCAACACGATGCCGGAGCCGACCCTACAGGCGTTCGCCGACCACGGCCAAGTCACCGACCTCTTCCCCAAAGACGGCGGCAACGCCGAGCAGGTCCTGGCCGAGTTCGTCGAGGCCGGAATCGACGTCGCCGCCCTCGCCGCCCGCCTCCAGGAGGAGGGCAAAGAGAGCTTCAACAAGGCCTGGAACGAGATGCTGGAGACGATCGAGTCCAAGAGCGGGGTCAAGGCCGGGTGAACGAGCCCTCGGCGCTGCGACAGGCGCCGGCCTGGTCCCAGCTCCAGTCGCATTTCGAGCGGATCCGCGGCACCCACCTGCGCGACCTCTTCGCCGAGGACCCCGAGCGCGGCGAGCGGCTGCGGGCCGAGGCTGTCGGGCTCTACCTCGACTTCTCGAAGAACCGCGTCACCGACGAGACGCTGATGCTGCTCGGTGGGCTGGCGCAGCAGCGCGGGGTCTTCGATCGGCGCGAAGCGATGTTCGCCGGCGAGCACATCAACGTCTCCGAGGACCGCGCAGTACTCCACGTCGCCCTGCGGATGCCGCGGGAGCGCTCGCTCGTCGTCGACGGGGTCGACGTCGTCAAGCAGGTGCACGAGACGCTCGACCGGATGGCGGCCTTCTGCGAGCGGGTGCGCTCGGGCGAGTGGCGCGGCCACACCGGCAAACCGATCAGCGCCGTCGTCAACATCGGCATCGGCGGCTCTGACCTCGGGCCGGTGATGGCCTACGAGGCGCTCAAGCACTACTCAAAGCGCGAGCTCACCTGCCGCTTCGTCTCCAACGTCGACGGCACCGACTTCGCCGAGAAGACGCGCGACCTCGATCCGGAGACCACCCTCTTCGTGATCTCCTCGAAGACCTTCACGACGCTGGAGACGATGACCAACGCGCGCACCGCCCGCGAGTGGTCGCTGGCCGGCCTCGGCGGCGACGAGGACGCCGTCGCCAAGCACTTCGTTGCCGTCTCGACCAACGCCGAGGAGGTCTCGAAGTTCGGGATCGACACCGAGAACATGTTCGGCTTCTGGGAGTGGGTCGGCGGCCGCTACTCGATGGATTCGGCGATCGGGCTCTCGACGATGCTGGCGGTCGGCCCCGCCCGCTTCGCGGAGATGCTGGCCGGGTTCCACGCGATGGACGAGCACTTCCGCGAGGCACCGACGGCCGAGAACCTCCCGGTGATCATGGGCCTGCTCTCGGTCTGGTACGCCGACTTCTTCGGCGCCGAAACCCAGGCGGTCCTGCCCTACGACCAGTACCTGCACCGCTTCCCCGCCTACCTGCAGCAGCTGACGATGGAGTCGAACGGCAAGCACGTCACCCTCGACGGCGCCCGCGTCGACTACGACACCGGCCAGGTCTACTGGGGGGAGCCGGGGACCAACGGCCAGCACAGCTTCTACCAGCTGATCCACCAGGGGACGCGGCTGATTCCCTGCGACTTCATCGGTTTCGCCAACTCGCTGAACCCGCTCGGCGACCACCACGACATCCTGATGTCGAATGTCTTCGCCCAGGGCGAAGCGCTCGCCTTCGGCAAAACGCCCGACGAGGTGCGAGCGGAGGGGACGCCGGAGGAGGTCGTGCCGCACCGGGTGATGGAGGGCAACCGACCCTCGAACACGATCCTCGCCGAGCGGCTGACGCCGGCGACCCTCGGCTCGCTGGTCGCCCTCTACGAGCACAGCGTCTTCACCCAGGGGGCGATCTGGGGGATCGACTCCTTCGACCAGTGGGGCGTCGAGCTGGGCAAGGTCCTGGCGAAGGCGATCATCCCCGAGCTCGAGTCCGAGTCCGAGCCGGAGCTGCGCCACGACAGCTCCACCAACGCGCTGATCCGGCGCTACCGCGCCCAGCGCCAGGCGTGACCAATTCCCCCTGACAGCGCCCGCCTGCGGCGCTAGCCTCAGGCCCATGCCACTGCTCGACCTGCTGCCGCTGGCAGCGTCGGAGTCGAACCTGCTCGCCGCCCGCGAGCAGATGGCCTTCACCCTCGCCTTCCATATCGTCCTCTCCTGCATCGGGGTGGCGCTGCCGGCGACGATGCTCGTCGCCAACTACGTCGGCCTGAAGAAGGGGGACGAGGCGGCGATGGAGCTCGCCAGGCGCTGGTCGAAGGCGATCGCGGTCACCTTCGCCGTTGGCGCCGTCACCGGCACCGTCCTCAGCTTCGAGTTCGGCCTCCTCTGGCCCGAGTTCATGGACCGCTTCGGGGCGGCCTTCGGCGTCGCCTTCGCGATCGAGGGGATCTTCTTCTTCGTCGAGGCGATCTTTATCGCCGTCTACATCTACGGCTGGAAGCGCCTCAGCCCCTGGGCGCACTTCTGGTCGGGGGTGCCGATGGTGATCACCGGGATCGGCGGCGCCTTCTCGGTCGTCGCCGCCAACGCCTGGATGAACCAGCCGCAGGGCTTCACCCTCAACGGCGCCGGCGAGGTCGTCGACGTCGAGCCGCTGAAGGTCCTCTTCAACCCCGCGACCGGCTACGAGGTCGCCCACATGATCCTCGCCGCCTACATGGTCGTCGGCTTCCTCGTCGCTTCTATCTACGCGGTCGGGATGCTGAAGGGCCGCCGCGACCGCCTCCACAAGCTGGGGCTGGTGATCCCGCTGACGATCGCCTGCATTGCCACCCCGGTCCAGCTCTTCGTCGGCGACACCGCGGCGCGCGGAGTCGCCGACCACCAGCCGGCCAAGTTCGCGGCGATGGAGTGCATTCAGGAAACCGGCACGGACCAGACCGAGTACCTCGGCGGCATCTGCACGGATGATGGGGTGAAGGGCGCGATCGGCATCCCCGGTCTCGATTCCTTCCTCGTCGGCTGGAGCACGGACACGGAGGTGACTGGGCTGAACGACATCCCGCCCGACGAGCGGCCGCCGGCCAACACCTTCATCCACCTCTCCTTCGACACGATGGTCGGGATCGGCTCGGCGCTGATGGGCCTCGCCCTCTGGTTCGGGTTCGTCTGGTGGAAACGCCGGGACATCCCGCAGACGCCCTGGTTCCTGCGCGCGGTCTCGGTCTCCGGCGCCGCCGCGATCGTGGCGCTTTGGTGTGGCTGGATCGTCACCGAGGTCGGTCGCCAGCCATGGATCGTCCAGGGCTACATGCGCACTTCCGAAGCGGTGACCGAGGCGGAGGGGATCTGGTTCACCTTCGCCCTCGTTCTGCTCCTCTACACGGGCCTGGGGACCGGGGCGATCCTCGTTCTGCGGGCGATGTCGCGGCGCTGGCGCGAGAAGGGGGCTGAGGACGTGCAGAGTCCGTACGCGCCGCAGACCGAGGAGGAGACGGCATGAGCAAGGCTGACGGCGCAGCGGCGATCCTCTGGGTCGGAGCGACCTTCTACGCGCTCTTCGGCGGCGCCGACTTCGGCGGCGGCTTCTGGGACCTGGTCGCGGGCTGGGACGAAAAAGGTCAGCGGCCGCGCGACGTGATCCAGCGCTCGCTGACGCCCGTCTGGGAGGCGAACCACGTCTGGCTGATCTTTGTCCTCGTCGTCCTTTGGACCGCCTTCCCCTCGGCCTTCAGCGCGATCTTCACGACGCTGTACGTGCCGATCGCGCTGGCAGCGCTGGGGATCGTTCTCCGCGGCGCCGGCTTCGCCTTCCGCAAGTCGATCGTCGGCCTGCGGGAGCGGCGGGCGATGGGCGCGACCTTCGCGATCTCCTCAGTCTTGACCCCGTTCTTCATGGGCACGGTGGTCGGCGCGATCGCCGCCGGCAACGTCCCCGCCGAGGGCAACGGCGACGCCTTTTCCAGCTGGATCCAGCCTCTGCCGCTGCTGATCGGGGCGATGTTCGTCGCCAGCGGCGCCTACCTCGCCGCGGTCTTCCTCGTCGGCGACGCCCGCCGCGGCGACCACGAGATGGAGAGCTACTTCGAACGCCGCGCCCTCGGCGCCGCGGTGGTCGCCGGCGCCTTCGCCGTAGCCGGCCTCTTCGCCCTGCACTCCGAAGCCCGCTACGTCTTCGACCGCCTCACCGAGCAGGGGCTGCCGCTGGTCGTCCTCTCGCTCTTCTGCGGCGCCGCCCTGCTCATCGTTCTCGTCCGCGGCGGTCGCCGCCTCCTGCGCCCGCTCGCCGCAGGCGCGGTGATCGCGGTGGTCTGGGGCTGGGGGGTCGCCCAGTTCCCCTACCTGCTGCCGACCAGCCTCCGCATCGACCAGGCCGCCGCGCCCGACGCGACGATGACGATCGTCTTCATCGTCTTCGCAATCGCCGCCGTGGTCGTCCTGCCGTCGCTGGGGCTGCTCTACACGCTGGCGCAAAGGGACCTGCTCGAGTCAGAGCATTGAGACGCCGACCGGCGCGGGTAGGCTGCCGCGCGTGATCAAGGCGGTGCTGTTCGACATCGACGGGACCCTGTTGCACACGGGCGGAGCGGGCGCGGTCGCCTGGCAACGCGCCTTCCTCGAGCTCTACGAGGTTGAAGCCAACATCGCCGAACACACCCACGCGGGGATGACCGACCCCGAAATCGCCCAGATCGTCTTCCGCGAGGTGATGCACCGCGAGGGCTCGGCAGAGGAGCGGGCCGAGGCGATCGGTTGCTACCTCGGCCACCTCGCCGACGCGGTCGCCGAATCCGAGGGCTACTACGTGATCGAGGGGATCGAAGAGCTGCTGCCGCGCCTAATCGCGGAAGGGATCCTGCTCGGCGTCGTCACCGGCAATATCGAGGCCGCCGCCCACATCAAGCTCGCCCGCGGCGACCTCAACCGCTACTTCGCCTTCGGCGGCTACGGATCGGACTCGCGCGACCGCACCGAGCTGACCAAGAAGGCCTTGGAGCGCGGCGAGGCGGTCTCAGGCCACCCGCTCGACCCGGCCGAGACGATCGGCGTCGGCGACACCCCGCGCGACGTCCGCGCTTGCCACGGCGCCGGCATCCGCGTCGTCGGCGTCGCCACCGGCTCCTACGCGGTCGACGAACTCACCGACGCCGGCGCCGACTGGTCGATCGAGAACGTCACCATGGGCTTCCCTGTCTGATCGCTTAGAGTTTCTCGACCATGAGGGTGAGCGCGGGGTTCCATTCGGGTACTCAGGTAGGCGTCTGCCTCCTATCGTGCCTAGCGCTGCTCGCCGGTTGTGGCTCTGCCACCGAGCAGACCTCGGAAGGGAACGTAGGGAGTTTCGATGCTCAGCGGGCATGGAAGTTGGTTCGCCTTCAGGTGGCGGCGGGGCAGCGACCGGCCGGCTCGCCGCAGCTCCGGCGGCTGGCAGCACAGCTGGTGAAGCTGCTGCCCGAAGGGCACTTTGAACCGGTTCCAGGTGAGCCGGAGCTGCGCAACGTGGTTGGCTCGCTTCCCGGCGAAGCCCCGGCGATCGTGATCGGGGCGCATTACGACACCCTCGTCAAGCCAAAGGGCTTCGTCGGGGCAAACAATGGAGCGGCGGGTTCAGCGATCGTGATTGAGGCAGCGAGAGCGCTTCAGGGTGAGGCCGAGGAAGCCGGACGCGAAGTGAAATTCGTCCTCTTCGACGGCGAGGAGCCGGACGCCGGCCTGCCCGAGGAAGGACAGGACTTCTACCACGAAGGCCTGCGGGGCTCGCGCGCCTACGCGGGCGCCCACAAGAGCGAAACCGGGGAGATGATCCTGCTCGACTACGTCGGCAACCGCGGCCTCGAACTGCCCCGCGAGGCGAACTCCACGGAATCCCTCTGGGAACGGCTGCTGCAGGCGGCGACGGCGGTCGGCGCCGCACGCTTGTTCAACGCCGAAACCGGGCCGGCGATCCTCGACGACCACATCCCATTCCTGCGGGCGGGCATTCCCGCGATCGACCTGATCGACTGGCGCTACCCCGGCCACAGCCTCGCCGACGGCTTGGACAAGATCTCGAGGTCCAGCCTCGATGGCGTCGGAGAAACTGTCGTCAGGCTGGTTAGTGAACTGCGAAGTGAATGAGCCGGGGGCTCAAGGCTTGCTGCAGCGGGCTTGGTAGATGTTGAGGAAGCCGTTTTCGAAGCCGTTGCGGGCCATCCGCAGGTAGAGGCGCCAGACCCGCATCCGTTCGGCGCCGGCCAGCCGCTCGCCCTCGGCCCGGTTGGCGTCGAGATTCTCGGCCCAGTGCTTCAGCGTCTGCGCGTAGTCGGGTCCGAAGTCCTCGACGTGGTGGACGACGAAGCCGGCGCGTTCTAGCGCCAGCAGGTTGCGCGAGAGGTGCAGTGGCGCCGCGTCGGGGAAGACGTAGCGCTCTGAGAAGTCGCCGGCCTCGGGGTCGGTGTGGCGGAGGCGGGTGATGCCGTGGTTGAGGAGGCGGCCGCCGGAGTCGAGCAGGCTCGCCAGGGTCTCGGCGTAGAGGTCGATGTTGGCCGAGCCGACGTGCTCGACATGCCGATGCTGGCGATCGCGTCGAACTTCTCGCCGAGCGAGGGCAGGTCTCGGTAGTCCATGACGCGGATGTCGACCCGGTCGGCGACGCCGGCTTCCTCGGCCCGCTTCCGCGCTTTTTCGGCCCTGCGGCGGAGAGAGGGTGATGCCGACGACGTTGGCGCCGTACTTGGTCGCCGCCCAGAGCGGGAAGCCGCCCCAGCCGCAGCCGACGTCGAGGATGCGCTCGCCCTCCTTGATCTGGAGCTTGCGGGCGACGGTGTCGAGCTTCTCCTCCTGGGCTTGCTCCAGCGTCTTCATCTCGCCGTGGCGCCAGATCGCGCAGCTGTAGACCATCGTCGGGCCGAGGAAGAGCTCGAAGAACTCGTTGGAGACGTCGTAGTGGTGGCGCACCGCGCGGGCGTCGCGCTCTTTGCTGTGGCGCTTGCCGCTCGGCCGCAGCTCGGCGGCGGGCCGGGGCGGCGGCTTGACGATCCCCATCGCCCGTACCGCCGCCAGCATCAGCGCCCGCTGGTCGGTCTTGTCCAGTGCGGGGGGCCGCCAGCCGTCGAGGACGCGGATCACCTTGTCGATGTCGTCGACCTCGAGCTCGCCGCTGACGTAGGCGCGACCGAGCCCAAGCTGCCCCGGTGCCCGCAGCGCGTGAGCGAGCGCCTTCGGCGAGCGGACGCTGAAGGTGGGGCCGTCCTCGGAGGTGGAGGGAAGGCTGGAGCCGTCCCAAAACTCGATCGTGAAAGGGCGCTCCGGGAGGCGGGTGGCGATCTCCTTGCGCAGCGGTGCGGTGTTTGCGAAAGGCACTGCAGGGGAGCCTACCCAGAAGCGATTGGCCGCGAGGCCAGGACGACGCCCCCTATCATCGGCCCCTATGACGACTGTCGGACCACTCCCCTCAGACATCCAGCCCGTCGAGAACGAGACCCGGGACCGGATCATCACCGGCCTGGTCACCGTGATCCCCTTCCTCGCCGTCATCGTCGCCGGCTGGCAGGTGTGGGGAAGCGCTCTGAACTGGACCGATGTCTTCCTCTTCGTCGGCATGTACCTGCTCACCGGCCTCGGTATCACGGTCGGCTTCCACCGCCTCCTCACCCACCGCTCGTTCAAAACTAAGCCTTGGGTGCGCGGCCTTTTCGGGATCCTCGGCTCGGCCGCGATCGAGGGGCCGGTGATTTCCTGGGTCGCCGACCACCGCAAGCACCACACCTTCTCCGACGAACACGGCGACCCCCACAGCCCCCACGTTGACCACGGCGGCGGCTTCAAGGGGGCGATGAAGGGCCTCTTCCACGCCCACGTCGGCTGGATCTTCATCCACACCCAGCGCGGTAACAAGGAACGCTTCGCTCCGGACCTGATGAAGGACCCGGTGATCAGCTGGGTCGATCGCACCTTCATCTACTGGGCGATCCTCGGCCTGCTGCTGCCCTTCTTCCTCGGCTGGATCATTGGCGGCACCCTCGTCGCCGGGCTCACCGGCTTGCTCTGGGGCGGCCTCGTCCGGGTCTTCGTCCTCCACCACTTCACCTACAGCATCAACTCGCTCTGCCACACCTTCGGCAAGAAAGAATTCGAGACCACCGACGAGTCGCGCAACCTGGCGCTGATCGCGATTCCGACCCTGGGCGAGGCCTACCACAACAGCCATCACGCCTTCCCGACCTCGGCCACCCATGGCCTGCGCTGGTGGCAGATCGACATCTCCTCGCTGGTGATCAACGGCCTCGAGAAGGTCGGCTTGGCCTGGGACGTGGTTCGGGTTTCGCCCGAACGCCAGGCTTCCAAAGTCGCCAGTTAGCTACGGCGCTTCGTCGGCTTCGTACCAGTCGATCCAGGAATCGCAGGCTTGTGAGAGCGGCACCGTGCGGTGGGGTTCGGCGGGGACCGCGACCAGCTCGCCGACGTAAGCCTTGCCGTCGTAGCCGCTGAGCGACTGCAGGGCGCTCGCTCCGGCGGTCTCCACGGTGAACTCGACCTTGCCGCCTTCGCTCTCGAAGCGGCCGGCGGGCCAGAACTGGCCGTTGTTGCCGAGGCTGATCGTGTTCGGGCGCTGGCCGTCGAGTGCTGCCTCCAGCGTCTCGCTGAAGCCCGGCGCCGAGAGGGTGAGGTCGAAGGGGGAGAAGTACTGCAGCGAAAGGTTCCAGCTCCCGGCCGGGAGGCGCAGCGACTGCGAGGTCTCCGAATCGGTCTCAAGGACGCTGCCGTTGTCCCAGTCGCCTTTCTGCCCGATCACGGCGTCGGGGAAGACTCCCGCCTGGCCGGTGTTGGCGAGGAGGATCCGCACCTCGGGCGAGGCGCAGCCCGCGAAGGCGGCTGCCTCGGTGCCCTCGAGGAGGACGTGGCGGTCCTCCGGCGTCTCCCCGATTCGCTTCCAGAGCACGTATGAGGGCGTGACCTTGACTCGCTTGAAGTTCGGCGGCGGCTGGCTGTTCCAGGCGGCGCGGCTGGTAATCACGTAGGGGAAGCGGTCGAGGGTGCCGCGGGAGAAGGAGTCGAAGTCGATCGGGCTGTAGGCGTCGCCGGTGTCGAACGGCTTCTCGGCACTGGGGGAGACGGCGTCGTCGGGGAACTCGACCAGGGGCACGTGGGTGTCGGCCCCCATTAGGCCGTAGGCGGCGTAGCGGTCTTGGCCGGCATAGAGGACAGGCTGGCCATGGACGATCGGGAGGAACGCCTCCAGCTCGGAGCCGTGGCCAGGGGGGCCTATGGGGGCGTCGCGGAGGGCTAGGAAGCTGGACCAGATCGCTCCGCCGATGAACGCTACGGCTAACAGGGTCCATCCGGCGCGGATGAGGGGGGACGCAGGGGGAGGGTCCGGCGGACCCCCTCCCCCTGCGTCCGAGATCGGGGAATTCCTCCAGTAGCGGGCGGACGATTACCAGGGCTGCGAGGGGGGCGATGATGATCAGGGCCTTGGCTTGGGAGTAGTCGCCGGCTGAGGGGAGGGAGACCAGGTAGAGCAGCCAGGCGGCGCCGAGGGCGATGGGGATGGTGAGTTCGCGGCGGCGGACCCACCAGGCGATGCCGGCTAGGAGGGCGAGGATCGCGATGGCTCCGGCTAGGCCGGGGTAGCGGGCGCCGCCGGCGGCGTCGAGGCGGTAGTTGGAGGCAGGCCAGATTCCAAGGGCCTCGAGGGGGGAGACCGGGCCGTAGGTGTTGCTGCCGGCGACTTTGTTGAAGCTGCTGGCGAAGCCGAAGGGGCCGACCAGGGTGACGAGAACCGCCAAGCCGGCGAGGACGCCGATCGTCAGCAGGGTCGCCGGCCGCAGCAGGAAGCGCACGAGCGAGCGCGGCCGCAGCGCCGCCCGCACCTCCGGCAGGGTGAGGCTCCAGAGGGCGAGGATCGTCACTGGCCAGGCGATTCCGGCGAATGAATAGGCGAAGAAGATTCCTCCCGCTAGCGCCAAGGGCGGCAGCACGAACAGCAAACGATCACGCCAGCTCGACGGCAAGGTCTCGAACTGCGTCAGCCAGATCGCGAACGCCAAAACCAGCAGTGCCTCCGCCGTCTCCTTGAAAGCCGCTTGCGCGTAGTAGGAGGCCGCGAGGTAGGGAAGTGCGACCAGCACGGCGGCGAAGGTGCGGCGGCCCGGGGTCATGCGACGGAGTGCTCCGAGAGCCGTGAGACCGGTCATTACCCCGATCGCGATGATCTCGCCGAGGAAGGCTTGGGCGAGGCCGATGCCCGGAACGGCGGCGGTCGCTACGGCGAGACCGTGGGGGCCGAGCGGGTACCCGGGGTCGGGGGCGGGGCCGAAGCCGCTGCGGAGCCACTCGGCCCAGGCGAGGTGGAGGCCGAGGTCGTTGTTGAAGCCGACGCCGAGCAGCCCCCAGCGGCCGCTGACGGCAAAGGGAATCGAGAGCACCAGCGCGATCGCCAGCGCCACCGGCACCCCTTCCCGCCACGCGCTTCCTTCGGCGTTCGTCCTTTCCCCACCTATGTCGTGGAAAGGACGAACGCCGACGCGCCAGAGGACCAGCGCCGCGGCCGCGATCAGCGCTGCGAGCCCTAGCGTCGCCGAGGTTCCGTGTCCCGGCGCCCGCGCCAACAAGCCGGTGACGGTGAGGACCGCGCCGAAGCCGACCGCGGGCTCCAACCACGACCACTCGCGCCGTCCCGCGAGGGAGAGGACCGCCCGACCGACCAGCAACGAGACGGCGCAGACGAGCGCCGCCGAGGCGTAGGTACCGATCATCAGGCGCTGGAACTTATGGGAGCGGGCGTTTTCAGTACTTCTCGGCGGCCAGCTCGAGCGTCTCGCGCAGGTTCTCGCCCCGCAGCGGATGCTCGTGCCCGGTGCCGACCACGCGTGGTTCCAGCGCCGCCAGCCGCCGCAGCGACTGCTTCGCCTTCGCGTGGTCCCAGGCCCAGGCTGGGTGGGGGACGCTCGCCTCGCCCTCCGGCAGCGGTTTCAGCCGCGCCGAGTCGACCAGGTAGACGACGTCGGAGACCAGCGCCACCCGGTCGCTCTCGCGCCAGAGTCCGATCAGCCCCGGCGCGTGGCCGGGGAAGTGCAGCACCTGGAAGCCGGCGACTTCGTCTCCTTCGATCACCGTGTCGGCGATCCGCACAGCGCCGCCATCCCAGCGCCGCAGCAGGAAGGGATAGAGCCGCCGGACCCAGGCCACTGGCAGCTGCGAGAGGTCCATGTAGGGGGTGATCGCGGCGTCGCTTTCGGCGTCGGCCCGCTCGTCGGGGTGGCAGAGCACCGGCACGTCCATGTAGGGAGCGGTGCCGCGGTGGTCGGCGTGGGCATGGCCGAGGACGACCCGCTTCAGCCCGCCGAGCTCCTCGGCGGCGGCCCGCGCCTTCTTGCGCATCGCCTTCGTTCCGGCGTCGAACTGGACAACCCCGTCGCCGTCCTCGAGGAAGTAGATGTTCATCGCCCCGCGGAAGTCCCCCCGCAGCAGCCAGACTCTGTCGGCAACCTTCTCCAGCGCCATGGTGCCCACCATAGCCGCGCACTAGGGTTCCCGCCGTGCCCTGGATCTGGAGAGCGGGGATGGTCGTCCTCGTCGTCTGCCTCGCTTTGTCGATGGTGATCGCCATCTACCGGCTGGCGACGACGCCGACGGAAATCCTCGGTGACGGCTTTCGCGGCCTGCCGGCGAAGCAGCAGCACTAAGTCGCGGACCGCGCCTCGGTCGCTTAGTATCGGCCACGTTCAGCGACGAAGGAGGCGGCGTGTTCAATCGCATCGTGGTCGGGACCGATGGCTCGGAGACGGCCGCCCAGGCGGTGGCGCAGGCGATCGAGCTTGCCAAAGCCTTTGGGGCTGAACTGAGCATCGTCAGCGCCTACGCGCCGATCTCCGGGCGTCGGGTCAAAGGCGAGGCGAGCGGAGCCCCCGCCGACGTCGCCTACGAGATCGGCCCGCGCGAGGACGTCAACCTGATCCTCGACGCCGCCGCGGCCGAGGTGAAAGCGGCGGGCCTCGAGGTCAAAACCCATCCGGTTGAGGGTGACCCCGCCGACGCGATTCTCAACGTCGCCGAAGAAGTGAAAGCCGACCTGATCGTCGTCGGCAACAAAGGGATGACGGGCGCGCGCCGCTATCTGCTCGGCAGCGTCCCCAACAACGTCTCCCACCACGCGCCCTGCAGCGTCATCATCGTCAGAACGACTTAAGTCACTGCCGCTATCTGGCGGCGGGGTAGAACCGGGGGAACGTCCCCGTCGCCCTCCCGACGTCGATCAAGCCGGCCCCCTGCTGGGTGCGGGGGAGGCCGAGGTCGCGGGCGGTGTGGCGCAGCTGTTTGCGCACCATGTCGACCTTGCGTTCCGGCGGCAGCGTCGGGTTTATGACGCCGCCAGCGAGGACCATCGCAGCGGCGCCGGAAACGTGAGCAGCCGCCATCGAGGTGCCGGTGTAGTTGGCCGGGATCACGAATTCGTCGGTCGTATCGGCCCGTAGCGTCACCTGGTAGATCGGCCGCGCCGCCACCGAGGGACAGCGGCTCTGGGGCTCGCCACCGCCGGGGGCGACGAGGTCGATTCCGGCGCCCGCCAGGGCGTAGTTGCCGAGACAGCCGCCCTCGGTCGTGCCGCTGACGCCGATCACCCGCGGGCCGGTGGCAGGCGCCGAGACGCATTCGTCGGCGCCGAGGTTGCCGGCGGAGGCGACGGTGACGATCCCGTGCTTGTAGGCGGCCCGCAGGGCTTCGTCGACCAGCGGCACCCGCTCGCCGCATTCGAAGTTGAAGCTCATGTTGATGACGTCGGCGTCGTTGGCGATCGCAAACCGGATCCCCTTGGCGATGTAGGAGGCAAAGCCTTCCCCGTTGGCGCCGAGGACCCGAATCGGCATCAGCTTGGCGTTGTAGGCGAGGCCGGTCGTGCCGATCCCGTTGCCGGTCTTCTCGGCGATCGTGCCGGCGACGTGGGTGCCGTGGCCGCCTTCGTCCAGCGGAAAGCGGTCGCGGTCGACGAAGTCGTAGCCGGGCACGAACTGGCTGCGGCCGAAGTCCGGGCTACGGCGGAACCTGGTCCCGAACGAGCGATAGGCGATGCCGCTGTCGAGTACCGCGACGACGACCCCCGATGCACCCGGCCTGCCGATGTCGATCAGGTTGCGCCAGGCGCTGGGCGCGTCGATCCCGCCGGGGGAGATCGGCAGCGAACCGGAGGAAGAGCTACGCGGGGAGAGGAAGTTCCACTGCTTGAAAGCCCAGCCGCCGGCGCCAACGGAGGATTCGGCTGCCGTTTCCAACATGCCCGAGTCATTTGGGTCATAGGGCTCGGGTTCGGCGGCGGAGGCGGTGGCGAAGTAGTCCGGCTCGGCATAGACGACCCCGGGGTTGCCCCGCAGCGCCCGCGCCGTCTGCCTCACTCCGAGGCCCGCCGGCAGCTCCAGCACCCGGCCTCGACCCTCGCCCTCGAACTTGACCAGCAGCTGCCGGGGGGCGAACTCCCGCGCCTGGCCGATCCCCTCGGCCGCCAGGGCAGGGGAAGCGGTCGCGAACAGGGCCGCGCTCAGCGCCAGTGGCGGGAGGGTGCGAAAAAGTCGTCTCATCAGGTTCAGGGCGCCTGCCGGACCCCCGCGCCCGGCCAGGTACTCCATGAACACCGCGTTGCCGCGGAAGTTGTCGGCGGACATACTCCCGCATCGTGAACGCGGGCAATCACGAGGCGGCGATGGCGATCGCGCTGGAGGAGGCGCGCGCGGCCGAGGGCCACGGCGACGTCCCGATCGGCGCCGCGATCTTCCGTGAGGGCGAGCTGCTCGCGCGGGCTGGCAACGAGCGGGAGCTGCGCCGCGACCCGACCGCCCACGCCGAGGTCCTGGCGATCCAGGCGGCCGCCGAGGTTCTAGGGGGCTGGCGGTTGCCGGAGACGACCCTCTACGTCACCCTCGAGCCCTGCGCGATGTGCGCGGGGGCGATCGTCCTCGCCCGCATTCCCCGGGTCGTCTACGGCACCGCGGATCCGAAGGCCGGCGCCGCCGGCAGTGTCCTCGACGTCCTCCGCGAGCCCGCCCTGAACCACCGGCCCGAAGTCGTCGCGGGCGTGCGCGAAGCGGAGTGCGCGACGCTGCTACGCGAGTTCTTCGCCAGCCGCCGCGGCTAGCGAGCCAATACCCTGTGGGAACCCGGAGAGGTGTCCGAGTGGCTTAAGGAGCGCGATTGGAAATCGCGTGGGCGGGGTTAACCCGCCTCGTGGGTTCGAATCCCACCCTCTCCGCTTCGGGAAATGGTGGTTTTTTGCCGAAGTACATTTCGATCGGTTTGAGGCCGACTCTATACTCAGCGCCGTGATGGAGCTCTCTCTGACGCTTCGTTGCAGCGCGGGAGGGCCGGCATTTCTTGGCCGATGATGCCGGTCCTCTCCCATTCCCCTTGCAGCGCGATCGAGGAACCGCTGCGTCAGCCAAGGTTAGCGGCGAGTCAAGCCTGGCGCAGCGCCGGAATCGAGGGGCGAGCCGGAATCGGCTCCTCGCGGTAGTCCTCGAGGGAGACGACGATCGCCTCGGCCTCCGGAAGCGGCGTCGCCGGCCGATGCCCGCGCAGCCGCTCGTGGGTACAGACGACGTAGCACCACTCCATCAGCCGCAACCTTGAGGCAGGATCGATGTCGAGGATCGTGGCGCCGACGAGGAACTTGCCCTCGCTCTCCCGGCAGGTCCTCACTTCGACCTGGGCGGCAACCTCGTGCTGCGCGCCGGCGGCGTCGGTCAGCTTCAGCAGGACCGCGGGCTGGCTGCCGCTCTCCAACGGGGCGCTGGCGACAAGGCCGACACCGGCCGCGGAGGCGTCGACCAGCCGCGCCTCCGTATGGGCCTCCGGCGTGTAGACGTCGGCCGCGGCGTCGCCCTCGAAGCGGTAGACGAGCCGGCGCTGGCGGCGCCGGCCGACCGCAAGCGTCGTCGCCAGCAGCCGCCGCAACTCGTAGAGCCCGAGCAGCGGGACGACGAAGGCGGCGATCCCCGGCAGGTCCGGGAGCGGCCCGGCGCCGAAGAGGTCGAGTATCCGCAGCAGGGTTCCTCCGGCCAACAGGACGATGCAGAAGAGGACGAGGTGGAGCTTGCGCACGGCGTCGAAACCGCCGCCGTCGCGCCCCTGCTTTGGCGTCACCTTGAAGGCGGTCTTGCCGGGCACGAGCGCGCAGCGCAGGGCGCGGGTGTAAATCTCCATCGTCAGCAGCTCGTAGTGGACCGACTCTGGGATCCGCATGTAGCCGCGGGCGAGGGCGGAGCCGGCGGCGAGGTTGAGGGCGAGGAAGGGCACCCACAGGGCCGCCAGCGCGGCGATGCTGATCTTCATCGGCAGCTCGCCGGTCCAAAGGACGAGGCCGAGCGTGAGCAGGAGCAGCAGCCGCATCGGCGGCGCCAGGTAGGCGAGGAGGCTGGCGAGGTAGGAGAGCCGCTGCAGCGGGCTCAGGGACTTCGCCCGCAGCGGTGACTCCGGCAGCCGGAAGACGGCGAGGTTGCCGCGCGCCCAGCGGTCACGCTGAAGCAAGTAGCCGTCGAGGTCATGTGGCGCCAGCCCTTGGACGAGGACCTCGTCGTGGTAGCGACTGCGCCAGCCGTGGCGTTGCAGCCGAATCGTCGTGTGGAAGTCCTCGGCGATCGTCTCGGTCGCGACTCCGCCGATCTCGATCAGGGCATGGCGGCTGATCAGCGCCGCCGAGCCGCACCAATAGGCGGCGCCGTGGCGATCCTTGCCGGGGCAGACGACTCGGTAAAAGAGCGATTGCTCGTGGCGGCCGACGACGTAGTGCTGGACCGAGTCGTGGTTGAAGAAGTCGTGCGGCGTCTGCACGATCGCCATCCGCTCGTCGTCGAAGTACCCGACCAGCGCGTCGAGCGCGTCGGGCATCGGCACGTGGTCGGCGTCGAGGACGAAGACGAGGTCGCCATCGGTGCGGGGCAGAGCGGCATTCAGGTTCCCGGCCTTCGCGTGGGCGTTGTCCGCTCGGGTCATGTACTTGGCCCCGGCCAGCTCGGCGAGCTCGCGCATCTCCTCCCGCCGGCCGTCATCGAGAAGGTAGGTCGTGTGGGGATAGGTGAGGGCGCGGCAGCCCGCAAGCGTTGCCATCACCACCTCGACCGGCTCGTCGTAGGTGCAGACGTAGACGTCGACTTTGCGCCCTGGCGTCGCCGCGGGGCGCTCCACCTGCGGCCGCGACCAGGAGACCCAGGTCAGGATCCCGAGCGCGTAGAGGCCATAGATCTCGGTCGCCAGCAGCATCGCGAAGGCGATTGGGCTGGCGCCTTCGCCACTCCAGCCGACGCGCCAGGTGAGGTAGCCGAGGCCCCAGACAAGCGCCGCGAGCGCGAGCGTCCGCAGCAAGCGAGGGTGACGGTCGAAGAACCGTCCAGCTCGGGTCTGCTCACCGCTGGCCACATGGTCTAGTCGGCAGCGAGGCCCGGGTTCTTGAGCGGAGGGGGTGGGATTCGAACCCACGAGCGCCTTGCGACGCCAACAGTTTTCGAGACTGCCCCGTTCAACCACTCCGGCACCCCTCCGGGAGTACGGGAGCTTGATTCTAGGCCCGAGTGGCGCTCTCGCGACGGGCGACGGGCGCGGCGGCCCAAAGCGCCAGCGGCGGCGGCACCAGCAGCAGCGCCAGCGAGACGATCTCGGCGATCGCGTCGCCGGTCGAGAAGCCGCCGAGGTGGGAGGCGTGGAAGACGAGATGGATCGTCGCCGTCAGCAGCCAGGCGGTACAGACGGCGCGGACGAGGGTGCGCTCCAAACTCCAGGCTGCCCAGCCAAAGAGCACGGCGAACCCGAGGTAGAGACCGCCAACGTCGGTGACGAGGTGCTCGTTGTAAGGCGGCAGCAGGTCTACCCAATGGGCGACAAAGGGAAAATCGTCATAGAAGGTCTGCGGCGCCAGCGCTGCGGGAAGTCCAATCAGGAGGGTCGCTGCGAACAGATAGGCGAGGGAAAGGCGGGCTACGGCTGGGGAGCGCATCGCCAGGAGACTAAGTGACGCCCCGAAAAATTAGCTGTACTTAATGTCCAATTTTAGTACTCTGGATCTAGTTGACCGCAAACGCCTCATCAGCCGCCCGATGACCCTCGTAGGGGAGGACCACGAAGTGCATCAGCGAGGGAAGGAGCGCCTCGAGCTGGTCGAACTCCTGCCTGCAGAGGCGGGAGTAGAGCACGGATTCGACGCCGCCGACTATCCCGGAGGCGGTCATCGCGCTGGGGGAAGGCTGTTTGGGCAGCAGTTCCTCTGCCTCCGCTTGCAGGCAGCGAGCGAATTCGTCCATCAGCTCGACACGCCGCCTAACTGCCGCGGTGCTGGCCGCCCGCGCCTCGACGATCATCGTTCGCGCCGTCTCCGGCTCGCGGCTGGCAAAACGAAGCAGGGCCTGCAGGCCGAAGCGGATTCGGTCACGCCAGACCTCGCCTCCCTGGCGGGCTGCGGCGTCGACCTTCTTCCGCAAGCGTTCGGCGCTCGTGTCGAAGGCGGCAAGGAAGCAGTCCTCCTTATTGGAGAAATGCTCGTAGAAGGTGGGCCTGGATACGCCCGCCCGGTCAATCACGTCTTGGACGTTCGTTCCGAGGTAACCAAGTTCGGCAGCAGCTTTGAGCATCGCTACGATCAGTCGCTCCCGTTGGATCGCTCGGATCAGGTCAGGGGGAAGCTTGCGCACTCCAGACGGGAACTTGCCACTGCTGTTGGCGAGCAGATCGAGGGCGGCCTGGACCTGCTCGGGGGGCCAATCATCACCGATCGACGTGAGGAGGGTCTCTTGGCTCAGCTGGATTCGATTCGAAGACACCGGGTAACTCAAAGGTTTCGATTAAAAACGACGCAAGTTTTGTCAAGGTACCAGACTAATTGGGAGAGGGTTCAGTGATGAGTTCGACCCGCCCCGAGCTTTCGCGCGAGTTCGTCGCCGGCCATAAGCGGCGACGGATGATGGACGCAATTGCCGGGCTGACCGCCGAACAGGGATACGAGGCGACCAAGATCGCCGACATCGTGCGCCGCGCCGCGGTGGCGCGAAAGACCCTTTATGACAACTTCGATGGCAAGGAGGATCTCTTTCTCTCCGCCGTCAGCGCGACGATGACCGAAATGCGGGTTGTGGTCGAAGAAGCGTGCGAACGCAGCGGTGACGACCCCGCGGATGGAATAGTCGCCGGGCTCGAGGCGCTGCTGGACTTCGTCGCCGAGAATCCGTTGGCGTCGCGGATGTGCATGGTCGAGGCGATTTCGGCGACGCCGAACTCGGCCCGGCTCTACGACGCCAGTGTCCACGACTTCGTCGAGCTGTTGCAGAAAAGCGCTCCCGACCGAGCCGACCTTCCGGACACGATCGAGGAGTCGCTGGTCGGAGGCGTGGCCTGGATCCTGCAGCTGCAGATCCGCAAGGGTGA
>Ga0209152_10000394_pt1 | contig 20465 bp, 18 predicted proteins | sample GraSoiAngelo_107_FD_185873 | JGI IMG/M metagenome (GOLD analysis project Ga0209152, IMG submission 185873) | Grasslands soil microbial communities from the Angelo Coastal Reserve, California, USA - 14_0903_09_30cm (SPAdes) (version 2) | ecosystem: Environmental > Terrestrial > Soil > Grasslands...
CGGAGGCTAGCAAGGTAGGAATCGACCTTCATATGATCCCTATCGCTGATGAAGTCGCGAAGTTCGCGAAAGAACGTCGATTGTCCAGCCTGGAACTCGCCCTTTACGGAGGTGAGGAGTACGAACTTGTGATAACTATCAAACCAAATGGATTTGACGAGTTGAAGAAACGGGTTCCGTCGCTAACTGAGATAGGAATCGTGGAGAAAGAATCCTTCGGAGTCCTAGCGCATCTTGAAGGGAAGCAGATTCAGATCAAAGAACGGGGCTGGGAGCATTTCGCATAACCTGGCTCTAGACGTTTTCGACTGACAGTCAGTTTCGACCGTAATCTAGAAGAACTCCGCTCGTAAGCGGAGGAATAATAGTCATGTCTAAGCTGGGCGACATCTATAACGTTCCGCGGGGCACGGCGTATCTAACAACTCAACAGATCATCACTTACACTACGTATCTGATCTTCTACGTTGCCCTCGCGAGAGTCTTGAGGTCGGAGGAGGTCGGCCAAGTTTCTCTTCTTCTTGCTGCTCAGGCTGCCTTTGTCGCGATTACACAACTGGGACTGCCATCGGCAGCAACTCGTTATGTTTCAGGCAATATTGGAAAAAATGACCGCGAGACCGCTGGTGCAGTTGCAAGGACTATTCTGAGACTTTCTACTTTGATTGGAGCCGTAGGGTTCGCGATCGCCGCACTAGTGTCACCTCTAGTAGGACCCTCGGTTATCGGCTCGTCTGATGCCGGAACCCTCTTGATCTTGACCTTTCTCTCTGGGTTTTTGCTGGACGTAATTCTAGTATATGGCGCATATTTCATTGGTGTAGGTGCTTATGCAAGGAACCTCTATCAGAATGCGTTGTACATTCCCTTCAGTCGCGGTCTCGGACTCCTTCTCGCCATCCTAGGATATCGCGTAACAGGTATCATCACAGGATGGGTTATAGGTGGACTGATTGCTGTACTTTTCTCGGCATATCTCTGGCACGGCCAGCTACCAGAGCATGCCTCACATCCCATACGACCACTCTTGGCGTTTAGCTTACCGGTCTTCGGATCTGCCCTAATCACTTTCGGCCAACAGTATGGCGACATTACCATTCTGCAGGCTATCATCGGACAACTCTCAACAACTGGCGCATATTATTTGATCGTCTCTAGCGTAAGCTTTCTGTCCGTCCTCTGGATTCCAGTAACCCAGGCACTCTACCCGGCCCTTTCCGCAAGTCACGCCACCGGAGGGACAGAGGCTGTTTCTGAACGTCTAGCTGTTGCGTTCAGATTGACCAACCTTGCGGTCCTCCCTTTGGGAGCGGCTTTGGCGGCCATTGCCCCAACAGCGATCGAGCTCGTCTATGGACCCACCTACGTAAGCCAAGCTGGGATCTTTGCAATATTGGCTCTTGCTACTATTTTCACAGCGCAGGGAGCAATTCTAACGACGTCGCTTCAAGCGGTCGGCCGAGCAAGACAAGTTCTAATCGTTACATTTGTGTCAACTGTAGTTGGATTACTCGTGGTCATTACAACGACTAGGTTTGTTGGGACGCTTGGAGGTGCTCTCGGCAGAACAGTCCTAAGTATGGGCACAGTCATTTTGGCTCGTCGCAGCATGGGCTCCTCGGTTAAAACTCACACCGAAAATGCCCTGCCGATTGCCATCCTCCTCGCCGTTGGAGTGGGGGGTCCGCTTGCGATAGTCGATGGTCTGCTTATCGGCCACCTAAGCCCGTTCCGGCGATTGCCGATTCTTTTAGGAGTTTTTGCTTTAGCCTTTCTCGCTATCAGCCGGGCTTTCAGGATCTTCAGGGCGTCTGACTTTGGCATTTTGAAAGATGCCGTGCCCCATCGGTTCCACCCCCAGCTAAGGACTATCGAGCACTTGATTGTGGGCAAGCGAGATGACAGACCTCATGGCTAGTGGCTGATGGATCCATCTCTCCTGTCGCCAGTACTGTTCAATAAGTGGCGCTTTTCGAACCTCCCTTCAGACCTTTCAGAGGCTGGCGCCCTTGTGGATCAATTCGAGTCTCTCGGGCCCCTCCTCCAGTACGTCGTGGAGATTGGGTGGTTTTCCACAGAAATAGATGCTAACCGGAGTCGTGAAGTTTGAGTCGGAAAAGCGTCGCGTTTACAAGTTCACGGACCTCTCTGTCATAACAATAGCAAATTCCAACCGCATACAGTATCCCTGGTTCCGGTTCCACCGATTATCTGGTAAGGGACAGGGAATTGAGGTTGATGCCAATTGATCCTCCCTCCTGCGTTGGTTCGTGCCAAGTCATCGACCGTGCCTTTGCACCCGGTTCGATGTAGCCTAGGTCGCACGAAGAGAAAGAAACAACTACCGCTAGATACTCGAATGGTCCTATTTCCCCTGGTCCGCTCTCTCAGAGCTTCTGGGCTAAGTTTTGCACAATTGCAACGCAACCTCTTCGAGAAGACACAAATTCGTTTGTCAAAGGCGACCATCAGCGGTTGGGTACACGGAGCTCATGATCCGCTGGGAAGGGTGAACAAGTTCGATGCAGAACCCTCTCCTGAGCTTGCCTACACCATTGGCGTTGTCCTTGGTGATGGAAACCTCAACGTACACGAATACCACAACGAGATTCTACTCAGTGTCACCGACGGGGACTTCGCAAAGGAATTCAGCAGATGTCTCTCGATAGTACTCAACAAATCCAGACCCTACAGGGTACGCTGGAGTGAGAATAGAAAAAGATGGATAGTCCAAGGAGCAAGTATCCTCCTCCACAAATTCCTCAGTCGTCAATGTCGGGAGCTGAGACCTTGGATACGACATTGCAGGAAGTGTGAAACCGCCTTTCTAAGGGCATTCTACGACTCTGAAGGGTCTGTAAGTGGCGGAATTCAGGTTAGCAACACAAGCAAAGACGTTCTATTCTTCGTGAGGCACCTTTTACGCGAACTACGGATTGAAACGGGAAAGCTATACGTACAGAAAATTGCAGGGACGATTCTCAAAGACCCCCGTACGGGGAGGCTATATGCTAGAAAAAAGAATTGTTACGCATTACGCGTGCGGTCCAAATCCGTATTGGATTTCACAAACATCGTCGGATTCACTATCGAACGAAAGCAGCTGAAGCTTTTGGAGATCGCTGGAATTCGAGTTCAAACCAGATCACCTGGGCGGGCCCGGAGGGATTTGAACCCTCGACCTTCGGCTCTCCTCTGATTGTTAGAGGGCCGACGCTACTGTCCGTACTGAGCTACGGGCCCAGTACGAGTCGACAGGCCTTTCCAGTAAAATGCCTTCCCTACACAAATCGGCAGGATATTCTATGCTCTCAAAGAAGAAAAAGTAGAATGGGAGGGATGGGAACTAGTGCTAGGATTTCTTGGAAAGTCTGCCGAGCCGGCTCCAGGTCAAACCCAAGAAGGCAGTCGCAATGATCAGTATCACCAGGGTCGCAAGAGGAAGCCACTGAGACATTATGGACACCGGGGTATAGGTTGGCATCGACATCTGGATGCTCAGAGGTTGGTTAACGAGGTATCTTGGGGGGTTTGCGGTGATCCCGGCCATGACGCATCCATGATAAGATGTGTCGTATCGAGGTCCAGATGAGTCGGGGCAGTTGGAGCTTGTGCCGAAAATGCTGCCCCCGTACCAGCTGGGAATGGTGAACGAGTAGGTTTTCACGAGAACGTTGTTGCCGCTGTTCCTGCTCCCTATTGTAGTCCATGGATTCAGATTGTCAGTCATGTTCGCGCCTGACGGCCATTTTCCGTCCACGAGCTGAGCCCACGGCCAGTAGATTGTGACATTTCTGACCTCAAGTGTTGCGGTAGGATTTTCGTTGATCACCGTAACGGATAGTGTTCCGCCGTCTCCGGGTACGTACGAAGCTCGATCGTATCGGGCGCCGATGGTTTGGCCATGAACTGGCAGTCCGAGAGAAATGATTGCAATCGCGACGAGTGAAGTTGTTACTACCCTTTTTCCTATTTTTCGGTTCATAGCGCCTGAAGCGGCAATCAGATTTGGTATAAGGTTAGTCGTTATCGTCGATGAACATGTCTAAGTTCGTGGAGCGACGAACGATAGCAAAGCTTGATACGGGTTTACTTTTAGCCGCTTTCTGGGGCTCGTCGTCTAAGACGCCTTTGAAGCGTCGGCGAAGCCTGGTTAGGACGTCGCCCTGACACGGCGAAGGTCGCCGGTTCAAATCCGGCCGAGCCCACTTGAATCTGCCCACCCTTTCGAGGGTGGCCTATTTTCCTGATTCGTAGAGTCCCTGACGGGGTGCTAGGGAGGCGGGTTTTCTTCTTTTTGGTTTCTCGACTTCTCTTTGAGATGCCTGCCGGAGGTTTCTGGAGTAGTTTCTCTCTTGGGTAGCGGTTCTTCCTGTGCAGACGACTATGTTTCCCAATGTTCCTGACGAACCATCTGAGGTCTCCTCTCCTCGCTAGTTCGAGTTGATAGTGGACGCTCGGCTTGCCGTCTGGCACTCGCGCGCCCAGGAGGCATTCTACCCCGAAATCGCTCACTCTTTGTGCAGTAGTTTGCAGGGAGGGTCCATTGGCACACTATGAATTACAAGTCGTGAGAGTTTTCTTGCTGTGCGTCAAAACGACCTGACCCTCAGCGTCGAAGAGCCCGGCAAGATAGGAACAGAATAGAATCTTCGATAACATCGACACGTTCCGTCTCTAGGTGCCAAATCTCAAATGTTGTTTGCTGAGCCACCTAACCAAGGTTCGGGAGCATACCGCCAGTCTCAGCCTCGGCTTCCAGAGGTTTGGTTGCCTCTAGATAGGTGCTTGAAGCAAGGCCGAAGAGACTGGAGACAACACTACTGGCGGTCCATGAGCTCGGGGTTGGTCGAGTGGAACCAAATTCCATTTCTCGGGTCTACGCAGCCATCTCCTTGTCGATATCGGCACTGTCAACTCTTCGGTTATTGGTTCGCTGTGGTAGCTTCAGTCCTCTCTAACAGTTATGTTTCAGGAATTACTCAGTATAGGTTGGGCGATCGTCGTATGAGTCTGTCACGTTGGGATGAGGGGAGTGACTCCGACCACGTGACTGGTCTGAAACGGGATATCTGGTTGGTTGGCCACTGTAAAATCCCTGCCTGGCAACGGGCCAAGCTACCGCGCTATGGGCGTGAGGGGGCGGTTGAGGTTCGACCGTTCCCTGCCAAGAAGAGACTACGTGTCTCTGAGGGCGCAAGGGCTGTCAGGTGAAGCAATGAAGGGGAACCCGACAACGACTGTAATCCCCCAGAGTCGATGAGAGCAAGCCGAGTCCTCGAACAAACCGAAGACTCAGCAGAATCACAGAACCTAGATATCCTATGAGCCACCAGAAATCTTCATTCGTCAATATGGTCTCGTCGACAACGGGAATATTTGTCGTTGGTCTCTCATCGGTGGTTCCATTCTTGGCTGTTATTGTGTAGACGAAGGAGAAACTATTCTCAACGAAAACACTCTGCAGGACTAGAAAACAATCCTTGTGCAACGCAGTGGGTCAGGAACTTGTGATTTTCCAATCTGGCGAGCGAAGTTTACTCGGGGTCCGGGCTCAACTTCAATGACTAGACGTGGCTGGAGCACTTTGACTATTTTCGTATTCCAGTCGTTTCACGTAGGGGTCGTTTGGACCTAGTATGAACCCGTCTGTGTCGCAGATGAATATCTTCATCCGGCCGTTCCAGTGCATCGTGCGGTTGCAGCGCGGACACGCAACCTGGGTCAAAGGCTAAGCTACGACCTTGCCTATACTCAATAGAGATGTTAAGGAAAACCGCCGTTTCTAAACGATTCTTGTCCGGTTAATCTTCTTGTTCTGCCAAGAGTAGCGTCGAAGCTTGGTGATCTCGCCGAAGCCACATGCAGCGCAACGTTTCTTTCGAACATGGTAGGCGTGTCGGCCACATCTCCGGCATCTGATGTGAGTTCCCTTTCCGCCAGCTTTTCCTAGAGATGTGGTTCCTTTGCTGCCCATCTATGGCTCTTCGCGGAAGCTTAGTGCGTTGAAAGATAAACGTTGCATTTCATTAAGTCAAGCGGAGAGATATGACATCAGCTCTCTGAGCACGTTATCGACTTCGCCTGTCGTCTTCGAATCGTCGTTTGTAGGCGCATCCTGCAGGTCTCTCGGAGATTCCTCTCCCGAGAGGTTGTGGAACTCTCTGGACCAAGGTTCCGGGATTACATTGTCCAGTTTCAACTCTGCAAGAGCCGCGAATGCGATCGTCCAGACCCTTGGGACGTTGGCAAGAGTGTATCCGCCTCCACCAAACAGCAAGAGTCGGCCTTCGCACAGTTCGTGAGCGAGTGAGTGCATCTCGGAAACAACTTCCCGGTACATGTTTGTGGTAAGTCGAAGATGTGCGAGGCGATCCTCCGCGTGGCCATCTGCGCCACACTGGACGAGAATGATCTCAGGTCGGAATCTTCTTACGATATCTGGAACAAGTTTGTGAAATGCTTTCAGGAAGGCTTGGTCCCCTGTGCCGGGCGGGAGCGGGATGTTTAGCTTGAGCCCCTTCGCCTCATTCTCTCCGATCTCATCTGAGAATCCGGTTCCAGGGAAGATATATTTTCCACTTTCATGGAAGTCTATGTCTAACACTGAGGAATCATTGTAGAACCCGTACATTACACCATCACCATGGTGAGCGTCGATGTCCAAGTAGACTAGTCTCTTGATCTTGTACTTCGTTTTCAAGTAGTTGATGCTGATCGCTGCATCGTTGAAGATGCAGAATCCTGAGGCTCGGTCGGGATGTGCGTGGTGCAACCCTCCAGACGGGTTGAAGGCATGATCGAATTTTCCCTTCATTATGGCATCGCATCCCTCTAGGGACGCGCCGATGACCAGACTGGTGGCTTCGAAGCACCCTTTGAAAGCAGGAGTATCGCCTGCATCCAAGAGTCCTGAACCTCTCTCACTATACTTCTGAACCAAGCGAACGTACTGTTTTTCATGGAAGAGAAGAATTTCTTCCTCAGAAGCTACGCGGGGCGTTGTGATCTTGACGGTGTCTCCGTTGAGCAATCGTTTCGATTGGATAAGGTCATGGGTTAGCTTGACTCTTATTGGACGGAGAGGGTGCAGGGGTCCGAGGTTGTAATCTAGAAACCTCTCGGAGTAGACAAGAGTCGTTTTGCCTCCCAAGAAGCGTCCCTAGTTGCCTGTTATTCTACGTGGGCGTGGGCTAGCGGGGACTTTTCGTATAGCCGGACCGACTTAATGTTCGCGAATTCCAGCATTCCGTATCTTGAGAGTTCACGACCAATCCCGCTATGCCGGACGCCGCCGAACGGCATCCGAGGGTCCGAGACAACAACATTGTTGACAGTCACTAGGCCGGCGGAGATTTCTCTCGCCACCTTCTCAGCTCGCCTGGTGTCAGTGCCCCAAACACTTGCTCCAAGGCCAAACTCGCTCTTATTGGCTAGTCGTATCGCTTCATTTTCGTCTTTGACCCGCATGACTGGTGCGGCGGGTCCGAACGTTTCTTCCTTCATAATCCTCATTTTCGGTGTAGTATTTGTGAGGATGGTGGGAGCGTAGAACGATCCTTTGCGCCTGAGTCTTTCGCCACCGAGCTCCAGTTTGGCTCCCTGTCTGACTGAGTCTTTGACCTGCCCGTCCAGTGTCTTGAGGGCGTCTTCCCTGACCATGGGTCCGATGTCTGTCTCGGGACTAAGAGGGTCTCCTACTCTCAATGACTTTGTTTTCTTTACGAATTTCTCCAGGAACTCGTCCAGAACCTTCTTGACGACAAAGATTCTCTTGGTGGCGATACAGCTCTGGCCGTTATTGATGAAACGGCCCGCGACCGCGCCGCTTGAGGCAGCCTCAACGTCTGCGTCATCAAGAACTATGAAAGGGTCGCTACCTCCGAGTTCAAGGACGAATTTCTTCAGTTGAGTGCTCGCGGATTGAGCTACCATTCGTCCGGCATTCACACTACCAGTGAAAGAGATGGCGACGGTATCTGACTCGATCAGATGGTTGGCTACCTGAGCGCTTCCGAGAACTATGCTGAAGCATCCCGGTATCATCCCGGTTGACTCGAAGGCATTCTGGAGAGCCAGCCCTGACTGGGGGGTTACGCTTGAGGGCTTGAAGACGGTCGTGTTGCCTACCATTAAAGAAGGTGCTGCGAACCGGATGCACTGCCACAACGGAAAGTTCCAGGGCATGATAGAGCCGATGACGCCAAGCGGTTCAAATGATATGTAGCTGTCGGTAGCGTCTGTCTTTATGATCTCAGGGTTCAGAAACTTCGGGCCATTCTCAGAATAGTACTCCAGCGCCCACGCGCATTTTGCAACTTCTGGTAACGACTCTTTGATAGGTTTTCCCATTTCCTGGGTGATAATTCTGGCCAGCTTCTCTTTCTGGGCCCGAAGAGTCTTCGCTGTCCTCTCCAGATAGATTGCACGCTTTGCAGGCGAGAGCTGGCGCCATTTCTCAAACGCCTTCTTTCCTTTCGTAACCGCCTTGTCAACATCAGCTTTCGTGGACGATCTGTATCGTTTGAGGATCCTACCTGTGGCAGGGTTGACCGTCTCGAACCAGGTTGGCTGTCTACTGATCATAGGATTCTCCCGAGTGGTCTAGGCTGGTTTTGTGGGCACCTATAAGACCAGCTAAAAGTGTTTGGTGGACCGGGCGGGATTTGAACCCGCGGCCCTACGGAGCAGTGTTAGTGCCTTCCCGCATTCAGGGTCGAGGATGACCTGCCAAGCGGGCGATCTTCGGCCAGCCCTAACGCGCTGTGTACCAGGCTGATCTACCGGCCCACGGAGACCGCGAAACCTAAGACCCACTATTAAATTGGTTCTGTCGAATGGTGTTGCGAAAGAGAGCTAAGACTGTGAGACCACATAGTCCGCAAAGACCGCGTCCAATACTGCTAACCCTCCAGCCTTGAAGACAGTAATTTCATTTTCTCCTCTCTCTATAAGGCTTGGATTGAGAAGTAACTCGCCCAGCTCGGCTCTAATATGCGATTTCGTGATCGCCTTTCTCTTGAGTGGGATCATGATGTCTCCATATGTTGCGACAGCCTGTTCTCGAGAATCAACGACAAGAATGGATCGTTTCACAAGAGTTGTGTCCATCTCTCGTGAGCTTGGAAGACTGGCTCCTATTGCATTGACATGGCTCCTGGGAGCCACCCTATTGCCCCTGAATAGTGGATTACGAGAGCTGGTAGCTAAGACGAGAAGGTCAGATCTTCGAGCCACTTCTTCAGCTGAATCGGTAGCAGTTACACGTACCGCCGTGTTCTTGAATGCCATTCTCACGAACCTCTTGCGATGGGCTTTTGATCGTGAATAGACTCGGACCTGTGAAACACTTCTCACTTCCAACATCGCTGGGAGATGGGCTTGAGCTTGTTTTCCGGTTCCGATGACTCCTAAGGAATCTGTCTGTTTGGAGGCCAGAATGTCGGTAGCTAACCCCGAGCTGGCTGCGGTCCTAATCGCGGTCAAGTTATTACCGGCAATGTGGGCCAGCTCGGACCCGGTTTTGGAATCGAAGACGTAGATTGTAGCAGATGTCGAGGGAAGAGAACTGTTGCGGTTTCTAGGAGTTACGGTGACCACCTTCACGGATACCGTCCCGAGGCCGGATACATGGGCCGGCATGAAATAGAAAGAAGCGCCAGTTGGAACTGTGAACCATGTCCGGAGCGGTTCGAGCACCGTTTTCTTTGCTCGCAGAATGTAGGCTCTGCGTGCAAGCTGGATCGATTTCTGGACTGTCAGAGTCCTACCTACTTGTTCTTCGTTGATCGATAGGACGGACTTCACGAAGACAGAAGTTCTCTCGGCAGCTTAACAGGGTTCCTAGTCGAATCCCCCTATTTCGCTCAATTGCCAATCATGAACGACTAGGGCCGTACGATGGGAACATTTTACCTATCTCTCACCTTGACCGACCGTCAAGGGCTGGATATCCTTGCCCTCTCAGGACCCATTGGTCACGCCGGTCGATGTGGACGTTCTTCGCCAGGTGAACATGTCCTTGACTCGAAATCTGGATTTCTGTCAGTCTGGGGAAGGAAGTCAGGCCTGGAGCGAGGTCTTAGGCTTGCGCGAGGATTTCAAGTCGCACTTATCTTGGGTTATGGGTCTGGGTCATCTTTCAGAGACTTTCTCTCGTCATGCGATTCCGAACTATCTTGTTCGGGTTCTTCATCCCTTGTCGCAGAGTCTTCGTGTGAATCTTCTCCTGGGCATGTTGCCGGACTGTTTCTTGGAGGTGCGAGCGTTGACGGAGCAGCTAGCTCGGGCGTTTCAGGCTGATCTCAAGTTCTCGAAAGAGGCTTCGTTTACCAGCAAGCTCTCGCGGTTGGATGTTCGGGAGCCGAGTCTCTACAAGCTGACTGGCGAAACAGATACGAGCGTTCTTCCTCTACTCTCGGAGCTGGGTCATGGATGGGTTCGGATGGACCAGCCCTTGACTGGTATGGGCGCTTCCCTGCCTGTCTCAGCCGCGTCGGCCACGTATAGTTCGCGGGATATTCCTGAGCTTTTGAGACTTACGTCTGCCGTGAAGCGGTTCCGGGAGTTGTTATCTAAGACAATGAGCCAGTGGTCGTCCAAACTGGATAGGAAGGACTCGCCTCCAGTTTCTAAAGGGTCTTGAGACGAACACGGTTTTGATAGGCTGAGAGCCTACTGATCAGCAGGAATACTTTCACCCCTCACTGTGAGAGATAAGGGAACCGCGCGCCAAGCCACGCAGATGTGTAATGACCGCTGAAGTGTTAGATATTCAAGACCTAGACGGCGTCGGGCCGGTTACGGCGAATAAGCTCCGCGAGGCAGGATATGATTCTATCTCGGCCCTCGCAATCGCCCCTATCCGTGAGCTTGTCGAAAAAGCCGGTCTCGAGAGTAGCGTTGCTCACAAGATCAGTAAAGCTGCTCGCGAAACCATCCAGACGGATTTTGTTACTGCTAAACAGTTGTGGGAGCGTCGCAAGACTCTGCTCCGGCTCAGTTTCGGATCGAGCAACCTCGACACGTTGTTGGGTGGTGGGCTTGAGACGCAGGCCATCACCGAGTTTGTCGGTGAATTTGGTGCAGGGAAATCGCAGATCTCTATGAAATTGAGTATTCAGACTCAGCTTCCCGCGGCAGAGGGCGGACTGGAGGGAAAAGTCCTCTTCATCGATACTGAGGGTACCTTCGCGGCCCAACGAGTATTCCAGATGGCCCAGGCTAGCGGGCAGGATGCTGACAAGATTCTTGATGGCATCATCTACAGTCGCGTTTACAATAGTGACCATCAGATATTGACTGTTGATCACGCTTTCAAGATCTGCAAGGAAGAGAACGTCAAACTGCTTGTTGTCGATTCTATTCTCTCACACTTCCGCGGCGAATATATTGGTCGAGAGTCTCTTAGCGAGCGACAGCAGCGTTTGAACAGTCATCTCCACAAGCTCCTCCGGATAGCTCAAGCCCTCAACCTTGCGGTCGTTGTGACCAATCAGGTGCAGGCAAATCCGCAAGCTTTCTTCGGCGACCCTATGCGTCCTGCTGGTGGGAATATCATGGCGCACGCATCAACCCATCGTATCATGCTCAAAAAGTCCAGTCAGGGACTGCGCGTTGCCAAGGTCATAGACTCGCCCTATCTGCCAGAATCCGAGACATACTTCCGCATCACCGAGAAGGGTGTGGAAGACGCTGTCGCCCGCAACAAACGCGACGAATAGGACCCTTACAATGAGCCGATCATGGGGACTAGACACACCGCTGAACCTCTACAGTCGAAAACCTGGGAGCTAGACCAGGACCAGACCAGTGACCAGGGCTTTCTGTACAGCTGCAGCCTCTGCGAACAAGTGCTCGTCCTCTCTAAACAATTCATCAACCCACGCAAGATCCAGCTCGCCTTCTCGAACACCTGTCCAGGATGCAGCTTCGAACTTGACAAAACACTGAAAGTACAAACATCAACCCTTCTACCGGGAAGACGGTTTCTCACGAATCCGGCCTGCAAAGACCCAGAACAGCTGATCGAAACTGATGAATCGTTCGAGGCCCAGCTGAGCAGAGGAAGCACGCTGCTCCGGGATGTCAGGTCGGATCTGCCTTCAGGAATTGAACTGCTTGATGAAGCCCTTGTTCTCCGCTTCGGCCAACTTGTCACTCTTCAGGGCGAAGCGTCCAATGCTCTCAGCCATCTCTTGTGCGTCCGAGCAGTCTATCCTCTTCCACCAGGGTTGGATAGTGATGTCGTGTTTGTTGATGGGGGAAACGTTTTCGACGCGTACACCGTGTCGCGGCACGCTTTCTGCCTCAGGCTTGATCAGGAGACGACGAAACTGCGGATTCATCTCAGCAGAGCCTTCACCCATCACCAGCTCAGCGGTTTCATCACTGAAAGGCTCGCGCGAGCGATTGACGAGTGCGATGCGAGGCTAGCTATCGTGTCGGATATTACCGCTCTCTATTGTGATCCGGATGTCAAGGAGAAGAGGGAAGCATTCGATCTCTTCTCCAAAGATATCCGCTCTTTAGCCACGCTAGCAGAGCAGAGAAACATGATCATTGTGGTTACGAACTTGCAGTCAAGAAGACAGGCGATGGATGATGTTCTAGCCAGAACAGCTCATGTCTCAGCTATACTGCAGGATAAGGGAGCGCATACACAGCTGACTGTTACCAGGCATCCATTCCTCCCTACAGGCAAGACGGAGATCGCTACCCTGGACAACCAGACACTGACAAGATACCTCTAGAAACCGGCTGTCAGGAAAACCTGTAGAAGTTGTTCCCTCAACCGCTCTTGCGTCGCGAGATGCGATCGCTAAGACCCCCCTCCTCCGGAGAATATTTGCTGTCTGGCGGTGATTATGGGCGAGACCGGCGATTCAGGGCACAGTCCAGGCTTGGATGCATGGCGTTTTGTTGAGGCGTCACGAACGGTTTGCTAGGAAATGTAGGGAAGGGCTCCTAGAACCGAGATCAGGGCTTATTCTGGCGATTTCCCAGGAGGAGCGGCGCTATGAACTGCTCTTGAGGGACTGCAGGCCGTTTCATCTCGGTTCCTTTGAACATGGATCGAAGATATTTCGCGTCATATCCGAGAGGTAAGAGGAGGTTTGCTGCTGACGAACAGAGAAGGTCCACGTACCGCTCCGAATCATAGACTGTGCCTTCATTAACAATCTCAGGCGGTACAGCCGTGCGAGTCTGGTCTCTGGTTAGGATGTAGCTGACCTGCTGTCCCGCATGTACTGAGCCTCCCTGTGCAACAAGCTGTCTCGCGGCTATCGCTTGGGGAACCTGGTGGGTGTATTCGTCTGGATTCTTGCTCAAGTTCCTGACTATCACTAGATCCTCTAGGGGAACGTTGCCTTCTCGCAGTGATCCTACGAACTTTTCCAGGACCTTGAGAGCCTGGGGAATGAGTAGTCTGAACTCGTTTGAATCACGAGCTTTGATGAAGATCTCGAGCATCTCAGTCTGGCATTGTCGAACGATATCGGGAGTATCATGTCTTCGAAGGTCTATTCCGCGAACCTTGAGTGTTCCATCTTCGAAAATACCATAGTACCGGTTTAGCACTCCGACCTTCGAGTCCATCTTTGAACTGAGAAAAACAATCCACCTGTATACTCCCTCAAAAGAGATCGGCAGCCTAAGCTTATCACGGATCTCTCTACAAAGGTCCTCGTACTCGCTTCTTGTCGCTTCCTGCTTGCGCAGCCAGAACGAATCGACTATTCCATGGACAAGCGTGAAACCACGAGCCTCGGCCAAAGCAGCAGCCTCTCCCAGAACCTGTCTGCTGAAGGCACAGGTCGCTATGTGAGCATCTATCTTTCCAAAACGAGCATTCTTGAATCCAAGATACCCGAATGAGCAGACTAGGATCCACTTGAGCGCAGCCTGCCGACGATCATAAAGCGTCTTCAACTCTTTGTCCACAGCGGTCTTCTTTGCGATCTTGTACCGGGCTCGTTTGTCGAGCAGGATTTTCAGGGAGAGAGGAACGATGCCAGCCGATCGCTCGCAGATATTGAACTCGAGTTCTGGAACACGATTGGTGGAGTCGCGGCAGCAAGTGCAGTTGACTGTTTCGCCGCTGAGATTCATCTTGGTCATGAGTGTTGGATACAGGCTGGCAAAGTCCAGCTCTCCAACATGATCATGAATTCCGATCTCAGGCTGATAGATGAATCCCCCGCGATCGGCGATAACCAGCTCTCCGCTGTTCTTCAGTTCTTCAGGCTGATTCTTGTTCCATGGAATGAGAACGTCTCGTTTTACCGCGTGGTACAGCTGGAGGCTTGTCATGTTGGTGCCGATGGTCGCACGGCTGGCCCTCTGGATCGGCATGATGCAGGTCCTTGAGACCTCGAACAGGCCCTCGAGGCCGCAGTCGGCGCTCACGTAGGCGTTTCTCTGGTCTACGTGCAAACGGCCCAAAAGCCGAGCAGCGGTCTCACGATACAGTATCTTGCCGTAGGAGAAGTAGCTGTGGCCTTGAACCTCATAGACTCGAAGAGGCGAGATGTCTCGGCCAAGGATCAATTGATCTAGAATTCCGTGCTCTTGAGCTCTCCGAGCAAGATACGGGAAGATGAAAGAATCGCCACCGTGGGTTACGATCACGTCAGGGTCCTCGGCCCTGAACGCCTCAACTAATCCTAGGATCTTGTCCATTTCATCGCCTGAATCTACGGTGAGTATTTCCCCTTCGTCGCGTGCAAAGTGGACTGAGGCTAGTTTATCGTCGAAGCTGCGAGCTTTCCTGATCTTCTCGGTCTTGATCTGAAGTTCGATCTCTCTTAGTGGTGGTAGTTGATAGTCAATGGATTCTCTTGAGTCTTTGAGAGTCCAGCTGACTCCTCGACTGGTTTCTTCTACTTCAACAAGCGCGAGTGGGAAGAGGCTTTTGCGATACAGATACATCTGCGGAGAGGGAACGTCGATGTCGTAGAAGCGGAACTTGGAATATCGGCCGAACTGTTCGAGTTTCCTCGCTAGCCCTACTGCTTCTCGGTCTCCATCGACTTCTATCTCTAAAACTCTTGATCGTTCACGGTCGCCAGCTTTTTCGTACATCTCTACGAAAATAGCGTTTTCAAGACCGGGACGACATGCGAGATCTAAGAGATCACGATAACTTCCGCCGATGTGGATTTTGGGCTTCCAGGGATCAGTGAGTCTTACACAGCTACCATCTGTTTTCTTTAGCCATATGACCATCTGGCCGGCTTTGTGGTAAAGATCGAGAATCCAGCCTGTATGCTTCAAGCCCTGCAGCCCGAAGCCGGGCGTAGCCTGGGCCAGGTCTAATCCAAGAGAGAGAAGTGAATGGAGGAATGAAACTATTCGTTAGGCGCGAAGATTGTATCTTGGCAAAAGCCCAATAACACTGCCTGAGAAGCTACTTCATCAGACGAGTAGTCTGAGCCTGAAGCCTGGGAACCCGAATAACTCCTGGCATAACACTGCCATGATTCTACTGATACTTGCGTCTCTCGCCATGTTCGGAACTATCGCCTATATCACCGGTCTTCAAGAGATCACAAATTCGGCAATCTCTTACATCACTGGTCTACTCATCAGCATCACGGGTATTCTACTCGGGCTATCAGAACTAACGCCGCTTCGAGGAGGCCCCGGTTGTAGGATCCCTTGCGGTTGCTGCCTGAGATTCCGAGTATTTTCGCTATATGCGCTTCCTTGCTAAGATGCTTCTCCGGGAGGAACTCGGTCTCTCTTTTTAGTTTGCGATTTGCCGCCATAGCAGATGGCTGTCGCCGAACTCGTGCCAGAGATACCGGTTCCGGATTGCTTCTGCGTAGGCTCTCTTGACCCGCGGGAGGCCTGCGATGGCGCTGACCATCGCTAGATGGCTCGTGACGGGATCGTGTAATCCCGTTAGAAGCGCGTCGATGACGTGGACACTGGTTCCCGGGTGGATGTAGAGGCCGGTGGCGCCAGAGCAGGCGCGGACACCTTTTAGTGTCCAAGCGGTTTCAAGAGCACGGACAACCGTTGTTCCCACGGCGATGACGCGGCCGCCGCGGGCGTGTGTTCTATTGACTGCGTTTGCGGTTGCCTCGGGGACCTTGAAAACCTCGGGATAAAGGGCCTGATGCTCTACAGTACTATCTTCGATCTCTAGGCTGGAGACGCCTGTGTGGAGGATTACTCCAACGATTCCGATACCGCGTTCGCGAAGGGTATCCCGAACGTGTGGGGTGATAGGCCGTGACGCGCTCGGCATCTCGGCGCTCCCTGGAAACCGGGAGAATAGGGTTTGATAGTTTGACATAGGATATGCTGGCGCGTAGCTGTAGTGAATCGGTTCACCGTACTTCGCCATGAGAATGCTGGCTGGAGTATCAAGTCGGGTTAGCCAGAGTCTCGGGAGTCCAGGATATTGCTGGAGAAGAACCGCCTTTGCCTCACCGATCTTCAGGGTCTCTTTCATGTAGAGCGGGAGTGGGCCGGGTATTGACGGGCTCCATCGCGGCTCCGCAAGCCAGAGATCATCAGCAAATCTGGTCGAGAGGTTGAGCCGGATCCGCCCGAGGCGGCAAGTTGCAGGAAGGCTTGCGGGCAGAGTTGCGCTCTCGTTAACAACAACCAAGTCTCCCGGTTCCAAGAGCCATGGCAGGTCGGTGAATGCGTGGTGCGTGTCGCCCTCGGGTGTCGATACGATTAGACGGACGTCGTCCCGGTCGTGTCCACGTGTCTCAGGTGGTTCGGAGGCGAAGAGTCCGGTCGGACGCTCGAACAGGAGTTCGGACCGGTTCAAGCTGGAATCTCCCAGAGGGTTCCCTGTGCCTGGTAGCGCATCCCAGTGATTCGTTCAGGGTGTTGGCTGACGAGCCAGGCCCAGAACGGGAGCGTTACTTCGGGGAGGGGTCGGTCGGAAATATCTTCGTCGGGAAAGGCGTCCTGGTGCATTCGGGTCCTCATGTCACCGGGATCCACGCTTACGATGGAGATGTGGCGAGGCTTGAGTTCCGCTGCAAGTGTTTTCGAGGCAAGGTCGAGGGCGGCCTTGCTTGATCCGTAGATTCCCCAATGTTCGTAGCCTCGTTGGCTTGCGTCGCTCGAAATATTGACAACTAATCCTCGAGTCTGTTCTAGCTGGGGGAGAGCCTCTTGAATCAGTGCGATCGGTGCGATGAGATTTGTCTCTAGGGTCATGCGAAAACGCTGGAGAGAGGCCAAGGCGAGTTCGGGACGCGGAATCTCACCGAGATCGGAAGCGTTGTTCACAAGCAGACTGAGACCGCCGATCGCTCCTGTCTGTTGCAGTAAACGGGTCCTGTGCAAAGGATCCGTTATATCACCAGGAATTGCGACAACTTTCACGCCGGTACTTTCTAGAGATCGAGCAACATCATGAAGCTCGGTGGGGGTTCGAGAGGCTATGACCAGATCGTGTCCTTGGCCCGCGAGGAAGGTGGCTAGAATTCGGCCGAGGCCGCGACCGGCGCCTGTTACAAGGGCGACGCCCTTCAATCAGGAGTCCTCCGTTTTGGGGTGACCAGAAAACGGCAGACATTCGAGCCTGCGACGACCCGATGTGTCGTCTCAACGTTCGCGTCCAGAACCTTCCGGAAGAGTTCGTTCTCAACTGTGCATGCTTCCCAATAGTTCTCTGCGACTGCAAGTATTGGGCAGTTGTGTTCTAGGATCTCGAACTTCGCAGGGCCTGCTTGGTGGTCTTCGGCCATGTAGCCTTCGCGATCGCGGAGCCCGGCTAGCTGGTGGACGCGTTCGCCCAGGGTCTCAGCCTTGACTTGATCCTTATAACCGGTGAGTGTTTCGGCTTGTCTCCGGCGTAGCGCTTCTTCGACTGCTTTCCGTCCGAGTTTTTCCTCGATGTACGCAAGGGCGGCGCAGGTTACGCCTGCGTAGGCCCGTGGGAAGAGCGAGGTTGCGGTCGGGGCGAGTCGGAGGGCCAGGCGCGGCCGGCCAGTTGTTCCCCGGACGGGTATGCGTTCGATCAGTCCTCGTTCTCCCAGTTTTTGCGCGTGTTTGTGAACCGCCATCTTTGAGATCCGTAGGCGTTCAGCGAGCGTTTGGAGATCCGATGGACCTTCCCGCTTGAGGATCAGGAGGATCTCGCGCTTGGTGGACCCGAAGACTGGATTGTCTGCAGGAGGATCGGGTAATGGAATACTCATTATGATATCCATTGTTTGGAGAGTATTTCAACTTACGGGTTTACAAAGTTTCGAAAAGCCAGGACTCACCACCCCTGCGTTACGACATACTCTGCAAGACCCCGCTCCTCTTTTTAGAGAAAATTTGTTGTCTGGCGGGGTTTCCGGGCGAGACCGGCTGATCAGGGCACAATCCGGGTTTTTGAGGATAATGGAAGATACGGGGATGCACAGCCGCTTCGGAACAATTTTTAGGCAGAGTTGGAGCGGGATTCTCAGATCCAAGATCAGGGTTCATTCTGGGCTTGTTCCACACCCAGATGGAAGGGTTATGATATAGAATTGCTGGGAAACCTGGAGAGTTGTCTGAGAAGAAACGAGTGCCTCCATGGGAACGTGCCCAGCTAAGCTTTACACTCGCAGAACGTAGACGTCTCCGGAAAGTCGAAGAGAACGAACGCCCAAGCAAAGCGCGCTTGCTGGATCTGGAAGAGAACAGGAAACGGCTGGCGGAGATTAGGAAACACTTCTGCGCGGATTGTCAACGCTACATCCAGAGCGACCAGCTTCCGAAGGAAGAGAGGAAGATTGGCGAAGAACAAGGATTCTGCAAATGCGCAAGAAATAATCCGAAGCGGTGATGACGAATCTGGCCTCCCGGCACTTTAGGTTACCAGGAATCTAGCGCTTTAGAATCGTGCCACAGTTGTGGCTGGTGGAAACGCATTCCTACCTTAGATGACCTCTCTCCAACTCAAATAGATTCTTGATCACACCACTACCTCTTTCTCTAGAGTAGCTGTCACCGGGTGGATTCAAGGAAAGCCATTGCCGATTCAGTATGGCAGTAACACGAGACTATTACGATTCGCAACAGACGCATTGAACGAAGCGTCTGTCCCGTGAGCTCAGAGGATTATGAGTCGTTCGAAGACCGATTCTCTGATCAAGCACGCAAGAAGGCGCTCCAAATGTTTGATCACCAGCCCGAAAGAACAGAGGAAGAATACGACTTCAAACTGTTCTTTGTCCGAATACTCGAGGAAAAGGACTGGACCGACAAGCTAGAATCAGCTGTCGTCAAAGTCCGAAATCGCTTCCATCCTCGTAATACGGATACAGAACTCTCCAGGGCACTCAAGGCGCTCATCCCTGACATGCGAGAAGTGGCGAAAGTATACGATGAGATGACCACCGGCTACAAAGAATTCATCCGGAATGTTCTGGACGCCAAGCAATCGTGGGTTTCCAAGACCAAAATGAAAACTGAGCGAAGCAAATCAACCGAGCCGATGAGGCATCGAACTCATCACAAGTGAACCGTCAAGGCGGACAGTGTTCCACTCTGTGGCGTGCCAGCCTTTATCCCACTGGCCCGTTGCTCCGCGCTAGCCTGATGATCTGTGCCCGAAGAACCGCCGGGTCTTCGCAAAGCCGTAACGATGCGCTACGCGGTAGCATTGTACATGAGCTCCGTCCTAGGCTCAGGAGTCCTAGTCTTGCCTGGACTGGCAGCACAGATTGCAGGCCCCGCCTCACTGCTCGCATGGCTATTGCTATCTTTGGCCAGCTACCCGCTAGCCTACACATTTGCGAGCCTGTCCTCTCGAAAGCCTGAGTCAGGCGGAGTATACTCGTTCGCACGAGAAAGCTTTGGACTCCAGACGGCCGACGCAGTTGGTTGGCTCTTCATCGTCTGGTATGTTACGGGCGCTCCAGTTGTCACGGTCATCGCGGCTTCCTATATCTCGTACGCAATTCCTCTAAGCAAGACAATGATCTACATCGTTGCCGCTCTGATAATTCTGGGAACTTTTCTGATCAATTATCGAGGAATCGTCATCAGTGGAAAGGTTCAGCTCGCCGTAATTGTCGCGATCGTCGGACTGCTACTCACGGCTGTCGTCGCGTCTGCACCGCTCGTTCGGGTCGAAAATTTCAGTCCCTTCTTCCCATACGGGATTCTGCCGATCGGCGTTGCTGCAGCACTGATCTTCTGGTCGTATCTTGGTTATGAGAACGTGTCCAATGTAGCTGAGGAGTTCAAGAACCCCGAGCGCGACTTTCACAGAAGTATTGTTCTCAGCGTCGTCGTCATCAGCGCGCTATACCTCTCAGTAGCCATCGCGACTGTAGGGACCCAGGCTTACAGAGCTGGTGGCAGTGTAGCTCCATTTGCTGCAATCCTGTCTAACGCCCTCGGCGTTTACGGTGGCGTCAGTACTGCTCTTTTGGCGGTCTTCATAATATTCGGAACCGTAAACGCATACACAACCGGCATGTCCAGAGTCATCTATTCCTTGGCCAAAGAGG
>Ga0209152_10000395_pt1 | contig 20402 bp, 22 predicted proteins | sample GraSoiAngelo_107_FD_185873 | JGI IMG/M metagenome (GOLD analysis project Ga0209152, IMG submission 185873) | Grasslands soil microbial communities from the Angelo Coastal Reserve, California, USA - 14_0903_09_30cm (SPAdes) (version 2) | ecosystem: Environmental > Terrestrial > Soil > Grasslands...
ATCTTGACGGGATTGTTGCGAGAGTCTACTCGCACGACACTGTGATGCAGTTGGCGAAGTATTCGGGAGTGCCTGTTATCAACGCGTTGAGCGATCTCGAGCATCCGACCCAGATCGTGTCCGATCTCTTCACTATTCAAGAGGCGAAAGGGAAACTGAAAGGATTGAAGCTCACTTACGTCGGCGACGGAAACAACGTCTGCAACTCTCTACTTCTCGGCGGATCACTGGAGGGAATGAGCATCTCGGTAGCATGTCCCGCGGGCTACGAGCCGAACGCGACACTTCTCAGCGAAGCGGAGAAAACCTCGCGGACCGCGGGCGGCAATATTGATGTGTCTCACGATCCGTTACAAGCCGCTAAGGATGCGGATTTGTTGTACACGGATGTCTGGGTCAGCATGGGCGACGAGGCCTCGAAGGAGAAGAGAATGAAAGATTTCAACGGCTACCAGATCAACGATGATCTTCTGAAGGTGGCCAAGAAAGATGTCAGTGTCATGCACTGCCTGCCGGCTCACAGAGGTCTTGAGATCACTGATGATGTGATCGAGGGCAAACACTCGATCGTGTGGCAGCAGGGCGAGAACAAGCTCTACGGTGCGGCGTCTGTATTAGAGTGGCTTCTGCGTCAGAAGTAGCCTTGGCGTGGCTTTCTTGGATTCTAGAGTCAGAGCAGAATGGGACGCTCTACAGGATGTAGTGATTCACAGACCCGGAACTGAGATGTTCTTCGGGCTCATCGAGCCCTTCGCCTTCCTCTACGAACGAGCCTTCAACATGGACGAAGCGATCCATGAGCATAGAGAGCTTGAACATGCACTTGATCTGACAGGAGTAAGAGTCCACCGACTCAAACATCTCGCGATCAAGCTAGCCAGAGAGGATCCTGAGCTTGTAGGGATGCTAACGAAATATGCGAAAGGGATTGTGAAGTTCGAGGGTCCAGCCGCTGAAGTCAAAAGGGCGCGCCGCGAATTCGAGAGGAACTTGCCGGAGCTCGGCATAGAGACCATTTTCAGCGTTCTAGTTTTCAGGCCTAGCATTAGACTGGACCAGAAGAGGGGCGTCAGAATGATGTACCCTCGAGTACAGCTCGACGTGCCCCTCGCGAACCTGTTCTTCATGCGGGACCAACAAGTTGCATCAGACCTTGGCTTGATTGTTGGCAGAATGTCCAAGCCGCAGCGTCGGATGGAACCGGACATAACAAGCACCATACTCGAAATGGCTGGCGCGAAAATAGTCAATCGCGTGAAGGCACCTGGGACATTCGAAGGTGGCGATTTCATTCCCGCGGGTAAAATCGCGATGGTCGGAATCGGCGACAGAACAAATTTGAACGGTGCGAGTCAGGTTCTCCGACGCGGGACCAACTTCGAGGAGGTTGCTGTGATTCACCAGCCAGCCCATCCGCTCATCCCTGGGGACGAACCCGATCCTATGATCAACATGCATCTGGACACCTACCTCAATTTTCCCGGAAAGAACATCGCTGTGGGATGCATACCGCTCTTGAAACGAGCCAGAGTCGAGGTTTACCGGAGATCATCTCTTGGACATTACAAGAGGATGAGCAAGACTCCTAATCTGTACGAGTACTTGATGGGTCACAGATTCACGATAGTTCCGATAACGACGCTTGAACAAATGTGCTACGCGTCAAACTTCCTCTGCGTGAAAGACCACAGCATCCTCGCCATCGAAGTTGAGAAGGTGGTAAAGAAAGTCCTCAGAAACTTGGAGGCAAAGGCGCAGGCCGACCCGCACCGTTACCGTGCTCTCTTGGACGAAGCGAGAAAAGACTTGACGAGGCTCAAACAGTCAGACCAGTTCTTCCCCCACAAACGCGAGTTCCAAGAACTTTCTATCGATGTGACTTCGCTCCAGCTTCAGGAGATAACGGGAGGATACGGAGGCATCCGCTGCATGACTTGCGTCCTCAACCGGAAACCCTCGAACTAGGTCCAAGGCATGAAAGTGTTGGTTAGTCTAGGAGGCAACGCCATTCTCAAGCACGGGCAGAAAGGAACAGTGGAAGAGCAAGAGATGAATGTGCAAAACACTGCCAAACATCTTGCAGCGATTCTTCGCAGAGGCGAGAGAATGGTCATCACACACGGCAACGGCCCACAAGTTGGTAACATTTTGCTGCAGAATGAGATAGCAAAAGAAACCTTGCCGCCAATGCCTCTGGATGTCTGCGGAGCTGAGAGCCAGGGAATGATAGGGTACATGCTCCAGCGAGCACTCCGCAGCGAGCTAGAATCAGGAGGACAAAATGTCCCGGTTGCAACCATAGTTTCCCAGACGCTCGTCGATGCTGAGGATCCAGCGTTCAAGAATCCAACAAAGCCCGTGGGACCGTTCTATACTGCGACAGAAGCACGGCAACTGCGAGAATCGAAAGGATGGCATATCATCAGCGACAGCGGACGAGGCTATAGAAGAGTGGTCCCTTCTCCGACTCCCTTGGACATCATGGAGAAGGAGACGATCATTCGACTCTTCGAAACTGGGACGGTGGTGATTGGTGTCGGTGGCGGCGGAGTCCCTGTAATCAGAGAAAAGAATGGCAAGCTCAGAGGAGTTGAAGCGGTCCTAGACAAGGATCGAACGGCGGCCTTGCTGGGCAAAATCCTCGGAGTGGAGACTCTCCTCATCCTGACAGACGTCGAGAAAGTGTCCATCAACTATGGGAAGCCGGATCAGCGCGCTCTCGACAGTATGAACGTGCAAGAGTGCAAGAAGTATCTCGCGGAAGGCCAGTTCCCAGCAGGCAGTATGGGTCCCAAGATCGAAAGCGCGGTCAGTTTCCTATCTGGTGGTTCAGGGGGAAGAGTGGTTATTGCTTCTTTGGAAAAGGCCGAAGAGGCCCTAAAAGGAATCGCCGGGACCACAATTACGAACTCGTAAGAAGGGCAACTGCAATTTTTCGGTTGGAGAAATAACGATGCATCTGGCACTATGATTAAGGGTCCCTAGACTCTTGAGGCGCCAGACTTCTGGGCAGAGGAAAGTCCCTGCCAGTCTTCGCCATCAAGTCTTTCACCCTTGACAACCAATACCGACCGAGCAGATTTGTGGACCACTCTCTCAGAGACGCTGCCGAGGACGAGGCTACCGATATTGCCTAGCCCCCTACTGCCAACAAGGACGATGTCGGCATTGACCTCCTCCGCGCAGTCGCAAATCTTGTCGACAACATTACCCGATAAAATCCGCGACTGGACCCTCACTCCAGCAGTACCATATCGGTACACTCCACCATTTCCACCGTGCGGTTCGACCGCGAGACTATTTTCCGGAAAGTGTTTGAAAATCAATTCCCGATGAAAACTGGCAAATCGATTCTGTTCCTCGACGATACTGAACTGCTTCATCGGGTCCGAACTGACCACACTAAGAACAACTAGGTCGTTCCTTAGCAGGACTGCCAGCTCAGCAGCTCGGCTCATCACATCATGAGCATGGCGAGATTGGTCGACAGCAGCGAGAATCGTCCGCATTTTTCGCGCAACCAGCTCTTCTGTTGGCGTGAATTATCTTTGTCATAACTAGGAAAAGCCCGCTGGAGTGACAGAATGACGTCTCAGACGGCAACAGTGACAGATCCACGAGTTGAGCGCGGAATATTAGATCGAGAGGCGGAGGCACTTACAGCCAAAACTGGCCTTCTTTCAGACGATTAAGCCAGCACGGGAGTTGCGAAATAGCAGGACCATATTGACAGCGAGGATCGCCTCAATCGCCTTGTCAGCGTAGGCAACAGCATCTAGACCCGTCCCTGTTTCCAACGCGACAGTTGCCCACACTGACCATAGAAATAGTGTGTAGGCGAAGACCGTGAGTTGCGAGAAATGCGGCTCTATGTTTGCGGCGATGACTATGGCCGCGAAGATGTAGATTCCTCCCATGACGTACCAGAGATTCTCGTAGAATCCAGCGAACGAGTTTCCATAGTAGAAATCGAGAATCCCAGTTGCGAGGAGTAATACTACGCCAGTCCATCTAAGCAATTTCATTCTCATCATTCTCCTAACCGATTACCACCAGGTACCCGGTCATCGTCGGTTGGTGGAAGTCACAGTAGTAGCGGAAGACGCCCGCCCAACTTGCAGTGAAAGTTATGGTGGCATTCTGGCCTTGAGCTAGAATGATCCTATCTTTGGTCGTTACTGTGCTGACAATTCCTTGTTGCGTCGCATTTCCATAAATGGTTGCGTCAAACGTGTAAGGCGGGTCCATCGTGTAGGTATGGGCTTCGCCTTTATCCTCTATGTTGACGTAGTGAATGAGGACATGGTCTCCTTTGTTGACGGTGATCGTGTCCGGTACGAACGTGTCGTGGGGGTGCCCATAAAACATCGTTTCATTGAAAGGGACAGTGCCATCGAAAAGATAGAATGTTCTCGTAACCGGAGCGGAATAATGTACAACATATCCAACGCTTAGGCCCACCACGGCACCGCTGAATACAGCGATGAGCGCTGCGGCCGTAAGCAACTTCGCTGACGAAAGCTTTCCGAATCCCGATGGGGTCATGAGAAGCCCTCAAGCGGTCGAGCTTTAAGACTAATTCTTAGCACGGTCATATTCGTCCCCACTCTTCATTGCTGAACATTTAGCGAACAGGTCCACAACAGCTAGTGATTGTGCACTTTGAGATACACTAATCGATGGCGGGCCTTTCCGATCTAGTCCTCTCGCCACTTGAACAAGCCCACTGCTAGAACGAAGACTATGATGGCACCCGCAAGAACAATAGCTGCGTCATAGAGCATCTGAGAAGTATTATTGAAGATCATAACTTGGTTTAGTCCATCTATGACGTAGAATAATGGCAGTACGTGGGCCACGTTCTGGAGATATTGGGGCATGGTGTTGACAGGGAAGAATGTGCCGGAGAGAAACATCATCGGGAAAGTGATCAGGTTGCCGACGACCGCCGCTGATTCTACGCTCTTGGTCAGGGTTCCAACCAGCATTCCGAGGGAGACGAAGAAGAGGGGACCGATTACTAGGAACGGCAAGACCAGTGGCGTGATGCCTACATGTGCCCCGAATAGGGTGATTCCGACGAATGTCATCAGTAGGTAGGATATGATCGATAGTAGTGTGTACCAGATTATCTTGGAGGTCAGCCACTCGCCCTTGGTGAGAGGTGTCAACGATAATTGCTTGAAGAGTTTTGTCTTCTTGTATTCTGAAGATATGTTGACGAGTGAGAACATTGGGCTAGTTAGAACAGTGAACCCGATGAGCCCCGGTACTAGAAAATCGATGTACTTGTAGGATTGGGACGCGATGGGGAGAGATTGAGTGCCGATTACAGGCGTGCTGCCTGTGCGGTTGAGATTGAAAGCATTGACTACTTCATTCACGGTCGCAACAACTATTCCACTCGACGTATCGGCAGGATTCGTGTAGATCGTCACATTCACCGGTTTCTTCAAAATGTAGCTTGCCGAGAACCCCTTGGGTATCAGTACGCCCGCGGTTGCTGAGTGGCTGAGTAGGTATTGGGAGAAATTAGTCGAGTTGTCCACGAGCACAGTTCTCACTACGTTTGTGCTGTTCAGAGCAGTTACGAATCCTCCGCTCGGACTTGGCGATGGGCTGTCCTGGTTTTGGACGTAGACCTGTATTGGTCCGCTGCTTCCTGAGAAGATCGAGCCGAAGAGAAGGATCAGTATGATGGGGAAGACGAGTGAGAAGAAGAGGCCGATCTTGTTTCTCAGATAACCGCGACTGAATATTTTGAGGTCAGAAAGAGTTCGCTTCAGACTCGCCAACACTATGCTCCTCGACCGGAATTCCCGATCTGCTTGATTCCGCCGCCTTCTTCTATCGCGAATCCAACGAGTTTTATGAATACGTCTTCAAGGCTATCCTTTCTAGTCTTGAGATCGGCCCAGTCTAGTCCAGATCTTTCCATGCTCTCCAGAGCGACTAGAATGTCATGTTTTTCGCCAATGCGCACCCTGACTAGATTATTGCCATCAAGACCTACGTCCAAGTTCGTATGTTCTCGAAGGTAATCCGCGAGTTTCTGGTCTCCACGAAATTCGAGCCTCTCCCCTGATCCGTGCTGGGCGATGATCTCGGCAGGGGTGCCTATCGCGGCAATCTTTCCTTTGTTCATTATAGCGACGCGATCAGCAAGCACTTCTGCTTCTTCGAGATAGTGGGTTGTGAGCATTATGCTTCGTCCTTCCTTCTTGAGTTCACGGATGACTTCCCAGACTGCTCTTCTCGCCTGGGGGTCCAGTCCGGTTGTGGGCTCGTCGAGGAATAGCATCTCTGGATTGTTTACCAGGGAGAGTGCGAGTCCCACTTTCTGTTTCTGACCCCCAGAGAGGTCTTCGAAGTAAGTGTTTACAGCGTCGTCGAGCACGACCTTCCGCAAGATCTCGCTGGAATCAACGGTCACTCCGAAAAGGTCTGCGTAGTACTGGATTGCCTCTTTCGGTTTCGCTTTGGGGAAGAATGTGAATCCTTGAGGAATGATTCCGAGCTTCTTGTGCAGCGCATATCCACTGGTCCAAGGGTCGACCCCGAGAACTCTCACATTGCCCCCGTCTCTCTGTCTTATGCCCTCAAGAATCTCTATCGTTGTTGTCTTTCCCGCACCGTTTGGGCCCAGGAGTGAGAATACTTCTCCTTGGTTCACAGAGAATGATATTTCGTCCACAGCTCTGAGCTGGCCATATGATTTCTGAAGAGCTGAGACCTCGATCGCCGACATGCCTCGATCATCTCGATTTCTTGTCGGCCAGTTACTTATCGTCTACCGTCAATGAATCGACTCATACGTCCATAGATGGACCCGTGCACATTAAGTACAAAAAGAGCGGGCTTGTATTCACCATGTTATCCGAGCGGGAAGAATATATCCGAGCCCAAGTCGTGTTCTTCAGACGAAATAATCTAGAACAAGCCTATTCGCCGAATGCGGCCGCGACAAGTCAGACGTTAAAGAAAAAAAGGGGAAGTTCGAGGAAGCTTAGACTTTGTTGAGGAGGGCCTTTACGACGTCTTCTGGGCCCTTGTAGTTGTTGTCCGGGAGAGACTTAGTCACGAATTCCTTGTCGGTCGATGGAACATCTGTCATGTTGTTGCATGCTGCTAGGACCTGTGTCTTGTTCGCGGGATACTTGATGTGGTGCTTGATGTGTTCGAGTTCAGTTTTCAAGTTACTCATGGAGTTCGCCGCGTTGTGAGATGGATAAGAACCTTCTTGATGATAGCTCCTTTCCGCTGCCAAGCGAGAATTAACGGAAGAAGTGAAGATGGCATGCGTGGGCATGTGCGCGGTTCAGTAAATTCCCAGACGTAACAAATATGACCCGACTAGAGAAAAGACCGTAAGGGTTTTCCGTCCTCAAGGACGGGGAACCCTGCCTATGTCGAAGCCGATTGCGCCAGAAGGTTCACATGCATTGCCTCAGTCGGTAGCTATACCCCTCACCCGTGCCGCGATCTTTCTGGTGGTGACGGCCAAGCCTGGCGCTGGGAATCGAGGTACAATACGATCCTTCTGTGCAGACCTTGCTGCCCTCGTTCGCTCGGTGGGTTTTCGCGAACTTGAGGGAAGCCTTTCGTGCGTATTGGGCTTTGGGTCCGAAGCATGGGACCGGCTCTTCGGACAGCCGAGGCCAGCAGAACTGCACAAGTTCCACGAGATCCGCGCGGGGGAGCGTCACGCCGTCTCAACACCAGGCGACATGCTCTTCCATATCCGCGCACAGCGGATGGATCTATGCTTCGAGCTGGCGACGCGAATCATGGCCCGGCTCGGATCCGCAATCTCTCCAGTAGACGAGGTGCATGGATTCCGTTTCTTCGACAGCCGGGACCTCATCGGCTTCGTCGACGGGACAGAGAATCCAAAGGCTCAGGAGGCTCTTGATGTCACCCTCATCGCCGACGAAGACCCCGCATTCACCGCGGGTAGCTACGTGATCGTACAAAAGTACCTCCACAATCTAGCCGACTGGAATAAGCTGCCGACGGAAAAGCAAGAACACATCGTCGGTCGTACAAAGCTGACTGACGTAGAGCTGGATGATTCCGTCAAGCCCACCTATGCGCATAACGCGCTAACCAAGATAGTGGAGGACGGGAAGGAGATCAAGATACTCCGGGACAACATGCCCTTCGGTCACGCCGGTCAGGGAGAGTTCGGAACCTACTTCATCGGCTACAGCCGATCTCCTCGCACCATCGAACAGATGCTTCAGAATATGTTCGTAGGCAAGCCCAAAGGCAACTATGACCGACTGCTAGATTTCAGCCGCGCCGTCACCGGGAACCTCTTCTTCGTCCCATCCGCCACGTTTCTGGAGAACATTCAGGCCGACTAATTACAAATTCCACTACTAAGAGATCATGGCAACACTTCATATGTGCCAAAACCTAACAACCTGCCAATACCTAGGTATGGCTGAGACGAATGGAAACAAAAACTGTGAAGCGCATGGGGGAGCCTTCCCCTACCATATCGAAACCTTTGTTCAAGAAGATTCTAGTCGCTCAGGACGGCTCGGAGAGCTCACAGAGAGCCTCTCAAGCAGCACTTGAACTGGCCGAGAAGCTCAAAGCAGACCTCGTAGTCCTTCACGCGATCACCCCTCCTACATCCTATTACCATTCCACAATCGCATCGCCCACCGGAATGAGCCTTCCAGCTCCCTCACAGCACGAGATCGACGCCTACTACGCTTACGCGAGGAAAGCTGCAATGGGAATTGTAGGCGAGACAGAGTCGAAAGCCAAGAAACAGGGCATCCACGTCAAGACGGAGATCCCGGAAGCGGTCTCGTCAGTCGTCGAGACGATAATCAATCACGCTACCAAAGAGAACGTTGACCTGATCATAGTTGGGACTCGGGGGCTCGGGGGATTCAAGAAGATGCTGCTAGGAAGCGTCTCCAGCGGAATAGTCTCCCATGCACATTGTCCGGTCCTAGTAGTAAGATAAGTGATTAGGAGACTATCAGATGGCTGGACAAGAATTCGTAGAGGTGCCAGTACAGGTACTGGGTCTCCAGAAGGATGACATCGAATCTCGAAAGGCAGAGCTGAAATTTCAAAGATCATTACAAGCTTTTGGCCGCATTCATCCCAACATTCTTGAGGCAAGGGCTGTCGTAAAGACATCACTGCTCGAGAAAGACAGAAGACGGTATGAAGTCCAAGTGTTCATCAAGCTTCCCAAAGAACAGTTCGACTTCGAAGAAGAAGGCTGGTCCATAGAAGAGGTCTTCGAAAAGATAGGCGAGAAGATTAAGCGACTCATGACCAAACCCCGAGACAAAGCTTCCCATCGAAGACATCCATCACGAATGGAAATGGAATCCTCACGATTCGCTGAATAATCACTCAACCGAGCAAGGATTCAAGATCCCCATCGGTCCCGCATCCATCCCCTGCGTCCAGCAAAGGTCACCCACATTATCGCTATTGCCGCAAAAGCAAGGATCAGGGCGACAAGGACGACTATGACCTTCTGAGTTAGGTCAAACCCGCTCGTATAGAACCCTACATAGATCAGCGACCCGATCAAGAATGCTGAAAACGCGACGATAGTTCCGATAATTCTCCACATAAGACCCGCAGCCATCTTATCGACCTTTTCCAACCCGAATCAATCCTCATGTCTAGCTTCTAGGATAAAGGCTTACAGTTTTCGTTTTGACCTCAGGTGATTTCTTTATCTACCCGCCTCCCAAAAACTCTGCACAAAACAGTAGGGCGGACCAAAAATATGGAGAGAAAAGGGAACAAGCCAGGGCCGTCTCAGGCTTCTAGCAAGTCCACCTCATCTGGGTTGGCCGAGGCTCGAAGACTCCTCGCAATAGTGGAAAAGTCTCAAGTGCCCTTCGGAGAGTCCGCCCCGATATTCGCGAGAATCAAGGCCCAGATAGACTCTGGCAAGTCTCTAAGCGTTGAAGACCACGAACATCTATTGCGGCTGGTCAAGATCGCGAAGGACTGGAACAAGGCTGAGGAGAGCTCGGCATTGACAGAGCCCGACGAAACCCTGTCGGGATAGACAGCCTGAAAAATGACATGCCGATAATTTGGTAAATCATTACTCTCGGGGAAATGGCCATGGAATGAACCCTGATCTAGGATCTGGGAGGAGCATTACATACGAAGCCTAGTTCAAGCATGCAATTCTACAGATGGAGACCGGTCGAAAAACGGCTGACTCGCCTGTTCTGCGCGACAAACCAGCAATCTCGCCCAGAAACGTTTCAGATGGCAAGTGGACCCGTCCTAGAATTTAGAAAAAAATATTTCCCGCGACACGAAACTCGGCCCTTGGGAGGAGATTAACAGAGTGTAATCCTTTCTCCGCCCCGGCTCTCCGAAAAATAGGAATCACGAACTGTTCCGCTCTAAACCTGAAAGGCGCAGAACAAGCCCTGATCCGGAATCGGGGCAGGCGATTTGAGATCGCGACTTTTTCGCGTTGAGGTCTACGCTTAATCCGCGATCAAAAAAACCCTCGACGGTTCTATTCTGCGCCCTGAATTGCGAGACTCGCGCGTAGCAGTTTCAACTGGCGGGACCCCTCCCTGAAACATCTCAAAAGCAGTTGACCCTCACGACACAAAAGCGGTCTTCTGGGCCCGAGGCTGCTTGGCTGTCTGGTCGACCTTTACTGATAGCTGTGTCCCGAAGGGGGGTTTAGAATGCTAGTTTTAGGCTGGGGGTTCTTGTCGGATGGAGCCGATCCGCAAGCACTCTCTCTTTTAGGAATATGAATCTGTCCTCTATGGAATCCTCATAGTCGAAATTCGCATTCAAGGAGAACTCCTTGTACAGCTCAACCATCGTCCGGTAGGCGATGACACGTGCGCTCGTCCCCAACCTCTCATGCAGTATCTTCACAACATCCGCGAACCTGGCTGGGATATCATCCCGCTTGATGCCTTTCTTGTCCAAAAAGTCGTAGACCCAGTCCCGGATAGGCGCGCCCATCCCTTGGAGGACGAGGTCAAACCAGTAGTTGACAGACAGTTGGAAACCTGAGATCAGGTTCGTCCTCATGAATACAACTCCTACTTCTCGTCATACTCGAAGGAACATCAAGATACGCATAGCGTCCCTACACTCGCCATTTGACGGTAAACTCTTGTTCTCAGAAAACTCGGATCAGACAGAGAAACTGGATGGACAACTATGAAGCGAGAGACCGCAGACTCCTAGGCCGTGGTTCGCGCTCGCCCCAGAGATAGGCCAGTACTCCTAGACCCAGGACCGCGAAGCCTATTTCCCAGTTTCCCGCCGCGAAGAAGATTACGGAAAAAGCCCCGAGGAAGACTCCCACCTGAGTCAATCTTTCTTTCCGACTCAGATTGATCACCTCTCTCTCGATGTGCTTCCGACCCCTAGACAGTAACGTCACGAGAATAATGAACGCGATTGCAGAGACGAAGAATATTTCTGTGAAGTTACTCGTGTAGTCGCCGAAGGTCAGAAGCAGGCCAACTTCGTCTCCGATCAGTCCAGCTCCTAGACCGAAGATTATCGCTAGATTGCGTCCCATCCTTTCGTTGCTGAGAGTAATCCCGAGCCAACCAGTAGAGACGACCATCGCTAAGCCATACCAGAAATGGTGAAAATGTATTCCACCCCGGACTACTGTGACTGTCGGGTTTAGGGTCGCGAAGAGCCTAGCCCCAAGAAAGCTTGCGACGAAGGCCAGTGTTCCATAGAACGCTAGTCCATGTCTGAAGATCGTCCGTCGGACTTCCACCGCCATGTGTAGAGTACGAGCGATCTCGCAGATAAGAATTGATAGAGAGAATCACCTCGAAACTGCACCTTAAGTCACAATCGAGTTTCCACGGGCAAAATGGATTCATAGAACAAGGAAAAAGCGTCAGAATCGAGCTCTTTACGAGTGTAAAGGCGTGAGATTAAGTCCCTCGAACCACATATTCCTAGTGCGCTGAGAAGAATAATGGCGAAGGACCCGATCTGTGGAATGTACGTGGAGGAGGGCAGACACGCTCTCCAGACGACACGTTACGGAACCACGTACTACTTCTGCAGCGAGACCTGCCTCGCACAGTTCCAAGCTCCCGAAAAAACTCTAGCCCGTCTAAAGAGGCTCGTCGCACTCGGCGCAGCCTTCACAATCCCAATTGCTGCCCTCACATATCTCCCAATAATCCCAGACCATCAGATCAACAATCTCGTAATGTTCGTTCTCTCACTCCCCGTACAGTTTGTCGTAGGCTACCGGTTCTATCTGGGAAGTTACGACGCGCTAAGATCGAGAATTGGCAACATGGACCTTCTCATCGGCCTAGGAACAACCGCTGCATGGGTCTACAGCACAACCGCCACCTTCGTCCCCGGATTCTTTCCCGGCAGCGGTACTTACTTTGAGACGTCTGCCATTATCATCACTCTGATACAGACAGGTAATCTCCTCGAATACATCACAAAGGGTAGGGCTTCAGAGGCGGTTCACAGACTACTGAGTCTACAGCCAACGATGGCACATGCGATTCGAAATGGCAGCGAAATCAGCATACCAGTTGAAGAGGTTGCGGTTGGCGATATTCTACTGGTTCGTCCAGGAGAGAAGGTCCCAGTCGACGGAAGAGTGATCGAGGGCAACTCCGCGATCGACGAATCCATGATCACTGGAGAGAGCCTCCCACGCGACAAGCATAACGGCGACGAAGTGATAGGCGCCACAATCAACAAAACCGGACTGCTGAAGATTCAAGCAACAAAAGTCGGACAGGACACGGTGCTCTCTCAGATCGCCAAGCTTGTCGAAGAAGCTCAAGTCGGAAAGGCCCCGTTACAACGCCTAGCAGACAGAGTCTCCGCATACTTTGTCCCAGCAGTCATATTGATCGCGACAGCTTCCGGCCTATTCTGGTACTTCGTCGCAGGAATCGGACTCACCTACTCCCTCCTCGCATTCGTCTCCGTCGTAATCATCGCGTGTCCATGCGCGCTCGGAATCGCCACCCCGGCCGCCTTACTAGTGGGAACCGGGAAAGGTGCTGAGAACGGCATACTGATCAAGGGAGGGGACCAGTTAGAGGAGGCTGGCAAGATCAATACGATAATCTTTGACAAGACCGGAACCCTAACAAAGGGACAACCATCCGTTACTGACATTGTTCCCATAGGAAAACTCACCGAGATTCAGATACTCGGCTACGCTGGAGCGGTGGAGAGGGGCAGCGAGCATCCGCTAGCAGCGGCCGTCGTGAACGCAGCACAGGGTAAGAGAATCGAACTCTCCGACCCTTCAGGTTTTGAAGCGCTTCCAGGTCTGGGTGTGAAAGCGACCGTTCGGGGACACGAGGTTCTTCTGGGCAACTTGGAACTCATGGGCAAGTTTTCAGTTCCTGTCGATGCATATTCTGAAAGAATGGTGGAGCTCCAGGATCAAGGAAAGACGATTAGTCTACTTGCGTTAGACCGGCAACCGGTCGGCCTGATCGGACTCGCGGACACGGTGAAGGAATCCTCAGCGCCGACTATCAAGGCATTGAAGAAAATGGGATTGGATATCGTAATGCTCACTGGCGATAACGAACGGACTGCAAAAGCGATAGCACGGACTCTTGGCATCGATACGATATTTGCAAACGTGCGTCCTAGCGACAAAGAAGAAATTGTGAAGAAGCTTCAGAAAGGTGGAAAGGTCGCAATGGTTGGCGACGGGATAAATGATGCGCCCGCGCTAGCGGCCGCAGACGTTGGAATAGCAATCGGTAGCGGGACAGACGTTGCGAAGGAGACTGGTGGCATAATCCTCATCAAAGATGACATGACAGACGTTCCCAAAGCTCTAGAGCTAAGCAAGGCGACTGTAAGAAAGATCAAGCAGAATCTACTCTGGGCCTTCGTCTACAACGTGGCTCTCATTCCAATAGCCGCCGGCATACTAGTCCCATTTCTCGGGCCAGGAATCTACCAGGTCCTCCCCCTCCTTGCAGGAGCCGCGATGGCAATCAGCTCAGTAACAGTAGTATCCAACTCACTCCTACTCAGAAGATTCAATCCGAAAATCTAGGAGGCGACAGGTTGCAGAAAGATCCAGTTTGCGGAATGATGGTGGACGAAAAGAAGGCGAAATTCACATCCAATCATGGAGGAAAAACAATCTACTTCTGTTCATCTTCATGCAAAGCCTCATTCGACAAGAATCCCCAGAAATATACCCAAGCATAGAGCAAAAGCGCCAGCTCGGACTCTTGCCGGTATGATCTGAGAAATCCCTCGTAACGGTCTACATACTATTAGACGCCTATCGAGCTTCTTTCAAATACAAGACCTCGAAGAGCCCAGAGGAGACGCACTTGACGCTCCAATCCCCCGAGTCTGTCCAGAAGACGAGGGCCCTTTATCGCGTTGTCAAATACACTTTCTACAAGCTAGACCCTGCTTGGAGGCGTCTTTCCGACAACGACCGTCAGTCCTCTAGGAACGACTTCCTTGAGACGCTTCGTAAACATGATGCTCTGGTCCCTCGAACATACTCTCTGATTGGAACTCGAGGCGATGCCGACTTCATGTTATGGATCATTACTGATTCAATGGAGGAGCTTCAGAGCTTCAACTCCGAGGTCCTGAAGACCGGCCTCGGAATGTATCTCACAACTCCCCACTCCTACCTGGCCATGATTAGACCGTCAGAATATTTCGGCAAGACAACTGACCCTGAACCCGTCGGCTCCAACTATCTCTTCGTCTATCCCTTCACCAAGAAACGGGAATGGTATAGCATCCCCTTCGAAGAACGGCGGAGGATAATGAAGGAGCATATCCAGATAGGACACAAGTACTCGTCCGTAACCATCCACACTTCCTACTGTTTCGGACTAGATGATTACGAGTTCATCCTCTCATTTGAGACGGACCATCCGGGGGATTTTCTTAACTTGGTAATGGACTTGCGCGGTAGCGAAGCAAGCAGATACACCGCGATCGAGACGCCCATTTTCACATGTGTCTCCGTCACTCCTGAGAAGATGCTTAACCTTCTAGGACCATGACAAGTCTATAGCGAAGAGAGCATGACCGAATTCGAGAATGACAATTTTCTCCGAGCCTGCTGGAGGAAAGAGACAGAGTACACTCCAGTCTGGTTCATGCGACAGGCAGGCCGATATCTCGAAAGCTATCAAAAGATCCGAGCAAAGCATGACGTTCTCACGATATGCAAGACCCCTGAACTGTCGGCAAAAATCACAACCAACGCTGTCTCCGACCTTGGAGTAGACGCCGCAATTCTCTTCGCCGACATTATGCTGCCCCTCGAAGGAATCGGCGTCAAACTCAAACTGGTAGATGGAGTCGGACCCGTCATTGAGAAACCCGTTGAGAATAAGGAGCATGTTGAGAGTCTCACAGGGTTTTCTTCTGAAGAACACGTCCCCTACGTGTTGGACGCTATTCAGCTAATCAAGCAAGAACTTAGAGAAAGAGTTGCTCTGATAGGTTTCTCGGGAGCACCTTTCACTCTCGCGTCCTATCTTATTGAAGGAAGTCCATCGAGAGAATTTATTCGAACCAAGAAAATGATGTACGAGCAGCCAGAACTGTGGGGCCAACTTCTCTCCAGGCTCTCTCGCATCGTTACAACCTATCTGCTGGCCCAAGTCAAAGCAGGAGTCGACGCCGTGATGCTCTTCGATAGCTGGTCAGGATGTCTCTCACCCGCAGACTACAGAGATTTTGTGCTACCTTACAATCAGAAGATTCTAACTGACCTATCCGGAAAGAACGTTCCAAGAATTCTCTTCGGAGTCGGAACCGCGGGAATTCTAAGCCAGATGCGAGAGGCTGAGAGCGATGTTTTCGGTGTTGACTGGAGACTACCCATCGACGACGCTTGGGCAGTTCTGGGAGAGGCAGCGATACAAGGCAACCTTGATCCAGCGACCCTACTTGCTTCCGACAAGCTGATCGAGGAGAGGACAAAGGAGATCCTTGCCAGAGTGCGGGGCAAGCCTGGTCACATATTCAACTTGGGACATGGGGTCCTGCCCGAGACAAAAGCCGAGAAAGCTAAGAGACTCGTTCAGTTCGTGCACCAATCGACCAGAAACAAGAGATGAAAATTCTCGGATCGAACTAACGGATTGCCTACAATCCTCCTGATGGCTTACGGTAGCCCAAACTCTCTAGACGAGGTAGGCGACTACCTGGCACAGGTCAGAGGAGGTCGTGTTTCAACGCCAGAAGAGATCGAGCATCTGAAGCAGCGATATCAGCGAGTTGGAGGTCAAACTCCTTTACTCCAGATCACCAAGTCTCAAGCTGACGCTCTTGAGAAGAAACTAGTCGCAGACGGTGCCCCCGCAAGAGTCTCTTTTGGGATGAAACACTGGCATCCATTCATCGAGGATGTTGTCGAGAAAATCAGTATCGATAATCCGCCCATTCTCGTCGGGCTCGCTCTCGCCCCACACTACTCGAAGCTTAGCATCGGCGGCTACGAGGACAGTGTGAGAAGAGGATTGGCTAGGAAGTATCCGAACGTTCCTTTCGTCATGGTGAAGAACTGGCACACCGAGCCGTCACTGATCACCGCTCTTTCAACCCGAGTCAGCAGCGCGCTGAGTGAAATAAGGGGTTCCGAACGAACCATGGTGATCTTTACTGCCCATAGTTTGCCTCTCAGGGCCGTCTCAGACGACGATCCGTACCGGGCCCAATTGCTGGAAACCAGCCAGCTAGTCGCAAAAGAGACGGGTGTCACTGATTGGGATTTTGCATTTCAGAGTGCTAGCGGGCCAATCAGCGCTTGGCTGGGCCCGAGCCTTAAAGAGAAAATCTCTGAATTTTCAGACAAAGGGATCAAGAGGATCTTGGTGTGCCCGGTGGGGTTTGTTTCAGATCATCTGGAGATTCTCTACGACTTGGATGTGGAAGCTAGAGACCATGCAAATTCTCGTGGCGTGGTGATGTCTCGAACCTTATCCCTTAACGATGATCCAATGTTCATAGAAGCCTTGGCCGGGGTTGCTAAGCCAATCCTCGTGCGACAAATAGCGGCTCGCTGAGGCTAATCGCGCTAGTTCCTTAGAAATTAGAGTGTAATCGTAAAGTATCCTGAGAAGGACAATACTATGAGTCACGAAAATGCTCAGCCCAGTAATTCCTTAAGGGCATCATCGATTATGAACGTCTCGGGAATTATCGTCGGAGGTACTCCGAGCTCAGCGAGTCTATGAGCTGTTACAGGACCTATGGCTCCTATCCGGATTTTTCGAAGTCGTGGGACAAGCTCGTCAACGCGAAGGTAGTTCTTCGACATCAAGAATAGGTTTGAAGCGGACAAGGAACTTGTGAAAAGGATCGCTTGGATATCATCCCTCTCGATGAGGTCTACGAATCGTTGGATGCTGGTTGCGTCGGAGGGAATGACCGAATCGTAAAGATTGACCGTAGCGACTGTCGCGCCGTTCTTCGCAAGCTCTCTGCCCAAGCTATTGTCTGCTGAAGATGATCTAGCGAGCAGTATTCGTTTTCCCCCAAGGTCCTTGGTGGAGAGAAAATCAGCAATACCCAAGGAGCTGAATTTGTCGGGCAAGTGAACGCCGTGCATCCCTTGCCTCGCGAGGGCCTCCTTTGTTTTTGGGCCGACCGCTAATAGCTGAAGATCGCCTAGGACGCTCGGAAGTAGGTTCCCGTGACTTTTGATAATGTCGAATAAGAGATTGGCACCGTTCGGGCTCATCAGTACCAGCCAGTCCACCGGGCCTCCAGTCAAGACTTGGGACAGCTCTGTGAAGATCTCTGATTGTTCTCTCGGCCTAAGCTCTACCGTGTGAACGATCAATGGGTTCCAACCCATTTCTCTGACGAGCCGGATCGTATCTTTCCCTAACCCGGCTGGTCGAGTCACCGCTACAGTATTCAATTGACTTCTAGTCCCGGTAGTATGAGCCGCGCCAGGTCTCCTCTATTTTCTTGGCGCCCTTCGAAATCAGCTCTTCAGCCACTTCTCTCCCAAGCCCCGCTGCTTCCTTGATGTTCCCGGACTTTTTCGATTCGAGCCTTGTCTTTCCGTCATTCGATAGTATGCATCCTGTGACGTAAAGACTGTCTCTGTTTGACGACGCGAGTGCTCCGATGGGGACTTTGCAGCCCCCCTCTAGGACATTGACAAGTTCTCTCTCAGCATCAGCCTGTGCCCTTGTGGGAGGGTCCTCGATCGACTGGAGAAATTCCAAAACCTTTCCGTTATCCTGCCGAGCGACTAGAGCCAGAATTCCCTGACCAGGAGCCGGCATGAAATCAGCTAAAGATAGCCGCTCTGCTATTCGAGCTGTCAAGCCGAGTCTCAGGAGACCCGCCTCTGCAAGGATGACAGCGTCGAACTCTCCGTCTTCTACCTTGTGGACCCGAGTGTCGACATTCCCTCTTATCGGGACCGGTTGCAAGTCTGGCCTAACACGTTTGAGCTGAGCCACGCGGAGAAGGCTGCTGGTCCCGACTCTGCTCCCGCTCTTCAATTCTTCTAGACGCTCACTATTTTTACTAACCAAAACGTTAGAGGGAGATCCTCGTTGAGGGACACTCGCAATCACTAGCTTCGTGTCGACTTCAAACACAGGGACGTCTTTCAGACTGTGAACGGCCACATCGATCTTCCTCTCCAAGATTGCTTGGTCGATCTCTTTCTCGAAAATCCCCTTCTGATTGATCGAGAAGATGGGCGTTCGCTGGTCCTCGTCGCCTCTTGTCTTGATAATCTTCCTCTCGACAACGAGTTTAGGATCTTTTCTCTTCAACTGGTCCAATACGATATCAGTCTGGACGAGGGAGAGTTTACTTCCCCTTGTGCCAACCCTAAGCAGCATTGGTGATTCTACGCTGACAGTCTGTTGAGAGCGCTTTCGACAGCCTCCAGGGTTACTTGAATCTCATCATCGTTATGACTGGTTGCAAGAAAGCATGTTTCGAATTGGGACGGAGGGACAAAGACTCTTGATGCGAGCAGGGATTGAAAGTATTTGTTGAATCTAGTTGTATCCGACTTTTTCGCTGAGTCGTAGTCGGTAACGGCGTGGTCTGTGAAGAAGATCTGAAACATAGATGACAACCCGCTTACTTGGGCTGCCAAATTCGCGGACCCTATGAAGTCGCTTATTCCCCTCCGCACTTGTTCGCCCGTTTTTTCCAGCTTCGGGTACAATTGTCGCGCTCTCCGTTTCAGTGATTGGAGCGTGGCCAGGGAGGCTGCGACGCTTACAGGATTACCGCTGTAAGTTCCAGCCTGGTAAACTCCTCCAAGCGGAGCGAGTTTCTCCATAATTTCCCTTCGACCCCCAAAAGCTCCTATCGGAAGTCCGCCCCCCAAAATCTTCCCCAGTACCGTCATGTCGGGTCTGATCCTGAAATATTCTTGAGCGCCACCGAGAGCAACTCTGAATCCCGTGATCACCTCGTCGAAAATCAGGATGACTCCGTTCTCTTGGGTGATTTTTCTCAGTGTCTCTAGGAATCCAGGTCTTGGAAGGACGGGTCCCATGTTTCCCATTACCGGCTCGACAATTACTGCAGCTAGCTCATGTGTATGGTCTTCGATGATCCTCCTGCTCATCCCTTCATCGTTGAACTTTGCAACTAGTGTATCCTCAGCGACATTCTTGGTGATGCCTTCTGAGTTGGGAATGCCCAAGCTCGATGCTCCCGATCCCGCTCTTACCAAGACGCTATCGTGGGCTCCGTGATAACCTCCTTCAAACTTGAGAATCTTCTGTCTCCCTGTAAACGCTCGGGCTAAACGCAGGCTGTGCATTGTTGCTTCCGTCCCAGAATTGACCAGCCGCACCATTTCCATCGAGGGAACTAAGCTACTGATGAGGCTGGCAAGTTCGACTTCCATCTCGGTTGGCTGACCATATAGCGAGCCTCTAGCCAGCGCCATCTGGACCGCTTCCACGATTTCTTCAGGCGCATGGCCATCCAGCAACGCTCCGTAGGCCATGCAGTAGTCAAGGAACTCTTCACCGTCCACAGTTCGAAATCTGGAACCCTTGGCTGAGGCAACGAACAGTGGATAGGGAGAGTAGTACCGGACCGGGCTGTTTACCCCTCCGGGTATGAGTTCTCGCGCGCGCTTGTAGAGATGTTCGGATTTGGACGCTAGCTTTGTAGCCATTCCGCTGCTTCCTTGGCGTGGTAAGTGATTATCATGTCCGCTCCGGCTCGTTTGATCGCTGTCAACACTTCCAAGGTCGCTGGTTTCTCGTCGATCCATCCTTCCCGGGCCGCGGCCTTGAGCATTGCAAATTCTCCACTGACATTGTACGCTGCCATCGGCATTCGGAATCTCTTCTTCGCCCGATAGATAACATCCAGGTAAGCTAGGGCTGGCTTCACCATTATCATATCAGCTC
>Ga0209152_10000400_pt1 | contig 20258 bp, 18 predicted proteins | sample GraSoiAngelo_107_FD_185873 | JGI IMG/M metagenome (GOLD analysis project Ga0209152, IMG submission 185873) | Grasslands soil microbial communities from the Angelo Coastal Reserve, California, USA - 14_0903_09_30cm (SPAdes) (version 2) | ecosystem: Environmental > Terrestrial > Soil > Grasslands...
AGTGTTTCAGGTGCCAAGAACTATCGTCCTTTGAATCTGGGGGGCCGTTTTTCCGTGAAGGCTTTCATTCCCTCTTTCATGTCTTCTGTTGAGAAGAGGAGGTAGAAATTCTTCCTCTCGAATTGTAGCCCTTCCTCGAGCGGTGTGTCGAGAGCTTTCAGCACCGCCTCTTTCGCTAGCCGTGTGGCTATGGGGGCTTTCTGGGCGATTTGCATGGCGAGTTTGCGTGCCTCATCGAAGTAGGCCTCGACGGGGACGATTCTGTTGACGAGACCGTGTTTCTCCATCTCTCGCGCGGTCATGGGTTGTCCGGTTAGAACCATCTCCATTGTCCTATACTTTCCGATGGTTCTTGTGAGACGCTGTGTCCCGCCAGCTCCGGGCATTATTCCGATGTTGATTTCAGGCTGTGCGAATCGTGCGGTCTCGGATGCAATGATGATATCGCAATTCATTGCCAGTTCGCATCCTCCTCCGTAGATGTAGCCGCTGACCGCTCCTATGATCGGCTTTGCGATCTTCTTCAAGCGATCCCAGAGGGCGAACTTGTTCTCCTCGATCAAGGTGACAGGAGTCGCTTCCGCTAGTTCCTTGATGTCTGCTCCAGCAGAGAAGGCGTCGTCTCCCCCTGTCAAGATCGTCGCTTTGATCCTGTCGTCTTTGTCGAAGCCTTCGAGTGCCTCCACTGTTTCTTGGATAAGTTCGAAGTTGAGGGCGTTGAGAGCTTTCGGACGGTTCAGTCGGATGATTCCGATAGGCGGCTCAGTCTCAACTAGAATGTGTGTGTACAGCAATCATCATCGATGGTTTGTGGGTTGTGTTCTGGGTTCTGTCGAGTCTTCCGTTGCTGGGGGACTAGACTTGCTCTCATCTGCTCGGAGGATTACCGTCGTCGGCGGGTTCCTCTTCACTGCTTCACCTGCGAGCCCTTGCGCCTCAGAGACATGTAGTCTCTTTTTGGCAGGGAACGGTCGAACCTCAACCGCCCCCTCACGCCCATAGCGTGGTAACTTGGCCGATTGCCAAGCAAGGATTTTACGGTGGCCAGCCAACCGGCTATCCCATTTCTGACCCGTCACCTGATCGGAGTCATCCCCCTCATCCCAACGTGACAGGTTCATGCGACGACCGCCTAACATGTGAAGAGTCATACTTCGAAGGTAACGGCTGGAGACGAACGAAGTTAACACACCAAATAACAACCAGTGGAGTTGACACGGCTTATGTTCTGTATAAAGGGTTGGGATTTTCTTATCCTCGCTTTATCCGGAGATACTCGTAGTATCCGCCCTTGCTCGTCTTCTTTCTAGCAGGGTCGCCGAGGTATCCTTGTTGGACCATCTCTCTTAGAATCTGAGGTGGTATCCATTTACTTTCATTCGTTGACTTGTAGAGTGATTCTAGATTCCGAAGTCTGGTGTCAAGTCCGACGAAGTCGGCTAGTTCGAAGGGTCCCATTGGATGGTTGTATCCGAGTCTCATGCACGTGTCGATGTCAGAGAGACTTGCGACACGATCCTCTAGCAGTCTTGAAGCCTCCATGTAGAGGGTGAGTCCGAGACGGTTGGCGATGAAACCAGGCTCATCTTGGGCGAGGATAGGGGTCTTACCGATCTCCCGGACGATTTGGGACGCTTTCTCTACTGTTTCAGGTGATGTAGACGTTCCTCGGACGATCTCGACGAGTTTTGTGAGCTGGGCTGGATTAAAGAAGTGCATTCCAATCGTTCTGTCCTTCCTTGAGATTCTTTGGGTGATCTTGTCCAGGCTCAAGGTTGAAGTGTTTGATGCTATGATCGCAGTTGGTGGCGCAGCAGATTCAATTCTGTGAAACAGATTCTGTTTGAGTTGCAGCTCCTCGAAGGCTGCCTCGATCACAAGAGTCGAGTTCTTGCAAACATCCGCTAGCTCGGGTCTTGTCTTGATGGCTGCTAGAGTCCTGTGAGCTTGCTCTGCAGCCAGTTTTCCTTTTGAAACAGCCGCGTGCAATCCGTAGGGCCCGTCTGCTATTTCGTTGAGCCCCGCCTTCAGTGCTTGCTGATCCTCATCCGTGGCCTCGACCTCGTGGCCATTTTGGGCGAATACTTGGGCTATCTGCCGGCCCATCATGCCGAACCCTACAATTGCGACTTTCGTTCTTTGTCGACCCTAGGCCTTGCCCTTGCTCCTTCGATCTTGTAGGATCTTGAGGCGTTCGGCCCTTCGCTTTTTTCCTTCTCTCCAGCGTCGTTTTTCGTCAAGTGTCTCCGGGATGACGTCGGGAATCTCGACTGGTTGTCCGTTCTCATCTATAGCAACATAGGTGAGGTAGGATGAGCCGGTGTGTGTTATTCTACCAGTCTTCAGGTCCTCAGCTTCTATCCTTACTCCGACTTCCATCGAGGTTGTTCCAGCGTAGTTGACTGAGGCCTTGAAGTTGAGAAGGTTGCCGACATAGACTGGATGGTAAAAGTCCATACGGTCGATGCTTGCGGTGACCACAATAGTTCTCGCATGTCGCAGGGCCGTGACTCCGGCGGCGACATCGACAAGTTTGAGAATTGTGCCCCCGTGCACGTTTCCCATCGGATTGGCGTCCACAGGCATCATCTGACTGGAGAGAGTGGTCTTGGAAGTGCTTACCTGCTTTGAAGGCCTACTCAAGATGTGTCAGTTCACAGCGTGATCTAGAGAGACTTTAGCTTTCCCGGCACAAAACCTATGTTGAGGTATACGGGGTTCTCGATCGAGACTTGAAGATCGCTGTTGGAAGCGACGAGAAAACTGTTCTGACAGACTATGTCGTCGAGGAGTTGAAGAAGAGGGGTCACACTGTCACCCTCTTTGGTCCCTTGAAAGGAGAGGCGATGGGCTGGCCTGATGTTGGAGAGAAAGTAGGACTAGACGTGAGCAGCGGGAGAGCGGACCAGGGTGTTCTGTTCTGTTGGACTGGAACCGGGGTTACGATTGCCGCCAACAAGGTCCGAGAGGTCCGAGCCGCCTTGTGCTGGGACGCGGAAACCGCGAAAGGTGCTCGAATGTGGGACGACGCCAACGTATTGGCTATGAGCCTCAGAAGCACCTCGACCGCCATCGCAAAAGAGATACTCGACTCCTGGTTTTCGAGCAGTGCAGTAACTACTGGAATTGACGCCAAACTAATACAGCGCGCCAAGGCGTTAGACGCGAAACATCTCCATCGAACAGAGAAGTAGGTTCAATTTGCCCCGAGCATTGAGGAGACGATGGGGTGTGAGTTTATTGCCAGGTTGCAGGCCCAATGTGAGAAGTTGCCTTTAGAAAAGAAGGTAGATTTGCCCACGCCTTTGAGAAGGTTTGGGACGCACTCCTGCTCGTGGTTCAGAATGCTAGATGGAACGCCACAAAAGCAGACAAGACAACGGGCAGTATTGAGTTGAAAATCATCATGGACTCGCTTACGTGGACCGAGACATTCTACGTGAACCTAGCTTAGAATCGATGACAATGCGACACGCGTCCTCACGGGGCCGGATCGGACTCTCTCAGCCGTTTTGATTGGGGGATCGCACGGCAGTACATTGATTCATTCCTCAACAGACTCGAAGGCGGATTGAAGAGCCATGGTTAGACCCAAAGTCTGTGCTGAGGAGATCCTGATCTTTCCAGTCCCTGACGATTTGCCCTACACTGGTGGGGCCGGTGGGATTTGAACCCACGACATCCGCCGAGTCCCTCGTCTACGGGTATCTTCACGCGCTCCCGAATTTCCTCATCCCTCGATATTGGTCGGTGTGCATGTTTCATAGATTCTGGAGCCCGTCGTCGTCCCTTACTAGGACCCGGAGTGGGTCTGGCTAGACTACGGCCCCAAGCCCTATGTCGAAAGGTTTCCTTAGTTACCCCACCGAGTGTGTTTTCCACAGAATTGGTCCTATAAGGCTTGGTTGGTTTCCAATTCTTCTGAGTGCTTCAGGACGATGTGTGTATGGGCGGTAGGACCGATTCCGAGAAGCATTTTGGAAACGATTAAGATGCTTTGGGTTCTTGGGTTCTACGACCCTAAAGAAATGGTCTACCTCGGCTTGTCTGCTGAGATAGAACCTGAACTTCGTATCGTCGCACCTGATCGATGTGGGATTCAGGCCGAGTCTTACCAGACACTCCCTCGCGTACTCAAGGAGCGAAAGGGAAGCGAACTTAAACTGGATTTGCAAATAAGGGCCATACTTGCGATAGACACAGCCATCTGTGTCGAATAAGCCTCTGACGAAAGATACTTCATCCAATGCGACGTGCGGTGTGAGCCAGGCCAGTTTTTTTCGGCCAAAAGGCATTCCCCATTCGTGAAGGGTCAGGGCAATTCGTTTGGAGTAAGCGTAGAGGATCATCGTATTTTCATCTTTCACTAGATGTACCTTGAGGGGCATTTCAAAGAGTTCCGCGAACATCGGACCTACGCGGCCAATTAGGTACTCTACGTCATCGAATTTGTGACCGGTTATGACGATCTGAACGGAGTTGTGATTCTCAGACATCGACCCATCTCCGAACAGTATCCCAAGCATCTCTGACTGCGACTCGGTGAGCAATTCGTAACATCCTAGGGCTACGGGCTTAGAAGGTCGCTTAGGGGGCGAATTTTCCTATTGACCGTTTTCACTGGCCAGACCCCTGGCAAGTGAGCGCGTTTCCAGTCAAAAGACAGAGAGAAAGGTGAAAATAACCGAAGCTAAGAATCCTTCCGGAACAGTGGCACAATCTCTCCTAATCCGACGGAGAGTTGAGTGCCCCACTGAGATGCGGGTGTCGGAAATTCTTGGTATAGAGCCTAGTCGAAATACTCGGGATAGTTCTGGCCTATTCTTCTTTCTGGGCGATGTATGTTCTTGTCTCTGGCACGTACCATCTTGTAGTTTCGCGGAAACGGTGCCAGAAGTCGTGGAATGTGGAGAGGTCACGTGACTCGACGAGGATCATGCCGTTGTAGGTTGTTCCCCAGATGTGCGCGTACTCCGCTACTATCGCGAGTTCTTTGGACAGTGTTTTCTTGAACCGTGCCCAGTCGGCTGTGGCTTTCTTCTTATCTGCCTCAGACAGCGGTCTAACCCGGTAGAAGATTAAGAAGGCGAATATCAGACAGGTTGCACCTTGTTCGGGCGTTGTGCCGTGTCTAGATTAATCTAGTTTTCGGCTTTGCTCCGATTATGGCATCCGCGATTGTGGAAGCGTGAGTTACATGTCTCTTTAGTTGTGGATTCTCCAAATCTCTCTTGGAGCAAGGTGTTCGGGTTCAGCTAGGGGATTCCATTGAGATGGGCAGTTGTTATTCTGATCCTTTCCCTCTCCCTTCTCAGCATAGGAATACCCGCTAGCAAAACACCAGCGACTCCGCAACATTTTCCCGCCGCTTCTCCGGGTCCTACAGATTATCCCTGGACGATGTTCCATCACGACGCTCTGAGAACCGGAACTACTCCAGCATCCTCGCCCAGTGGGCCAAACCTCATGTGGACTTTCACAACTGGATCCTACGTGTATCCCTCCCCCGTCGTTGTTGACGGGCTGGTTTTGATCCCATCTTGGGATGGAAACCTCTACGCGCTCGACGAGTACAACGGGGCTCAGAGGTGGGTCTTCAGCACTTCAGCTCCGATCTACGCGACACCTGCAGTCGCGAACGGCGTAGTCTATCTCGCCTCAAGAAACTCGATGGTCTATGCTCTCAATGAGCAGACAGGATCGGTGATCTGGCAGAGGGCGAACATCAGTCCGATCACATCCTCGCCAGTCTATGCTGGTGGGAAGATCTTCTACGGAACCTGGTTTGTCAGGTTCAACTCAGTTCTCTTGGCAGTCTATACAAACAACACGGTCGCCTGGCAGTATGTTGGAGATGACACGATCAAGTCATCTCCCTCGGTCAATAATGGTCGAGTTGTCTTCGGACAAAACAATGGCTATGTTGTTGCGGTTAACGAGACCACGGGTGTTCAGCTATGGAAGGTTCCTATTGGAGTGGCGGCGTCGATAAGCACGGCTCCAGCTCTTGCTTACGGTAGGGTGTACGTTGGAGCTGACAGCAATAGGTTTCTCGCGATGAACCAGACTTCTGGTGCCATTATCTGGACGTTCAACATCGGAGCATTCAACGCTACTTCTGCAGCGGTCAGCAATGGAGCAGTTTATTTTGGAACAGGCAGAGGCATTCTATACGCGCTCAACGCCACGACCGGTGCCCAGCTCTGGACGTATCCCAAAGCAGGTACGATCGGGGGAATTTCATCTTCTCCAGCCCTGGCGCTCGGCTCGAATACTCTACTGTTCGGCTCGAGTGACCACAGCATTTACGCGCTGAACGCGACTGGGGGGGCTTTGCTCTGGAAGTACACGACTGGTGCCGGCATATCTTCGTCCCCTGCCATCGCGGATTCTAGGGCCTTCTTCGGGTCATGGGATACGAAGGTCTACGCGTTGGGCGTAATCGCACCTAGGTTGCAGGCGACGATATTTCCAAGCGTGACGAGCTTGAAGCCTGGACAGGTTTCGATTCTGACCATCACGGTTACGAATGGGTCGACTCCTCAGGCCGGTGTGACTCTTGCTCTTAGCTCATCGGCTGGCGGCGGGTTCACTCAACCTATCATGGGCAGCATCGGTGTATATTCGTCCAATTTCACAGCACCTCTTGTGAACTCTCTTGTCAGCTCGATAATTCAGGTAATTGCGAGTGAAAATGGTTTCATAAGTGGATCTGCTCTGACGACGATCACTCTGAATCCGTTTCCGCCTTTGACCGTAGCTGCCGTTCCTAGCGTTGCTTCGATCACTCCGGGAGGTGAGATTGTCCTGATGATTCGAGTCACAAACGGAACCAGCCCCGTAACAGGGGCCACGATCTTTCTCTCATCCTCGGCTGGTGGAAGCTTCTCAAGCCCAACTGATGGCGGTAACGGTAACTACACGGCCGTCTACACTACGCCTCTCCAGGCCTCGAACCCAACTGTCACCGTTCAGGCCTCGAAGCCCGGGTTCGCCTCAGGGCAAAACACTTTGACCGTTACGATAAATGGGATTCCAAACCTGACTAATCTGAAGGTCGTGGGGATTCCCTTCATCTACCTCATTGCGGGGTTAGCCCTCTTGTTCCTCGTAGTTCTGATAGCTCTAGTATCAAGGCGAAGGCGCGAGCCAGCGTCGCAATATTACCATCCGGTTGAAGCACCGCCCGCGTATGCTTCTAGGCCTGATTTCGGACAAGGCTTATCTAGCCGACTCCGGGGGGCATTGCTCACGGGGTTGGCGGCCATAGCTGGGAGCTAGGACCCGTACCCATTCCGAAAGAACGAGGAAAGCACCATGGACACAAATGGTATGCTCCTAGAAAACATCGGAGCGATGCTCACCGAAATGGGCATAGACTCCAAGTTGTACTTGGACACCAAGGCTGGCGTTCGAAGGAGCACGATTACAAGTTGGAAGTTAGCCATCCTTGGCAGGGACAACTTGCTCCGATTCTGTGATAGGATCGGATTCAGTGATGTTGGCAAGGCAGGAACACTTAGGGCGATGCTTGACTCGTACCGGAAGCACGGAAGTGAATCTCCCAGGCGATCTATGTGGTAGTGTGGTGCGAAAGCCCACGCGAAGCTTAGACCGCTGCCAACCTCATTTTCTGTTTCAACAAGAAGTAACGGTTTTCCTGTCGGATATCTTTCGGATTACTTTGGGCTAGTCTTAGGGATCAACGTTTATAACATTCAGACGGGAATAATCGGTTAGATTTCGGAGCCCTGGCTAATTGGCTACACCTTTCGATGCGATCCTGGGAAATCTGGGCACCATCAGTCAATTACTCTTTACTGTTCTCTTCATCGCACTGTTCTTCGGGTTTGGTCAGAAGCTGCAGATGCGCCAGTTCCTTTGGGAGATCGACAAGGGATTGCGGAGACTGGACATGTTCCGAAACTCAGCGAAGGATCTAACGCTCAAGACCGTCAAGGAAATCGGAAAACCTTCAACTGATCCCGGTCCACAAATCAATGTGTTGATGGAGCAATTCCTAATCTCGCCGGTCGATATGGACCCAGCTGGAATCGTCGGCAAGATCGATCATTTGCTGGATGTTCGAGATGCGAAGTTCAAGGAGGATGTTCGAAGGATCGCGCCCGGCGCGGACTCTTCTCAGGTTATGAACCTGGAGAACTTGGTGGAGGCCTCTTGGGCTCTTAACACGATCTACAGGATTATCCGACACTTCTACTTGATGGGGAAGAAGACTAACAGTATCTTCATCATTATCCAGCTTCAAGCGTTGCTTCCACTGATTATCCAAGAGGCTGAGGCCTACTTGGGCGCCGCGAAGGCGTTCGCTGAGGGCCAGCCTATCGGGGATGGAATCGGACCACTTGTTGCTTCGAGGCTGATGAAGGACAAGGAGAAGCGGAAGGTCGAGAAGGACGTTGTTGTTGCGGAGACGATGATGGAGGACCGTAGAGTGATCGCTTTGAAGGCGGAGGGTCCTGGCGGAAACGTTGGGAAACCGGGGGACGCCATCAAGACGATCATCGAAGAAAATGTTGGTAAGGTTTCGATGGTGGTCATGGTGGATGCGGCGGTGAAGTTCGAGGGCGAGACTTCAGGCGAGATCAGCGAAGGAATTGGGGCGGCTATCGGCGGCGTCGGCACGGAACGGTTCAAGATCGAACAGGAAGCAACAGTCCACAAGATTCCGGTCTACGCTGTTATCGTAAAGGAGAGTATTCAGGAAGCGATTACGCCGATGAAGAAGGAGATAATGGAGGCTGGAGAGAAAGTTATCGAGAGGATCAAGAGCCTCATTCTGGAACGGAGCAAGCCGGGCGATACTATAATAGTCGCCGGTATCGGCAACACCATCGGTATCGGTCAATAGAAGGATATCGGGGGTGTCGCAGCCTAAGCCACGTAGCGGCTCATCAATAGTCATAACCATAGTAGCCGCCGTCATGGCGGTAGTCGGCCTCTACACTATCGGTCTCGCTCTGAACGGTAATCTGGATCCGACAATTCAGATTCTCTATTTCACAATCGCGGTTCTCGCCTTCACGTTCGTTGTCCTGTCTTTCACGAGGATGAGGAGAGGAGTCCGGATAGGCGCATTCACACCGCCAAAAGTGCTTTCCGTAGTCAAGTGCGGCCAGTGCAGCTTCAAACAGATCAAGAACTTCGCTTTGGGAGATTTTGTTTTCAAGACGCTCGGCAAGTGCACCCAGTGTACTACTGGAGACCTCAGTATCAACGGGATCTACACCGAAGGGTCGCCGAAAAAGTAGCCCTGTCAGTCTGTTGTAAGTACGGTACAGTCATCCCGTCCGACCAGAACCGTATGTTCTGACTGGGCAACGGGTCTCCGAGTCTCCTCCACTAAGACAGGATATCCGCCTACACACTTGTTGTGTGTCAGGTCTAGCATCGCGCGCTTAGCGGTCTCTCTAGGGAACTTGTCTTCCAGCCAGCGGGGTGCGAAGGGCAGGGTTGAGAATCTTGCGTATATGTCGTCGAGGACTTTCTTGGACTCGTCGTTTTTAACGCCTTTGGATTTTATGTAGCGGTAGATCTGGGCCGGCAGCATGTTTGTGACGGAACCTGCGGCGTCGGGCAGGGTTACGAAAGGTTCGATGGCGAACACTTCGCCTTCGTTTGCCTTCCCTGCGGCAAGCACTGGAACGTTTGGCACGGATTTACCTGCGTGAATGCTGTACCTTTCGATGCTGTGACCTGTGAGATTGCTAATGGGTCGGAACCCATACTTTCCTATCGTTGTCTGGATGACTCGTCCGATATCTGATAGTTTGACTCCTCCTCTGAATGTTTTGATTGCGTTCTGCAATGCATCGTCAGCAGCCTTCACCATCGGTTCGAATTTCGGATCATAGAAAACGGTCACAGCCGTGTCCGTCACGTAACCGTTCACGTGGACCCCGAAGTCAACTTTCACCATTGACCCGGAGGGAATGGTTAGAGTGTCGCCGGGCGGCGACGTGTAGTGTGCGGCAATCTCATTGATCCCGATATTGACGGGGAAGGCCGGCTTGCCTCCGAGCTCCCGAATCCGGCTTTCGATTTCCACGCATATCTTCAGCGCGGGTTTTCCCGGCTTGACGATGGAGGCTATTTCCTTCCGGAGCTTTGCGATGATCTGGCCTGATTTCCGGAAAGAGTTCAGGGCTTCCGAATCGTACACTGAATCCACCATACTCCTAAGTTTGCTATGCTTGAAAGGATACTCCTCTGACATATGAACTACGATTTACTGAAGTCACGAGTCCACATTTCCTGTGCAAGCGTCCCGTCTTTCTTGTAGAAATGTATGAGGTCGCCAGCTTTCTCTCTACGTTGTCGGTGCTGGTTGAGAAATGTTGTCACCTTTTCAATGAGTATGTCTTTGAGGTCCCCTGTAAGCATTCGGCCGCTTTTGTACTCGACGCGTATCTGCTCTATTCTCTTGTCATCGGGCTCAAAGAACATGTAGAGCCACTGGAAGGGAACATCAACATCGGGGTCTCCACCCTTCTTCCGATGTTCCTCCTTGGTCGCTTGTCCACCAGAAAAAGCGTACCGGTATACCTTGTTCCGAACCGTCTTGTCATCATCGCTGAGGTAGATTGCAGTCTCGGGTTTTGATGAGCTCATCTTGTCTTTCATCCCTGTTAGCGGGGGCAGGAACTTGCTGTGAACGGCAGCAGCCTTGTAGTATCCCATGGATTCGGCAATGTCGCGTTGTATCCTCCAGTATGGGTCCTGGTCTATGGCCGACGGGATGAGGCAGCGCCTTTTTTCGAGAAGGGTTGGAAGAATCTGGATCGATGGGTAGAAAGCGAAACCGATGTTTGTCTCGCCAGTAAACCCGAAAACTGACTTGGCGAGGCTGAAATTGACTCGCCGGGCTATTTTCAGAATTAGAGGATACGCGTGTCCGATGAACTCCGTGTCTTGGAGAATGAAAGTCCGATCAGGGTCGAAGCCAACCGCGGCAATTTCACGAATATTATCTACAGCCCATCGTTGAGTATCTTCGTAGGTTAGGTTCCGCTTCTCCTCAAGGAATTTTTCGTCATCCGTTATCTGAATGTAGACGTTTGAATGAAATTTGTCTTGCAGCCACTTTGTGAAGTAGAAGCTGAGTATGTGGCCAATGTGCATCGGACCGCTAGGTCCACGACCAGTATACAGGAATAATCCCTTGCCCTTCGAGTAGTCGTCGAGAACAAGGTTGAGGTCTCGGTGTGAGAAGAAGATGTGCCGGCGGATGAGGTAGCCAGCATCACCCATAATCTCCTCCATCCTCTTGGTCAGCAGGCCGGCTATCGGTTGGGTTCCGAAGTCCCGGATCAGTCGGTCATAATCGACCGCCCCCTTGACCTCCCAAGGGGTTACGACGAACTTCTCCTCGACCATCCTAACCAGCCTCCATTGGTGGAATCTCTAGTTCGAAAGCTGCGACGGGGAGGCTGAGACTCCAAGCACGGATTATCTTCGGGTGCAACTCTCCAACTACTCCTAGTCGCTCTTGCCCTGACATCACCTCCCCAGTGCGTCCCTCGAGAAAGCTCGGTTGAACCGTGGGCACGACCTCGAACTTGACCCCGATGCTTGCGAGGAGTGTGTCGAGGCAAGATCGAATCTCAGTGAAGCCGGCTGCTGTGTGAACTGTCGCCGCAGCGATCTTGTATCGAGTTTCCGTCTGACCTTCGCCATTTTCTTTGACAACTACGCAAGGTCCGATCTCGAAGACTCTCTGAGGATAATCGACATGAGTATTGTCCTTGAGCAAATTGAGAATGCTGGGTAGAAGCCAGGTTCTCAATGCGGTATGGGTTGACATCTTAGGATTCATCAGCTCCGCGTATTTTTCGCGTTTTATGCCCATCTTGTCAACGAAGACTTCAGGGGATGTCAGACTGTAGGTCAGAAGCTCCTGGTATCCTAGCCCGATCATGATTTCGGCAAGAGTCTCGTGTCTATCTGTTTCAGGCGCTAGTCCCCCGAGAGTCCAGATTCTCGGCCATTCAGGATCTAGCCTGTTAATGTCAAGTGCGATCGCGAGATCCTCGACGAGGTCAACTTGATGCATGATGTCGATACGGTAGCAGAGGCTCTCCACGCGCAAGATGTCCTTACTCACCTGTCGAGCAGGATGGCCGGCTCTCACTAAGGATCGTATCATCTCTGCTGGTTTGAACGTGGATCCAAGAAGTCTGTTAGCATAGTTGACTGATAATTCCTTGATGCTGGATTTCAGGTCTGGCGTAGTTATCGGCTTGGAGTACTTGTCCGTGTAGGTTTGAGTACAGCTGTAGATCTTGCCTCCTCTTTCGGCGAGAGCGGCTACGACTATCTTCAGCGTATTGCCTACGGTTTCGATATTCGTCCCTGTGACCTCTACCAGGATGTTCTTCGTATCTGAGGCGATCTTGCCCAGATCGTTGGAGTTGATGATTGGTGGAAGAGAGAGAATCTTGCCGTCGCCGTTCTCCAGGAGCGGCCAGTCTTTGAAAGATGAGATTGTTCCTCCATACTCAATTCCCTTAGGATGCTTCTCTACAATCTCTCGGAGAGACATCTTCTCTGTTGAGCCTAGGGGGACGAACCCTGTGTCTTCAGGATTGCCAACAGTGTAGCGAAGAGGTGACTTGATCAGGTCGGCTTGGTAGAACCCGATTGAGGCACGTTTTCTCTTTCTACCGTACGTGAGGTCCATTTTTTCTTGTAGGCTTATCCAGCTCTTCAGGGCGTCCTCGCTTGGCTTGACGTTTCTCACGATGGAGGTTGCGATGAAAGGCCGGACTGCACCTAGTCTACGATCTATTGTGACTCTCAGACCGGATTTTCCGGTAAGGATTGGAGCCTTGGGCTTGGTAAGACCGAGATGAGTGCGGAGAGCGCGTGCGATTCCCTCTACCGACCAGATGTCGGGATGGTTGCTGTCTTTGACCTCGATGCTGACGCTGTCATTCTGTTCGTCGAGGGATTCCACGTCGCCCTTGACGTAGGCGAGGAGCTGGTTGAGCCCGTCTTCGTCTCGGGGAACCTTCTGTCCAAGGAGATCTTCCAGATCCGCCAGAGAGAATTGGACTGAGGGCGTTCTAGCCGACCTTCTGTTGCCTTATCCATTCGAGGTCAGTTGTGAAGAGCTGTCTGATATCCTGGATCTGCTGGTTCATCATGAACAGCCTGTCTATTCCGAGCCCCCACGCGATCACGGGTACTTTGATGCCGAGGGGTTCTGTGACTTCGGGTCTAAATATTCCGCTGCCGCCGAACTCCATCCATCCGTATCCTTCCTTGTAGGCTTGCAACTCGACACTGGGTTCTGTAAATGGAAAGTAGTCGGGTTTGAAACGGACCCTGTCGGCCCCCGCGACCTCGCGAGCGAACATCTCCAAGACCCCGAGGAGATTGCGTAGGTTGAGGCTGGGATCGAGAACGATCCCTTCCGCCTGGTTGAATTCTGTCAAGTGAGTTCTGTCGAGGAGTTCGGGCCGGAAGCACCTCGCGATAGCAAAGTATTTGCCTGGAATCTGAAGGTCCTTGGAAATCATTGACCGGACACTTAGAGCGGTGCCGTGGCTCCGAAGGACTAGTTTGGAGGCTTCTTCTCTCGAGTACTTGTAGCCCCATCCGGTGGACCCTGTCTTCCAGCCGTTCTCGTGGGTCTGCGCTACCTTCTCCACGATTTCCTTCCATGATCCCAGGCTCGCTTTGGACGGGTGTTTCAGGTAGTAGAGATCGTGGATTTCTCTCGCTGGATGATCTTGCGGCATGTAGAGGCAGTCGTCGTTGATGAAGGCGGTTTCGACCAGGGGTCCGACAGCCTCTCTGAACCCGAGCGCAACAAGCTTCCGTTTGACCCTCCGCAAGAATCGCAAGTAAGGATGATACTTTCCAGGACTGAGCGAAGGGACAGGTGAAGAAACATTGTACGATCGAAGGTGGACTCTCTTCCAGTCTCCAGAGAGAATCATCTCGCTTGTTAGACTGCTAATCTCATCGACAGATGCTTGGGCCGGAATCGCGTCCAACCCTTGAGGGGTGATCTGTAGTTTCCGCTGTACTCGTTCCTTCGAGGCCAGGATGTTTCTCTTGAGGAGTCTATCGGCTGCTTGTCTCAGGTTGCTCGGCAATTCTTCTATTGGAATGCTGACATGGCCAATTCTCTCGAGAACCTCTTCATCTTCGTCTTTGGGCGGGTTTTTCGAGATCAGTAGAATATTGCCTGAACTTGTTTTCTCGATCTTTCCCCAGCGTTTGCGGGCAATCCAGCCTGTGACTATTGAGACAAAGTCTTGTGGCAGACCCGCTTGCTGGACCGCTTCGCTGACCGAGAGTTTTCCCCCGGCATCGTGAACTACCGTGGCGACCCTTCGCTCGGGTAGTCCATTAGCCAGATAATCATGTCCTTCCTCGGTACAAAATATTTCGGTGGTCCTTGTTGTCTGTTCCTTGACTAGGCCTAGTTCTGACAGTGTGAGTGACGCGCGGGCAACAGCCGCGTCGACTATGCCGGCTTTCCGGATTATATCTTCAGCTGAAGCGATTCCGCCCGCGTCCCGGAGAGTTCTCAGGACTTTAACATCATTCTCACGCAACTCCACTTGTAATTCTCTCCGAGTATAGAAACTCAGGTCAGCCTTCCAACCGCTATATTTGGTTTGGAGATTCTAAACCACTCGGCCATATTCGATCAGCTCTCGTGGTGGCGGGGGTTGGTCGAGTTGGTCAGATAGTCTCGACACAATTCCTTTCTACTTGGCTCGGTTCAGGTCGTTGTCGTACTAAATGCGGGCAGGCATCAAGGGTCTTCTTCAGAAGAAGTGGTTCCTGGCTCTCCTAATCTTGGCTCTAATCCTGGAGTCATCCTTGCTGATCATCATCCTGGTTGAGTCCTATTTAGGGAACCAGAATTTCCCTGCGGTCTCTATAATTCGTTACGCGGAACCCCAGTGTCCAACTCTAAGCGTGACGACAATCGCAACGGGAGGAGGCAATCACACTGTCGAGTTCAGCTGCTCCGGAAATTATGCTCTGAAGATTTTTCCGCTCGACACGTTAACTTGTTTCATGTGTCGTGACCCTCAATACTTCCCCCTCGTTCCCATCTTTACCCTTCCCCGTGGGTACCTAACTCTCTCGCTCACCTGTCCGGTCAACTGTCTGGCTGGTCAAACCATTCCGCTAAAGAGTGGAAATACAGTTTACTTGAGTTCCTGGGGGGGTTATGATTACATTGCGGTCCTCAACTCTTCGACCCGTCCTATTGGTTTCACTGTGTCGTGGCGAAATGGGCAGTACGCTCCACCACGACCTACCCCACCCGCATTCAAACTCTCAGCTTCCCCCACCCAGCTCTCCATTCCCAAGGGGCAATCAGCCACCTCAACGATCACAGTCACTAGTCTTGGAACATTCGGCGGGATGATCAATTTCACATGGCAAAGCTCATGCAATCACTGCGGACTCACTCCGACAGTAACGATTAGTCCCGCGAGCGTATTTCTGAAGCCCGGTGGATCGAATTACACGGTGGTTACTTTCGCGACCGATCCCAGTATTAGTCCCGCAACGATCCGATACTCTGTTTACGGATACGGGGGGCGCGTCCCTGACAGTAGCGCAAACATCGACCTTGTTGTCACCTGAAGAAAAACCTAGAGTTTTTTCGTGCAGTCTATCTTAGAGGAACTTGTTTGTGATTCCGAGAGCCTCGTCAGTCTTCGCAATAGACCTCCGTCCTTCACTTTCCAAGCCCGTGAGTGCCCTTATGGCGTCAACGTTCTCTGGAACCACTACGCTCTCGTTATGGACCTGGTAGACGAGGTTCGCCTCGCCGTCAGTGACGTTGAGTATGTCTTCCCAGTACGCGACCTCCCACATGTCGGCCCTGGCTCTGTGCATGTCTCGCATCATCTCAGCTACAGCGTTCATGCTGTCAACTCCATCAGTCGTCCTGACAGGGGCCAGCCTAGGCGCGTTCTTCAATACTTTCAGAACGTCCTTTCTCTCCGGTTTGTTCTTCAATTGTACCATGGCGAAGTGGAGGTGGCCGATGTTGAAAGGTCCCTTCGCGGCCATTGTTGTAATGTCTAGCTTGGGCAAGACGGTCTGTGCGTCGGGTCCCTGATGAGATGGAATATGCGCTTCCGGGACCACAGTATTGATGAGCCCATTCTTGTGACTCTCCCACGGATCTGTTCCTCTTCGAAACACGACTACTCTCGCTTTTCTCACTCCTAACCCGCTCTGTAGCGCCCCGATGGTTCTGCAGATTCCGGTTGTGTTGCAGCTCACGACCCGCGTGGCGTTCTTGTTCAGATTCTCTTCATAGTTGCACTGGGCAACGAATGACGATCCCGTGAGATCGTGTTTCTCACCGCCCTGAAAGACGGATTTGATGCCGAGCTTGTCGTATTGTTCCTTGTTCTTTGCGCCGAGGCCTGCTGGAGTGCAGTCGATCATGACGTCGACCTTTTTGATTAGGTCCTCTAGAACCCCTGACACCTCTATTCCCGCCTTTTTCATATCGGGAAGTTTCTCGGGAATGGAACTGTATATCGCGAAATTCTTCTTCTGCCCCATCTTCACGCGATAATCTGCGACGACGTCGGAGACGCCGATGAGTTTCATGTCCTTCTGCTTCGACACAGCCTCGGCAACACGCTTGCCGATGACTCCAAAACCGTTTACTCCAACCTTGGCCGCCGGCTTAGGCATACAAACACATCAGGGTTATGGGCCTGATGGTTTCTAATAGACATAACCGTCCTTGTCAGGGTCTTTTTTTGGCTAGAGATTTTCATGTTGAGCATCGAGCGTTGATCTGGTGAGCGACCGCGGAAGAAGAACAGGAAGAGGTATGACATGGACTAGGAAGTGCTTACGGAAAGACCATCTTGCTTTTTAGAGATGCCTACGTTTCTTTTGCAGGGTGGGTTCGTTTGCCACGATTTGACAAGTATGCCCTTCAGACTCTCGGATTCGGCCTTACACTGATCGGTCTAGTCTTGTTCTTCATCAGCCTTCTCACCGGCGGACCAGAATCCTGCCCAGCAACCGGCTGCGTTCCAGGAGTGTTTTTTTGGTACGATGTTGTCCGTAATGCAGCGTTCTTCTCGAGCATAACCTTCATTGTTCTAGGAATCCTATTGATTATCCTTGCCAGACGCATGGAACCAGCGATGGAAACAAACACGGTTGCGGATCATGCGCCCCAAACGAGTAAGATGGATCGACGCCCTCCCGTGGTTCCTCAGGCTGATTGTAAAGCGTAAATTGTGATGATTGCTTTCGAAATAGCCAGCAATACCGATAATCGTGAGGATTGGAGACGGGCTTTAATACTAGGGCTGGACCCTTTACGCTCTCAAGCTTTACCGCTTACAAATCGAAAAGAGAAGGTATCAGAAAGAAGGTATTGAATTATGGAGGTTAAACTTTCATGGTTGAACAGTCTCAGTACGCTACGACTACAAAATACATAGTAAAAGCACACTTCGACGTTCAAGGCGTCGTCGAGAAACCTGATGTTGTGGGTGCGGTCTTCGGACAAACAGAAGGACTCTTCGGACCCGATCTAGACCTTAGAGAACTACAAAAATCAGGAAGAATAGGACGAATCGAGATCAACCTCGACTCCAAACGCGACAAGACAACAGGTTCAATCGTAATACCCTCAAGCCTAGACAAAGTCTCTACAGCCATTATTGCCGCCGCGATCGAGAGTGTCGACAGAATCGGCCCCTGCGAAGCCAAGATTACACTGGAGAAGGTAGAGGATGTCCGCGAAGAAAAAAGAAACGCAATCCTAACCAAGGCGAAGGACATTCTCCGCAAATGGGTAGTCGAATCATCTCCCAGCACTGAAGAGGTCGTCAAAGAAGTCGCTTCCTCCCTAAGGGGTGTCGATCTTATCGAGTACGGTCCCGAGAAGCTCCCTGCGGGTCCGGAGGTCGAGAGCGGCTCACTAATTGTCGTTGAAGGCAGAGCCGACGTCATTCTCCTCATGAAGGTGGGGATAAAGAACGTCATCGCGCTCAACGGCACCAAGGTACCTGATACCATCATCAAACTCACCAAGGACAAGGAAGTCACAGCCTTCCTGGACGGTGACAGGGCAGGAGACCTGATCCTCAAAGAACTACAACAGGTCGCAGACATAGACTACGTTGCACGTGCACCCTTCGGCAAAGAGGTAGAGGAGCTCACTCCTAAGGAGCTAATGAAAGCCCTCAGAGAAAAGGTCCCAATCAATCTAGCTCGACCTATCGAGAGACCAGAAAGAGTTCAGTTCGCCCGCCAGGAAAGACCTGAGAGACAGGAACGATACGAGCGACCCTACGAAAGAGGATACGGCCCATCTGAACCTCGCGTAGAAGCACCGCCCATCCCAAGACCCAGTCTCTCGCCAACGGTGTTCGACGCAGCAAAAGACCTGCGCGGAACTCTGGAGGCAGTGATATTCGACGAAGCAGGAAAGGAGCTATCCCGAATGCCTGTCAGCGAGCTTGCGGAGAAGATTCCAAGCGTAGAGAACGCGCATTTGATCCTCTTCGATGGAGTTGTCACTCAGAGATTGTTGGACATTGCCGCCGGAAAGAACATCCGATTCGTCATTGGCGACAGGATATCCGACGGCGCCAAGAAGCCACCCAACGTGAACGTGATGACTCTGAGCGATCTCTCTTCGTTCAGTCCGGGCCCTACGATTACAAATTGACTTGACCGCGACTCGGTTCAAGAAGATCTTCCTCATGTATCCCAAAGACCTCTAGAACTCTAGCCGCAGCCGGGACAATCTGATTGTGAACATAATAGTCGTAATCCACCTGCCCAAGGGAGACCTTGAAGTGCGGCTCTGCCTTTTGGTAGAGCTTGCCGGGTTTCTTTGTGACTATGAAACCAACCTTGTCTCCCACAGTCACGGGCCAGCCTTCCTTTGCCATCTTCCGAGCAACCTCCACATGTGGAGCATTTACCTCGTACTCATCAGGACGTTTGGTAAGGGTCTTCCATATCACCAGCGAAGACTTCGGAACCTTGAAGGATTCCAGGTCCTTGACTAGGCTCTGCACGTATGACTTTGCTTCAGTTGGATTGCCACCTTGAAGGACAAGTTTGAGAACTTCGTTCTGGATACTTCTCGCGAGGTTAGACCAGTCTCCTCTGATTGCTTCCATTCCGACAATATCGAGCTCGCCATCTTCCAGTAGTCCAGCGTACTTCTTCTTGGCCTCGGTGAACAGGATTCGCTTGTACAATTGTCCCAGGTTGATTTCAAGACCTAGATTCTTGTCGATCTCTTTGATGAATTGGTTGACGAGTTTTTCCTCGTATTCGACGAAGAGGCTGTCTGTGTCTCCGTAGAGAACATGGAGTCCGAGATTCTTGGCGATATCAATGGATTTGTTGATTGTGTCTCTTCCGAGTGCGGCGGCTGATTCTGCGACCTCACGAGAGTACCATCTGGACCCGGCCCAACCCGCATACCCGTAGGTGGCATTGGTAATGACCTTGGTCGCCTTTTCACGTGCTTTCAGGATCTTGTGTTCGGGAGTTCCGCGCGGTGTCTTAGCGGCCTCTTTCTTCGCCGCCTGTCGACTTGCGATGAGCTGACTTAGAACGATCTTGTAGAATCCTGGAGGGTTCTTCCGGAAATGATGCCCGACCTCGGGAACCTCAAGGGCATCATCGCCTCCCTCATCGACGAGAGTGTCAGGGGAAATGTTGTACTTCACCATGAGACTAGGATACATCGCGGAGAAGTCGAGCACTGCAACATTGTCGTGAAGTCCTACACTGGGTTCTAGGACAATTGCACCCTTGTAGGGGATGATGTTCAGTTCTGATCTGGCAGGGATCAGCTCGCCGAGCTTGCGCGCCTCCATCAACAAGTAACTATCGACCCTGAACCCGACCGCAGCTGCAAGAACTTGGTCGGGTGGGAGCGCTGAGAGATTCGAGAGTTGTAGGGTGTAATCAAGTGCGTCGTCTCCGACATTGAATATTGAAATCGCGCGCGCTTTCATCTGTTCTACTAATGCCGGGCGATCCTTGCCGATCCAGTGATCGTAGTATTCTGTCTCGTCGATTGTCGGAGTAGACGCTTCGACTCCGAGAAACCTAGCAACATTCTCCACGGTCTTGATCTTCACATCATAGAGGTCTCCTGAGAAGTCCTGCAGATCCACGTTTGCTCGTCCGGTGAGGGAGAAGTGGCCATAGAGGCTCTGGCGGGCTGGACCATCGTCCCTTCCAACGGAAAG
>Ga0209152_10000402_pt1 | contig 20191 bp, 20 predicted proteins | sample GraSoiAngelo_107_FD_185873 | JGI IMG/M metagenome (GOLD analysis project Ga0209152, IMG submission 185873) | Grasslands soil microbial communities from the Angelo Coastal Reserve, California, USA - 14_0903_09_30cm (SPAdes) (version 2) | ecosystem: Environmental > Terrestrial > Soil > Grasslands...
CGCCGGCAGCCGGGTGTGCGGGATGCTCTTTACCGTGGTTCACCAATCCTTTCACAAGTTGATTGAATTCACTTCACAGATGGTCTCGGTACAGCACACCCTGGCGTTTCACCAACGCATCTATACCGCGATCGCGCAGGGAAATGCAGCCGAAGCGCGCAAGCGAATGACCGAACACCTCCTCGATGTGAGGGATCTGCTTTCGCGGGCTCACGAGCAGCAGGAAAGCTCGCGTCTGGAAAACCGCATCTCTGAGTTGGTGCTGGGACCACCCCGGCACGGGAAGAGGAAGCGTCAGAACTCGTGATGCGTTTACGCTGGAAAATCGCATCCCTGATTGGCGCTGCCATTGCCATCAGCTATCTCGATCGGCAAACCGTACCCGTAGCCATCGCCGCCATTCAGCGGGATATTCCGGTCTCCAACACTCAGTTTTCAGAGCTACAGGCGGCCTTTCTGGCGACCTACGCCATTATGTACGCGGGCGGCGGGCGCCTTCTGGATGCTCTGGGCACGCGCCGGGGATTCGCGCTCATCATGGCCTGGTGGTCGTTGGCGTGTGCGGCACACGGCCTGGCTACCGGTTTTGGCATGCTGGTGGCCTCGCGGCTGCTTTTGGGCATTGGCGAAGGGGGCGGATTTCCCGCGGCGACCAAGGCCGTTGCGGAGTGGTTTCCCATCCGTGAGCGATCAACGGCAATGGGTATCATCAACGCGGGTACAGCAGTAGGCGCGGTTGCCGCGCCGCCTGCGATAGCCCTCATCATCGGCGCCGCTGGCTGGCGCTGGGTGTTCTTCGTTGTGGGAGCGGTCGGACTTGCCTGGACGGTATGGTGGTTGCGCGCCTACTTTCCTGCCGAACGACATCCCCAGCTCAGCTCCGCTGAGCGCCTCGAGATCCAGGAAGTGTTCATCACAACGGAAAGCCAGGAAGGAGCGATCTCCTGGTTTCGGTTGCTGACCTATGTCGAGTCCTGGGGATTGGTCCTTGCCAAGTTCTTGAGCGATGCAGGCTGGTATTTCTACCTGTTCTGGCTCCCCAAGTATCTTTACGACGTTCGCGGCTTTGATACTAAGAAAATCGGCTACTATGCGTGGATTCCCTATGCTGCGGCCGGAGTCGGGTGTCTGTTTGGCGGCTGGCTTTCGGCCTGGCTGTTGTCCCGTGGCAAGTCGCTGAATTTTGCTCGCAAGGCTGCCATGGGCGCCAGTGTGGCGGTCATGCCGCTCATCCTCCTGGTTCCCCATTCCGCCGTCGAATGGGCAATCCTGATTTTCAGCATTGCCTTCTTTGGCCAGCAGTCCTGGTCGACACTGATCATGATTCTGCCAATCGACCTGTTTCCCCGGCGCAATGTCGCCTCAGTTGCCGGTCTGGTTGGCTTCGGGGGTTCGCTCGGGGGTGTAGTCTTCAATCTCGTTGTCGGCTACCTTCTTGACCATGATTTTAGATGGCCGACAGTTTTCGGAATAGTGGGTACATTCCACGTGGCTGCGTTCCTATTGATCTTGGCAATGGTTCGGCAAGTGCGGCCGGTCGTCCTTTCCGAGCCGCAGTATGCTTTGCCGCAGGCATGAAACTCGGTCGTGAACCGATAGCGAACGGGACCGAACTTCGAATAAGGGGGCGTCTAGCGTGCAACGCGTAGCACTGATGGGGTTGGGTGTAATGGGCTCGGGGATGGCCGGTCAATTACTTGAGCACGGCTTTGCCTTGACGGTTTACAACCGGACGCCGGCGCGCGCCGCTGCGCTGAAACCGAGAGGCGCACAAGTTGCGTCTTCGGCAGCCGACGCGGCGGGGAATGCTGATGTGGTCCTCTCCATGGTGGCTGATGACAAAGCTTCGCGGGAGGTCTGGCTGGGCGAAATGGGCGCATTGAGCGCGGCGCGCCCGGGCACGGTAATCGTCGAGTGCAGCACGCTCTCGCCAGGCTGGGTTCGGGAACTGGGGCGGGCCGCCGGCGAGCACAAGTGTGAATTCCTGGACGCTCCGGTGACCGGCAGCAAGAGTCACGCGGCATCCGGTGAACTGGCGTTTCTGGTTGGGGGTGATGCCGCAACCCTGGAGCGTGCGCGTCCGGTGCTGCAGGCCATGAGCCGGAAAGTGATCCATGTAGGCGCTTCCGGCTCCGGCGCTCTGCTCAAGCTGATCAACAACTATCTATGCGGCGTACAGGCAGCGTCGCTCGCGGAGGCACTCGCGCTCATCGAGCGAAGCGGTCTGAACCGCGACAGTGCTTTGGAAATACTGAACAACGGCGCCCCTGGCAGCCCGCTGATGAAAGCCCTGTCAGCCCGCATGACCGCACGAATCTATGAGGTTAACTTCGCGCTCGAGTTGATGCAAAAGGATCTGCAATATGCCGGCCAGGAGGCCGCGGAGCACAGCGTGGAGTTCCGCACGGGAAAAGCGGCGGAGCAGCTATTTCGTGAGGCGCGGCAGCGGGGCTGGGAAGGAAAGGATTTTTCATCCGTAGCGGAGGCCCTGCGGTGAGATTGCTCCAGATTCAGAACGGCAAAGGCGAGCGCCGGATCGGGATGGTCAACGATCCACGGATCATCCTTCTGGACGGAGCCAAGTCCATTTACGAGCTCGCACAACACGCTCTTGCCGCGGGCACGGACCTGATCACCACGGTGAAGAAGTGTGCTTCCGACCATAATCTGGCCTATGACGATATCTACGTGGGTCGATCTGACTGGCGCATTCTCCCGGCCATCGATCACCCGCAAGAGCCGGGGAAATGCCTGGTAAGCGGCACCGGGCTGACGCACATCAAGAGTGCACAAAACCGGCAAGTGATGCATGCTGCCGATACAACTCCAACCGACAGCATGAAAATGTACGAGTGGGGAGTTGAGCGCGGACGGCCGGCCCCAGGCGCGATTGGGATTTCTCCGGAGTGGTTCTACAAAGGCTGTGGAAGGATTCTGCGTGCGCAGGGAGAGCCATTAGAAGTGCCGGCATACGCTGAGGATGGCGGCGAAGAGGCGGAAATCGCCGGCATCTACATCATCGACGCATCCGGCAAGCCGAGACGAATCGGCATGGCCATGGGGAATGAATTTTCCGACCATGTAGTGGAGAGAAAGAATTACCTTTACCTGGCGGCTTCGAAGTTGATGTGCTGCGCCATCGGGCCTGAGCTGGTGCTGGATCCCCAGTTCCAATCGGTCTCAGGAGAGGTCTCCATCGAACGGAATGGGAAAACCCTGTGGCATCGCCAAATTCGCACGGGTGAAAGCGCGATGTCGCACAGCTTGGCAAACATCGAGCATCATCACTTCAAACATCGGGGACACCGTCAGCCGGGGGATCTTCATGTCCATTTTTTCGGCGCCGATGCCTTCAGCTTCGGCGAAGGGATCGTTCTCGAAAACGGGGATCAAGTGCAGATTCAGTTTGAGGGTTTTGGCCGCGCTCTGCGCAATCCCGTCGTCATCGATCGTTCAGCACAACCATTGGCGGCCGCTACCCCGCTATGAAAGGGAATGACAGGTTGGGCCGGGAACCGCCTCGGAGTTGCCTTACTCCAGAACTTCGAAATTCTTCAGCGCTTCTTCGTTAACCGTTACGCCTAGCCCCGGCACGGAATCATCCAGTTCAATACTTCCGTTCACCGGTTTCGGCTCGCCTTTCAGGATGTACCAAAACAGCTCGTTACCAATCTCGACATCCACCATAGGAAAAAATTCCGCCATCGGACAATTGTAGGAAGCCATCACCACTTGAAAGTTGTGCATCTGGCCGGCGTGAGGCACTACAGGAACCGAGTATGCCTCGGCGAGAGCACAAACCTTTCGCGCCTGCGTAATCCCGCCCACTCGGTTGGTATCGAACTGAATGCAATCCACGGCCTTCGCCTCCAGCAACTGGCGGAACCCATACAGCGTGAACTCGTGCTCTCCTCCTGCGATGGGTATCCGGTTCATTGCCTTAAGGGCGGTGTATCCCCCGATATCATCGGGAATGACGGGCTCTTCCAACCAGCGCAGGTTGTATTTCTCGAGGAGAGGAATCATGCGCTGGGCGTATTCCAGCGTCCACCCCATGTAGGCGTCGGCCATCACGTCAATTTCCTCGCCGACCGCTTCCCGCACAGTGCGGACCAGGTCAACATTGGAGAGCATCCCGGCGCGGCCGTCGGCCGCCCCCCATCCGAACCTGAGCTTCACCGCACGGAAACCTTGTTTCTTGTAACCCAACGCCTCCTCGGCCAGTTTTTCCAACGGCTGACTGTAGAGCCTGCTGGCGTAGACCGGAATCTTCGCCTTGGTCCTCCCTCCCAGCAGACGAAACACCGGTTGCTTCAACGCCTTCCCAAGCAGATCCCAAAGAGCAATGTCCACCGCACTGATGGCCACCATGCCGATTCCCTTGCGGCCGAACGCCATCGTCTTGCGATACATGTATTGCCACAGGTATTCCACATCGAACGGGTTGCTGCCGATGAGAACCGGCTTCAAGTATGAATCAATAACTTGCTTGGTGCTTGGTGGCGCCAGCCCGGCATTACCGATCCCGATCAGGCCCGCGTCAGATTCAATCTCGACTATGAGCCAGTTATGGAAGCGAAACGCGCCCATGGAATCGAGCGGCAGTTCCAGAAGATCCATGGGGTTCGTACAAAAGTGCGGCTGCGGGGGCACGGTCTTGCCTCGCCATTCCACCACTCGGGTGCGAACCTTGGTGATCCTCATAGACGACTCCTCCAGCGTGCCAGGCGGCGTTTGCTCTTCCCCGAGGTTGCGGGCAACTGAACTTCTGCATTGTTTGGTAGGACCATGACAGGCGGAAGGCGAGCGCTGGGAACTCTTTCCGAAATACTTCTCGGATCTTATAGCACGCAAGAACGCCTCCGCCCAAGCACAATTCTCTGCTCGATCGTTGCCAAGCGTTTTCACGAGTCACAAGCTTGCTATCGTCGCTCCAAGGGGATGGACCAGAACTGCCCGACAAAATCGTCCTCTCTTTCCTCAGGGCAAAAATCCTCGGGACTCCGGCGATTTTTTTTCTTGACAGTGCAGCGTTGAATGGTACTACCATGTCTGCGCTTTAAGCGGCGGCGGAGTGCGGTTCGTACCCGGGGTCCCAATCAACTCTTCTTTTCGTCGAGGAACTCGAGGAGGACTGCTATGCCAAGGCTCAAAGGGGTGTTGGCCCAAATTGCAGTTCCCATTCTGTGGGGAACTTCCCTCCTGTTTCAGGGCCCTCCCGGCGCAGTTGCCCAGGTGCACGCGGGCCGCATCGTGGGCACCGTGTACGACCCCAACAACGCGGTCGTAGCTAACGCCAAGGTCGCGGTTACGAACGCGGCCACGGGTGTCTCTCAAACCGTGGCAGCCGATGCGACGGGCAGCTATGTGTTTACCCCACTGGAGCCCGGCACCTACAACCTGAGCGCAAGCGCTCAGGGCTTTCAGACGTCGCTGAAGACGGGCGTCACCATCGAAGTCGGGGAGGCGGTGCGAGTCGACTTGAGCCTGAAACTGGGGCAGACGAGCCAGGTAGTTGAAGTCCGGGCGAGCGCCCCGCTGCTCAACACCGAATCCGCCACGCTAGGGCAAGTCATTACCAATCGGCAACTGGAAGAACTGCCCCTCAATGGCCGCGGCTACTACTTGCTGGCGCAACTCACCCCAGGAGCCGCGCAGTTACCCGGCACCGGCAACGTGCTGCGCATTCGCCCGGAATACATCAATGGAACCACGATCAGCGGCATTCGCGGCCGTATGATTACCTACCTGCTGGACGGCTTCGACATCACCGAGCAACACCAGGGCGGCACCTATATCCAGACTTCCATTGATGCGGTGCAGGAATTCAAAGTCCAGCAGAACGGCTATACCGCCGAGTACAGCCGCTCGGGCGCTATCTTGAACGCAACTTCCAAGGCGGGTGGCAATACGCTGCACGGAGGCCTGCTGGAATTCTTTCGCAACGACGCCCTGGACGCGAAGGACTATTTTGCCACCACGCGAGAACCCCTGAAGCAGAACCAGTTCGGTGCGGATATCGGCGGACCGGTCACGATTCCAGGAATCTACCATGGCCATGATCGTACTTTCTTCTTCTTCGACTATGAAGGCATGCGACAGCGCCAAGGACTGGTTTTTAACGATATCGTGCCTACCCCCGCCGAAAAGATGGGAGACTTTTCAGCTCCCGGTCTGCACCCGATCTACGATCCTACGACCACCACGACCAGCGGGGGCGCCACGACTCGCACCGCGTTCGCTGGAAACAAAATTCCAACCGGACAGCTATCCCAGGCAGCCCTGTTCTTTCTGAAATACCTCCCCGACCCGAACAACGCCTCCGGGACGTTTGAGTATGCGCCGGCTCGAAGGCTCACCCTCGATCAGTTTACCGCCCGCATCGACGAAACCTTGACCCAGTCCAACCAGTTGTACGGCCGCTGGAGTTTCTTTAACAATAATCAGTCCGACCCCAATGCCTACCCTGCGCTGGGCTACGCTCTTCTGCACACCCGTGGCCAGGACATCGCCGTGAATCTGACGAGCACGTTTTCCTCAAACAAAGTCAACGTGGTCCGATTCAATTACCTTCCTTCCATTATCAGACTGGACGCCTTCCAGCAGGGCCCGGATTTCAACCAGCAGGCGGGCATAACCGGTTTTGAGCAGACGTTGCTCCCTACCACCGGCGGATCGTTTCCTGATTTCAGCTGGTCAGGTGATGTTTCCAGCATGCAGGGTTCACAATTCGACCAGAGGCCCAAGACTCAAGACCGAAAGGCATACAGCGCAACCGACAATATGACGTGGGTCAAAGGCCGCAATATTTTCAAATATGGCGTCCTTTATCGCTATTATCAGTGGCTGGGCACGGATAGCGCTGGCTACGTGGGATCGTGGACTTTCAGCGGGATTAACACCAACAATCCCGCCAGCCCCGCCGGGACCGGCTCTCCTTTTGCCGATTTCCTGCTCGGGTACCCCGCGTCAGGTTTCCGCGCTTATCCAGGAGCGACCTTCGGCGGCCAGGCGAACTACTGGCAATTTTTCTTTCAGGATGACATAAAGGTCACCAATAAGCTGACCTTGAATGTCGGCTTGCGCTACGAGCATTCGCCGTGGGCGAGCGGTTACCGCGGCCAACTTGGAACCTTCAATCCCAGTCTTTATCCCTCGTCGAAACCCGTCATCGACGCCAGCAATACTGACCAGTTGGACCTGGGCGCGCAGTATGCGGCGCCAACGGCCTTTCAATCCTTCGGATTCTTGATCCAGACCAGCCATCAGGCCGGCCTGCCCTACAACATCACCCACAACGACAATCGCCAGTGGGCGCCACGCATCGGACTCGCGTGGCAGCCTTTCGGCCCGAAAACCGTCGTGCGCGGAGGGTACGGTATTTACTACGAACCGGAAAATACCGATGGCCGGGTAAACAAAAACATGATTCCCTATTCGCTGCAGGAAACTGAGTTCAACACCGCTAACTCGGTGCCACAGCGAGCCTTTGATGATTTCTTTCTGGGCCAGCCTCTGGGGCCGACATCACCACCCAGCATTACGCCCACGCCTGTCAACATGCGGATGGGACAAGACCAGCACTGGAGCTTTGGCATCCAGCAACAGCTGAGCGAGAACATGGCGGTGGAAGTCAACTATGTCGGCAACAAGTCAACCTTCCTGAACTCGAACATCCGCATTAACGACCCGCCCGCCGGTCCCGGCAGCGTCCAGACGCGCCGGCCTTACAATATCTTTGGCACCATCAATTACGATGGCCAGGATGGAACCAGCATCTATCATGCCCTGCAAGCCTCCCTGCGCAGGCACTACTCTTCTGGTTTCTGGTTCTTGGGTTCCTACACTTTCTCGAGTTGCCTGCAGCGAAATCAGCAGGCCGTCCTGGGAGGCGACGGGTTCTACGAAAAATATATTGCCGACATTGACGTGCCCCAAAACTTCGCTTTCAGCGCTGGTTATGAACTGCCTTTCGGAAAGGGCAAACCTTTTATGGGAAACGCCGGCAAGCTGGCAGAGGGCCTGATCGGCGGCTGGCAGGTTCAAGGCGTCCTCGATCTGCACACCGGCCGGCCGTATACCCCGACGGTCGGTCGCGACGTCGCCAACATCGGGTTGGGCGGGCAGAGGCCGATCCGCAAGGGTTCGGGCGAGTTGAGCCATCCGACTTTAAGCAAATGGTTTGACACATCAGCCTTCACGGTTCCTGCGAATTTCACCTATGGAAATTCGGGCACCAACATTCTGTTCCGTGATTTCAATAAGGACTTCGATTTCTCGCTGTTCAAGAACTTTCAAGTCACGGAAAGGACGCGTCTCGAGTTCCGCGCAGAGTTTTTCAATCTGACAAACACTCCGGTGTTCGACGCCCCCGTCACCAATATCGACGGCGCATCGGCCGGAAGAGTGACTAGCACCGCGAACACTCCCCGGCAGATTCAGTTTGCGCTTAAACTTAACTTCTGAGGTGCCTCGAAAGATGGGAAGGAAGAGCCTGGTTGCTTTACCGGTTGTGATGCCGGCAACCGTCCGACTGCTGGCCCGGCAGGGCGCTGCGATCAAGGTGAGCGCATCGGAACCGCAGCCGGATTTCCAACCCGTCTGGGCATGGGTTGGGCATGATGACCCAATTACACCTACGACGAGGAAGGGCCTTGGGCTTTTTACCCAACTCTCGCGCCTCAGTCCGTCCTCTCCGCTACCTGCTCATCCACGAATCGTTCGCAGCCATCGCCACCTGGCTTCCGGGCGACGGGACCAGCCTCGTCCTCTGCGCCGGCATCTTGAAGACCTTCTGCAATTGACGTTATCCGGCACGGAGGAATCGCTACTTGCAAAAGTGGCCGACATCATCCCCGAATATGCTCGCTACCGCAGACCTGGGCAACCGGAACCGGTGGAATGCCTGGAGCGCAGTCCAATCGCTGACACTCCCCCGCTTGTTCCTGCTGGAGCAGGAGATTAAACCTTTTGCCTACGGGTGGGAACGCTCGTGAACGCAGCGAAGCATTGAATGAGCTAATCCAATGACCCTCACCAGTGAGGGACTGCAAGGGTCGGAGCAGATGCTCCGGCCTTTTTTGCTTTTGTGTGTATCCTCATTAGAGCTTATTGTTGAACCCTGGAAAACTGCCAGGCACTCACTCTAGCAGCTGAGGCGGCGGCTGAGAGCCGTAGCAGCGGAACTCGTTGAGATTGAGAAGGGGGCGGAACGAACCCTGCGCAGTGAATCCGCCTAAGGCGAGGCACGAAGCCAACCTCCGCATTACCGCACCATGTACCTCAATGCAGAGACTACGCCGCCTCGGTCGCTGTTTTACGGGATCTGCCAGTTCCGGATGTTTTGCGGCACGGGATCCGGCTCGAGCACGTGTCGTGTACCTATCCGGGCACTTCGCGCCTGGTGTTGAATGATCTGTCGGTAATACTCCCCGCAGGCACGGTCGTGGCCGTCGTGGGCGAGAACGGCGCAGGCGGTTGTAGGATTCAGAATCTCCGGCAGTGCTCGCCCGGTTCCATACCGTTCCCGCAACTCGCAATCGACATCCTTGTCCCTATGTGGTCCGCGATCAGCCTGTCGAGTGCTTCCGGGTGGGCATTGCGAGCATTCGTCCAATTTCTCGCCGACGCTATCCGAATGGACTTGCAGTATATCTGACCAGATAGCTTTTCCAAGGACAGTCAGCTTTTGACCGCGGGGCTCAGCCTTTCCCGATCGGAAGACGATCTATGCAAACAAATGCTTTAGGCGCGAAAAATACCTAGCTCAGGCCTGCTCCGCCACGGATGGCAGACGAGTTGCACGTGAGGTACGCAACAAAGGTCACCTAACCTTTGGAACTGTATCGGGGCGGGATTAAGCGGAAGCTAGCCAGCTTTAACTGTCCTCGACACAACGAGGAGGATTTATGAAAAAGCAACTGTTCACTCTGGCAGCCGTGGTTGCACTGCTGCTCACAGTCGGCTCGGCTTACGCTCAGATTGGTTCGGCTCGCATGCTGGTGGCGAATGTCCCTTTTGATTTCAGCGTCGGCACGGCCCTACTGCCTGCCGGTCAATACACTGTCCAGTCCATCGGAACGTCGAACAAGACGCTGCTGATCCGAGGCTCCTTGCCAAAGGCATCAGTTATTGTCTTGACCATCGACACGCAAGCGTCGAAAGAGGCGGCCCAAAGCCAGTTGGTTTTCCATCGCTATGGCAGCCAGTATTTTCTCTCCCGGGTCGCGGTAAAAGGATGCACTCGCGGCCATGAACTTGGCAGGAGTAAGCGAGAGGTAGAAATGGCGAGAAATGACACGGCTCAGGAACTTGTGTTGGTCGCGCAAGCGCACTAGAGAACTCGCTTCGGAGATCACAGCTGACCGCAACGTTCCACAAGCCCTCAATCCGACCGGGAACCTGAATCCTTGGGTTCCCGATTGGACGGGCGGGGTCGGTTTGGAACCGGCGATCCGGGCCGTCTCGATTCTGCACCTTACGGCCTTCAACGCGACAAAGAATCCAGGACGATTGTGGACAATCGAGTCCACCTTACTAGGCTTACTGCACTGCTTAGCTTCGGTCAGCCAGATTCAGAGTAACTCCCAGCCGTTTCAAATCAAGCCCACCATTGATTAGCTGCTGGCTACAACCTCCCATGCTCATCTCATACGAGTGAAGCCCCACGGGCGATCGGCGAAACCATTTCGCACAACCGCATCATCAAAAAGCTTGGCGGCTGGATCGCGTATGAGGGCCATCGACATTCGTCTTACGCTCGCCTATGAAGGATTTGTATGCCGCCGCCTGCAGCGCTCGATTTGGATTCGGCTTTTGCCTGGGCCTGGGTGCAACCAGTGTAGGCAGCTTGCGCGTCTGCGTGTTTGTGCACGTTCGAGATTCTACGAGTTCCCCCTGCCTTTAAGAGGTCGTCATCGGCTGGGAACCGGCCGAAGAGGATTTTCGCTGGCACACCTTGGAAATCTTGCCACCGTTGACATGCTCCCCTCCGTGAATGGAAGGGGCCGGATGCCAAGAGCCTGAGGGGTGACCGCCCGCCCAGTTCTCGATGATAAGGTCCTGAACGCGCCCGAACTCGTGCGTGTTGTTCGTGACCAGTGTCAAGCCGAGACTCCGGGCGTGCGCAGCAATAAAAAGATCGTTTGCGCCGATCATCGTTCCACGCGTCTTTAGATGCGCGCGGATCTTTGCATAGTGCGACGCTGCTTCATCAGGAAAATCCAAAACTTCAACATAGCCTAGAAAAGCATCGAGCGCCAACTCATCTTGGTGTCGGCGCGGAGACAATTCAACACCAAAGAGGAGCTCCGACTTTGTGATAACGGAAATGCACACGTCGCTCACTCGAACTTCCTGAAGTCGCTTGAGGACCGCATCGCTCGAGCGTTTCATGATGTAGGAGCAAGTATCAGTATCGAGCATGTATCGCGGCATTATGGCTCACGCTCCTGCACGGGGAGGTCTTCCACTCCTTCCATAAAGCCCTCGGAGGCGACCGGCCCGTCAGCTACGTAGGACGACCAGTCCGTTGGTCTAGGCGAGAGGATCACGTCACTTCCTTCTTTGCGGATGAATACTTCCCGTGTGTTGAACTGAAATTCTTTGGGCAGCCTGACGGCTTGACTGCGGTTGTTCATGAAGATCTTTGCGGTTCGTCGCATGTTCAGGCCTCTAGATACGGAATTCCCACCGAGACATATACAATAGTATATGCCATCGGGGTTATCTCTGCTGCACCAGTGCTAAGTGACTGCGGATCAGTTGGATAGAATCCATCCGCAAGGGGAGTAATTTCTGGATGTCGAGCGAAGAGCGGCTCTGCAACTGTGTCGATGCCGGATCAGCAGCGGCCTTCACAGCAGCAATGATTGTTCGTCCACAGCGGGGTTGCTGCCGAGATAGCTATTGAGCTGGCAGACCAGGGCATCGCGCTCTTTATTAGCCCCAGTCAGTCAAATGTGCGCCAACTTGGACGGGCGACAGCATACGCCCGAACAAAAACGTGCACATTGCCGTTGTGGTGGACGGGGAAGGCCAGCGCAGGCGCCATAAAAGAAGAGAGATTCCTGCTGTTTGCTATCTCACCGGTGATGGCGTATCCGAACGGATAGTCGCAGGAAACGAAAACTCGAGCACCTGTGAGGCAAGTCACTCGATGCGTTGCTCTGCCCTAGCAGCGGGATCAATGGCTTAGCTGGAGAAACGCGATTCGCACAACCGCCGATCCAATCTGGCGTTACGAGTGCTGCTTACTTCGCAGGCCAAGGTCAAAGCACCTGACGCCCAGCTGTTTCGAGACGTAGTAGGCAAGCGAGAGGGGAACGTCCTCGATGCAATGCTGTCAACGCAAAATGAGGAGGATTTATGAAGAAGCAACGTTTGTTCCCTCTGCTCGCAGGGCTCGTTCTGCTGGCAGCGGGATCGGTTCAAGCTCAGAATGGCGGAGTGAAGGCTAACATCCCATTTGATTTCACTGCAGGAAGCATGACTCTACCCGCAGGGGAATATAGCATCACTCGTATGAGCGACTTCGGCGGTATTCTCTTGGTCGCCGGTAGCAGTTCTAGCAAGGATTTGGTCCGCTCTCAGGCAGTTGAGAATATTGCGGCACCGACCAGCACTCAGCTAGTGTTCCACCGGTATGGCAACCGTTATTTCCTGTACCAAATCTGGGTGCGAGGTGAAAATCGCGGGCGCGAGCTGCCACAGACACGCTTGGAGCGGGAACTTGCGAGCAATCGTCAGCCCGCCCCGGTCGCGGTACTCGCATCGAAGTAAGGTGTAAACGGCCGATCCTTCGCAACGCCTGATTCACAGCACACGCTGACTCAAAACGTGCCAAACATCAGGGATTCTAGCGAACCTGCCAGATCCCTTGCGTTTGGCTGGAGCTGCTTCGATCGCGGGTATTTCCCGCGGTAATTGGCTTTGGCCATGGTGACTTTACGCTTTTGCCTCGATTTCAGTAGAGGCTTCACGGCTGCACCTGATCGCTTGCCAACCTAAGGTCACGACCCACAGCATGTACGCAAAAAATGCGAATCGCGGAGGCCAGCCGATGTTAACGCCCGGGCCATAAGCGCCCGGGCCTAACGGAAACACAAAAATAGCCGAGTAGACCGCAAAGCTTAAAAAGCCAACCAGCGGTAAACTGGCGGTCCAGAGTAGCACTCACCGCGCCGGCCCCCATGCTTCATTGTTGCAAGCCAGGCTGAGGTTGAAAAGCAGCGCTGCAAATGGAAGGAGCACCAACTGACTGGTGCCGAATATCACGTGAAGTGTGCCCCTGGTGGATAGCGGGAAGTGAAGCGGCATAGGATCTGTCGTAAATATTCCCACGCCAGCCGCGCCAATCGCACAGATCAAGAGTATTCCGAGTCCGATACGGCCAGGAATTCCACGTAGCTGCGACTTCAGCATCAGGAGCAAGGCCGCATAGCTCAGTGCCGAGATAAGAAACGCCCCTGACATAATCCAGCCGTGAGGCCCGATGGCCCATTCGCTCATCGTGCGCCAGGAAGGATCTAGGTCCGGTCTGAGAAAGATCATCACGATGAGTAGAACCTGATACGCAGCGATCGCTGCTATCGCCAGCCGGGCTGCCCTGGTTGAAATCGCTGCCGGTGTGTTTGCTACCACCGCTGTGCTCGCCATGTGGATGCTCCCGTGGTGTGAATTTTGCCGTTCGGTGCCGCGTGCGAGCAAACATGGAACGCGAACGCCCAAGTCCCAAATGAGGATCGGGACCACGTGACCAACCTAGATCATTCCTTCTAGTCGCACATAGCTCGCTTCCATTCCACGTTCCATACCGGTTGCAAGCATGGCCGCCCGCGTCTGAGCGTCAGGCAACGTCATTCGCATCGTCATCAGTGTGCCTGTACCGTCCGCATCAAATCTCGTTTCAACATGGTTGTCTGGCGTAGGATCTGGCAGATGCATCCGCTCGACGTGGACAATCCTGCTGTAAGGCTCAAGTCCCAGATATTCGCCAGTCAGGTAGAATCCCCCGCCTTTGCCATTCGTCCACTCGTAACGGATTTTGCCGCCCGGTTTCGCCTCGTTGATGCAGACGGGCATCGTCCAACCTTCAGGACCGAGCAACCATTTCTGGATTACTTTCGGATCGGTGTGGGCGCGATAAACGGCTTCAGGAGGCGCAGTGAAGTGCCTGGTCACGATCACGTGTTTATCCCCTTCAGTCTTCAGCGTCAACTTGCTCATCGATTTTCTCCTCTTTTTATCTTCGGTTGTTCCATGCCAGCGAGAACCTCGTCCAGCCGGTCGTAGTTCTTCTCCAGCGCCTTTCGCAACATTGCGAGCCACTGGTCCATTGCTTCAATGCCGGCCTTTGCGAGACGACGCGGGCGCTTCGCGCCATCCACACGACGTGCAATAAGTCCTGCGTCTTCGAGCACCTTCAGGTGTTGAGAGATCGCTGGTTGCGTCACCTCGAATGGCTTGGTCAGTTCCATCACAGTCGCTTCGCCCTTGGCGAGACGCGCAAGAATTGCACGACGCGTTGGATCGGCCAAAGCGGAAAAGGCGGCATCAAGATTCACTGTTACCATAAGCAATACATTATATAACTACATTCTTATTGTAAAGGAGAATCTGCCCGGACTTCAGAGGCATCCCGAGACTTAGCTCAGAATTTAGGCTGATTTTTTCTGGAACGTCGGTCTAGAGGTCGCTGTCTCCTAGAAATTGGCCGTAGTGCCAGCCGGCCGGGACGCCGGCCGTTACCCCCGATGCTGTCCGCTTCTGGACACGACCTTTCACCAGCGAACATTCTCTATGGTCCCCATCACCGTGGGTTCAACCGCAGAGCGCCTGCAGTCCATGGTTTACAGTTCTGTGAGGATGGCAGGAAAATTGCACCTTACGCCAGCACGCTTCCGGGGTCCTTCTTCCCGCGGGAGGAGGTTGTGTGATGAGTGGGCTAGTTCAAGATCTCCGTTATGCGCTGCGGCAGTTGCGCAAGTCTCCAGCCTTTACGATCAGCGCCGTTTTAACACTGGCGATGGCCATCGGCGCCAACGCGGTCGTGTTCAGTGTGATAAATGGGTTAATCTTGCGCCCGCTCCATGTCCCGCAACCTGAAAGTCTCTACTCGCTTCAGCGCACGAGCCGGAAAGACACCAATCAATCGTATCCCGATTATCTGGACTTACGTGACCGAAACCACAGCTTTGAGCATCTTGTAGCCTACAGCATCTCTCAGGTGGCACTCGACACGGGTGAGAGTCGAACACCTACATGGGGTTTGGAGGCGAGTGGAAACTATTTCGACGCCCTTCGGATTCAAGCCTATCTCGGCCGTTTTTTCCATGCCTCCGACGAAAACGGCCCCAACAGCGCTCCTTACATGGTGCTCAGTTACGCCTATTGGCACTCCCATTTTCATGATGATCGTGGGGTCCTGGGGCGTGTTGTCCAGGTGAATAAGCATCCCTTCACCATCATCGGCGTCACGCCGCCTACGTTTCGTGGGACTTTGGTGTTCTTGTCTCCTAATTTCTTTGTGCCGCTAGTGGACTGTGAGCAAGTGGACGGTACCAATTACCTCAACGACCGTGGGAACCGCTCTGTGATGCAGGTGATGGGGCATCTGAAACCTGGGGTCACTCCAGGCCAGGCGACTGCCGACCTGAACTCCATTGCCGCGTATCTGGAAAAGACTTATGCCAAAGACGATGGGCAACTCAGCTTCTCTTTGGCGCGGCCCAGTTTTTTTGGCGATCAGTTTGTGGGACCCTTTGCGGCCTTCGTGGGCGGATTGATGCTGCTGGCTGGATTGATCCTGCTGGCCGCCTGCGCCAACCTGGGCAGCCTGTTCGCCGCGCGTGCCGCCGACCGTTCCCGCGAAGTGGCTTTGCGGCTCGCGCTCGGTTCAAGTCGCAAACGCATTTTGCGGGGTCTGTTTAGTGAAGCTGTGCTCGTTTCGCTCATCGGCGGCGCCGTTGGACTCTGGGCCGGCGCGGCCCTGTTACGCTGGTTGAGCGAGTGGCAGCCATTCGGCAACTTCCCCGTGCACGCGCCGGTAACTCCGGACGCGACCGTTTATGCCGTCGCTCTGCTGTTGAGCCTTGTCAGCGGATTCTTATTTGGCGCAGTTCCCGTTACCCAGGTGCTTCGCACAAATCCATACCAGGTCGTCAAAGCGGGAGCAACGGCTGGAGCTGGGCGGCGCATCACTGCTCGGGACGTTCTGCTCTCCGTGCAGATTGCTATCTGCGCTGTGCTGGTCACTTCGTCGATGGTGGCCGTCCGTGGCCTGTCTCGTTCTCTGCACGCCCATTTCGGGTTTGAACCGCACGACACCCTGTTGGTGAGCGCCGACTTGCACATGGCAGGCTACACTGGCGATCAAGTGGCGCCCATGCAGAAGCGCATGCTCGATGCCGTGGCCGGCATTCCTGGCGTGGAATCAGTTGGATTAAGCGATCCCCTCCTTTTAAACGATACCGAATCGTCCGATGTCTTTAGCGACCAAATGGCCGATCTGCGATCCGCAAACGCCGCCGCCAATGTCTACATATTCCACGTCTCCCCCGATTACCTTCGCGCCGAAGGCACCACGTTGCTCAGCGGTCGGGATTTTACCTGGCATGACAATAAGAGTGCGCCACGCGTCGCCGTCGTGAATCGCGAGTTTGCACGCAAAATCTTCGGCTCCGCCGAAAACGCAATCGGCGGCCACTTCAAAATGCCGGATGGAACTCGCATTCAAGTGGTGGGCATCACGGAAGACGGGAAGTACAGCAGTCTGACGGAAGATCCCCACGCGGCGGTCTTTCTTCCGATTATGCAATCACCTTCCGGCAGCGCCTATCTGGTCGTGCGGTCGAGCGGAGCCCCCGAACTTCTAGGCCCAGCAATACGGAATACGCTGCACCGCTTGGATGCGGCCTTGCTGGTTGACATGGAAACTCGCTACGACGAAATGGTCACCGTCCTATTTCCCGCTCAAATGGCAACGATCACGCTAGGCGTAATGGGCGCAATGGGTGCCGTGCTCGCGATCACGGGCATCTTTGGGATGGCAGCATATTCCGTCAGCAAGCGGCTGCGCGAGTTGGGTATTCGCGTCGCCCTGGGCGCGCAGCGTAAGGAAGTGTTAAAGGCAGCCTTGGGACGCGCCTTCAGGTCGCTAGCTTTTGGTTCGGCCGCAGGGCTGCTGCTGGGAATTCTGGCGAGTCGGGTGCTCGCTTTCATCGTGTATGAGGCAACTCCTCGGGATCCGCTGGTATTGGCGGGCGTTGTGGTCGCGATGGCGATGCTGGGTCTAATCGCTACGTGGATTCCGGCACGACGCGCGCTGTCGATTGACCCTATGGTCTTGCTTCGTGAGGAGTGAACTGGCTGAAGCACCGCATAGACTGTGTTCTTATCCTGAGGTATCGCACTGCAAGCCAATGACGCAGGAAACGGTCTGTAGTCCCCAATTTAGTCCCCAGTCCCTCATTGGTCCCTCGTTTTTTGGGGATCGGTACCCAGCCAACCGTTCGGCGCCGCTTGTGTGCAATCGTGGCCCCGTATGCTTCTTTCTCCCAGTGCCCTTCGTACGGAAGCACTGACGGAACGCTCGGGTCTTCGCGCCCGACCAAATCAACGAACTCTCAGGTGACCTTGGCAAGCGAGTACCTTGTGCTGCGCCCACCTTCGGGATTTCGCACTAGGATACCGCGTCCAACAAGTGCGGCGATGTCACGCAATGCAGTGTCGTGTGAACATTTCGCGCGCTTCCCAGCTAGATCACGTTATGTGAACAGCCGCACCTCCAAAGTGAGGGCGGCACGTGCGAACGATAGGTTACTTCTGGCATGCTGGCGACCGCTGACGGGCAAACCTTCCGAAATCCGGTAAGGTAAGGTTTGCCGACAATCCGCGAAGTACAGATTCTGGGATCGCGGCACTCTTGCGAGTAGGCCGCGACCCCGGTTGCCATAGGAGCGGGCTTTGTCAGTTCTTGCAGTAGCACCAAGCGATGGCCTGCGTTTAGGGCTGGACCGCCGGGAGCGTGGAAGAACCGGAGGTGTTGAGACAAGTGGGATGACCGAAACCACCTGCGCTGATGCCCGTGCCGCCATTGGGATTGGGCGTGATGTCGAAGATGATGTTGTCGGGACGCGCGGGATCACCGGACACTCCGCCGACACCCGGCAAGGAGCCCGTGGCGGCCATGTGGTCCAATCCCAGAAGGTTGCGCACGCGCCAAGCGATATTGTGGTCCGCACAGGAGGTGTCCCCGCTCACGCCGACACCGCCCACGATGACGTGACCCGCGGCGTAGAGAGCGAGTCCTCCGCCGAACACATTGACGCCACCGATCTTTTGCCCAACCATCGGGTCGGAAGCGGTACCATAGTTCGACGACGGTGACGCGTAGGCCACATTTGTATCGACGGGATTGCTGTGTTGCAGTCCATACAAGCTGCCGCCGGGCTGCACAGCCGAATATAGATTTGCTGTGGAGAGCGCCAAGCCTGCGGGCCGCCCGGATCCGTTGCTAGACGACGAGCTGTCCAGACTGAAGGCGTTGGCGGTGTTGGCTTTCTGCGCCGAGATGACCCGACTGCCTGGCCATTGTGCCCCGCGATTCACACCGGAGAATGCCACGGCGCACACGACGCCATCCCGATTCACGATGGTCGCCCACATCTGATTGTTCAAGCCGCTCGCTTCCATAGCCGTGGCTGCGGTGATCGCAGACTTCAACGCGGAAAAGGATGGCAGACCTGTGCAGGCACTGGAGTCTTGATCGTTTTGCGGAGCAGCGGCAATTGCTGCCCGTGGGGGCGAAAGGTGTGAAATGAGCACGGTGCCGAGCGTAGCCACTGCCAATGCGAATACGACTCTCTTTGCATTCATGTTTTTCTCCTTCTTTACCAGAATCGAACTCCGTTTGTCCCGCCGGGTGGAAAGACTTATTTGTGGTTTTTGCTGGGACCGAATGGGACAGTACGTCGCAGAGTAATCGCTGTCAAGCTCGGTACAGCGCCACAAAGATAAGGAAGCAGCTTTCGAAGTGGGGAACTCTTTGGTTGGATGGTTGGCGTACGAACCTCTTATTGCAACGCAAAAACTTGAGTGCCAAATATAGCCGAGGTCGATTCTCAGCACTACAAAATAGCTTTCGAGATCGCCGAGGTGCGCGTACTGCGCATCATCTACGGCCTCACGAGAAGTCGGTAATTCACGACGTTCGCGGCGGATAGACCCTCCATCACCGCGACTTATTGCTAGTGTGCGGGAAACCAGAGTTGCGCTTAGGTCGGTCTTGGCGATCGTCCCGGATGACGGGCAAGCCTGAAGTAATCTCAAGGTAAGGGTGGCCGACCACCCGGAACTTGCCCCGATCAGTCAATACAAGCGCGTTTCCCGATACCTTCCGTAGCAGAGGCGTTGAAGTTGTACGCGCATTGGCGTTTTAACACATCGAAATAGGCTATGAACCCTGCAAACAGGATCCTCGGCTTGGTAGCGCAAATGCAGTTCAATGGAGACTCGATGCGCCCAGAGCGCTCAGGCGCATGCGTTAAAATGTCAGGATGCAAGACATCGACGAGCAGATTCATGCCGTTACAAATGAACTGAGTGCGCTCTTGGGAGAACAGCAGAAGGTTGCGCATGAGATCTCTCGAATTGAGCGTGAGCTAGCCTCAGATCCAGAGAACGCAGCGGAGTTGAACGAGCTTCTTACGACCCTTAAGTCGAGGCGGGAAAGTATACCGTCGGCCCTCAAGGACGCGCAGACACGCAGACGAATGCTCGTCGCCGCGAAGGAACAACCTGGGCGTTGAGAACAGCGTGATGTGCCAGTCGCAGTCGCCTCTTTTGCGCGCTTCAAACCCCATCGCTCACGTCCCAACGTCTCATACAGCTGGTGATCCAACGTGGTGAACTCAAGCTCGGGGAGTGGATATTATCCAGTGTTGACATGGACCGATCAACCCTATGCGACGATGTGGGCTCACTTGAGAGTTCTGTCTCATGTGAATAACGCCAAGCGTCTTCTTCTAAACCAGCTCGGCGGGAAGAGGAAGGCGGCTCCACGAGCAGAACAACTCCTGGACAAGAAGGCCGCTCAACTTTCATACTGCGTTCTGCAAGCGGATGAGTACTTCCGCGCCGCGGGATCGGTTTCGATCAACACAAGCCCTCTACTGTACTTCTACGGCATGCT
>Ga0209152_10000407_pt1 | contig 20107 bp, 18 predicted proteins | sample GraSoiAngelo_107_FD_185873 | JGI IMG/M metagenome (GOLD analysis project Ga0209152, IMG submission 185873) | Grasslands soil microbial communities from the Angelo Coastal Reserve, California, USA - 14_0903_09_30cm (SPAdes) (version 2) | ecosystem: Environmental > Terrestrial > Soil > Grasslands...
TCGCTGTTCCCGACCCGCAACGTGGGGCTCGAGCTCGCGGCCATCCTGATGATCTTCACGGCGCAGGCGTGGAACCTCGCGCTCTCCTTCTACAACTCCCTCAAGGCGCTGCCACAGCCGCTGCGGGACGCGGGCAAGGTCGCGGGCTGGCCACCCGGCCGGACCTTTCGACAGCTCGAGGTGCCGGCTGCGGCGCAGGGTCTCGTGTGGAACGGGATGCTGTCCATGGCGGGCGGCTGGTTCTTCCTCATGGTGAATGAGGCGTTCCGTTTGGGAGATCGCGACTACCGCCTTCCCGGCATCGGGTCTTACATGAGCGTCGCCCTCGACCAGGGGAACGCGCACGCGATGGCGCTCGCGATCGCCGCCATGGTGGCCATGATCGTGTGCGTGGATCAGCTCCTGTGGCGGCCGCTGGTGGTGTGGGTCGAGAAATTCCGCTTGGACGAGAGCAGCGGCGGCGGGCCGGTCCCGTCGTCGTGGGTGCTGGACTTCCTGCGCCGCGCCCGCCTGCCGCGCCGCGCGGCCGTGCTGCAGCGGCGCGCGTATCGCCGGGCCCGTCGGGCGGCGCGGCCGTTCGAGCGCCCGTTCCGCGCCGTCGGTCCCGTCATCCTGCGCGGCCCGCGGTTGGCCTTCGAGCATCGGGTGGCGCGGAAGATCGGCGCCGGGCTCGCGATCGCGGCGGTCGCCGCCGCCGCCGCCCTGGGCGCCTGGCGTCTGTGGCTGCTGGTCGCGCAGCTGGGGTGGGCGGAGTGGGGTCAGCTGGTCTCGTCCGCCGTGCTCACGTTCGCACGGGTGATGGGGGCCGTGTTCGTATCGACCGCGTGGGCCCTGCCCGCGGGGGTGGTGATCGGCCGCTCCCCGCGTCTCGCGCGCGCGCTGCAGCCCGTGATTCAGGTCGTGGCGTCGTTCCCTGCACCCATGCTGTTTCCGCTCGTGATCCTGCTGTTCCAGCGGATCGGCATCGGGCTGGGGCTCGGCGCGGTCGCGCTCATGGTGTTGGCGGGCCAGTGGTATATCCTGTTCAACGTGATCTCCGCCGTCGCCGCGATCCCCGAGCAGTTGAAGGACGCTGCGACGGTGTTTCGGCTACCGCGTCGAGCGCGCTGGCGGTCCCTGTACCTGCCGGCCGCGTTTCCCGCGCTGGTGACCGGGTGGGTGACGGCCGCCGGGGGTGCGTGGAACGGCTCGATCGTCGCGGAATACATGCAGGTCGCCGGCCGGCTGCAGGTGACCAAGGGCCTGGGAAGTTTGATCAGCGACGCCACCGCCCACGCCAACTTCCCACTGCTCGCGGGGGGCATCGCGCTGATGAGCATGATCGTCGTCAGCTGGAACCGTTTGGTGTGGCGCTCCCTCATGGGTTGGGCGCAGACGCGCTTCGGGCTCGAGACATGACGCCCGGCACGGTGCTCCTCGAGGCGCAGCACGTGACGCAGCGCTTTCGGCTCCCGAACGGCCAGAACCTCGAGGCGCTGCGCGACGTGTCGCTCGCCGTGCGCGAGCACGAGGTGGTGGCCCTGGTCGGGCCGTCCGGGTGCGGCAAGAGCACGCTGCTCCGCCTGTTCGCCGGGCTGGCGCGCCCCGTCGACGGGAAGGTGTTGTACCGCGGCCAGGCGCTCTACGGTGTGCTGGGCGCCGCGGCGATGGTGTTCCAGTCGTTCGCGCTCCTCCCCTGGCTGACGGTGGCCGAGAACGTGGCGATGGGCCTCGAGGCGCGGGGCGTGGACGGTCCGGCGCGGCGCGACGCGGTGGCCCGGGCCATCAACCTCGTGGGACTCGACGGTTTCGAGCAGGCGTATCCGAAAGAGCTGTCGGGCGGCATGAAACAGCGGGTGGGCTTCGCGCGCGCGCTCGCCGTGGCGCCCGAGATCCTCCTCATGGACGAGCCGTTCGGCGCGCTCGATCCTCTCACGGCGGAGAACTTGCGCAGCCAGGTCGTGGATCTGTGGCGCGATCCCGCGACCGGCGTGAACACCCTCGTCATCGTCACGCACTCCGTCGAGGAAGCGGTGTTCCTCGCGGGCCGGATCGTGGTGTTCGGATCGAACCCCGGGCATGTGCGCGAAGAGATGGCTAATCCCCTGCCGTATCCACGCCAGGAGCGCAGCCCCGAGTTCGAGGAGATGGTGGACCGGCTGCACGCCATCCTCACGGCGACCCTCCTCCCCGAGCCGGCGCCGACCGCGCCGCAGCGCCTCGTGCCGTTCCCCCGCGTGCACGTCTCCGAAGTCACAGGCCTTCTCGACCACCTGCTCACGCGCCCCGACGGCAAGGGGCCGGTGTTCGAGCTCGCGGAGGATCTCGGCGTCGACTACGACCGAATGTCGGCGGTGGTGCGGGCGGCGGAGCAGCTCGGTTGGGTGACGACGCCGGGGGAGATCGTGCAGCTCACGGCCGCGGGGCGCGAGGTCATGGCGATGGACGACGCGGCGCGCAAGGACGTCACGCGGGCCCGGCTCGCCAAGCAGCCGCTGTTCGCGCGCCTCGTGGCCATGCTGAAGGAGGGCGAAGGGACGGTAGAGGACGAAGAGGTGCTCGCCGACCTGACGATCTATTTCCCGTTCATCCCGGCAGAGTCGCTGTTCGCCACCGTGGTGGAGTGGGGGCGCTACGCGGAGCTGCTGGACCACGACGCAGACGCCGGCCGGCTCACCCTGCTCGGCTGGGAGGGGGCCGCGGAGGCGCGCGTCGAATGATTACAGCAGCACCGCGAGCGCGTCCGCGATTTCCTTTACGGCGCGGTGGTGGGACTCCGTGAATCCGGCGGGCACGTCGGAGTCGATGTCGAGCTGGCCGAGCGTCGTCTGACCGCGGCGGATCAACACCACCAGCTCGGACTTCGTCTCCAGGTTGCACGCGAGGTAGTTCCCGATGGCCGCTACGTCGGGCACGTTCTGATCCTCGCCGGTCGCCACCGCCGTGCCGCACACGCCCTGCCCGACCGCAATCCGGGTATGCTCCGTCTCCCGTCCCGAAAACGCCTCGAGCACCAACTCGCTCCCACCGCCCTGCAGCATGTAGGCGTAGACGGACGTGTACGGCGCGCCCAGGCCGCGCAGCCGGTCGCAGGCGAGCTGCAGCAGCTCCGCTCGCGAGGCGTCGTGCAGGTGCCCGGCGCGTAGCGCGCGCACAATCGGGCTGGTTGCCGGCATGCGGCTATATCTATCTTTGGCGCGACTCTCACGGAAGCCGCTGGATGTCGATCCGTCTCCTCGCACTCATCCCCGTCGCCGCGGCGATCAGCCTCGCGCTGTCGGCCGCGGTCGATGCCGTGGCGCTGCCGCTGTTCCTCGATACGACGGGAACGATCCTCGCCACCGCGCTCGCCGGTCCGGGTGTGGGGATCGCGACCGGCGTCGTGACGTCCGCCGTGAACACGCTCCGCAACCCCACCTTCTGGCCGTTCGTCGTGGTGCAGATCATCGTGGCGCTGTACGCCTGGGCCGCGGCGCGCGCCGGACTGTTCCGGAGTTTCCGGACCGCCGTGCCGGCCGGGCTGGGGCTCGGCGTGATTGCGTCGGTGACCTCGACGCCCATCTCCTACCTCGTGTTCGGCTGCACGACCACCGGCGGCATCGCGTTGACGACGGCGCTCGGCAAGGCGCTCGGCCTGCCGCCCCTGGGGGCGTGCTTCTTCGGGAGCTTCGTGTCGGACTTTGGTGACAAGGCCGTGACCTTCGCCCTGGTGACGTCAGTGCTGCATGCGTTGCCGCGCCGCACCGCCGCGCGCTTCCCCTGGGCGCTCCGCGCCATCGGCGCGGCGTGACGGGAAGGCGGCTGCACCCCTTCACGCTCCTCGCGATCGCGGGGGCGCTTCCGGCGCTCGCGTGGATTTTGCCGGCGCCGGCCGGGGGGGCGTGCACGGCGGCGGTGGCCTTGGTCCTCACTGCGAGCCGCGGCTTACGCCGCGGGCTATGGCCGGCGGTGCTCACCGCCGCGCCGTTCTGGGTCTTTCTCCGTCTGCTCCATGACGTCCCCACGACCATCGCGATCGGGCTCCGCATCACCACGATGGTGGCGAGCTTCGTCTGGCTCGCGGCGACGCTCGCACCGGATCGGCTGGTGGAGGCAACGGTCGCCCGGGGCTGGAGCGTCACCGCGGCCTACCTGTTCGCCGCCACCATCACGGCCGTTCCCATGCTCAGGGGCAGGGCGCGACGGATCGTGGAAGCCCAGCGTTGTCGCGGGCTCTCGCCCCGGGGCAGCCTGGGGAATCGCCTGCGCGCACTCCGCGCCCTCGCCCTGCCACTCGTCCTATCGGCGCTACACGACGTTGACGAGCGAGCGCTCGCCTTGGAGACCCGGGGCATGGTGTCGGGTGCGCGACGTACGCCCCTGGCGCCGCCCCCGGACTCCGCGGTGGAACGGGCGGCCCGCTGGGCACTTCTCGTCGCATGTGTGGCGGCCCTGATCTGGCGGCTCAAGTGAACTCGCTGACGCTCGAGCGGGTGAGTTTCTGGTATCCGGCGACGGAGGCGCCTGCTCTGCGCGATGTCTCGCTCGAAGTCGCGCAGGGGGAGATCGTGGCGCTCGTCGGAGCCGTGGGAGCCGGCGCGTCGACCGTCTTGCTCGCGGCCGGGGATCTCGCGCCGCGACTCACGGGAGGGCGGATCGTCGGGACCGTGTCTCGCCGCGAGCGGAGCGCAATCGTGCTTCCGACACCCTGGACGCAGGTCTCCGGCTTGGCGTTCACCGTCTGGGACGAGGTCGCCTTCGGGCCGGCAAACCTGGGGTGGCCGACGCATGAGATCGCGCGTCAGGTGGATCGCGCCCTCGAGCACCTCGAGCTGGGTCCGCTCGCGACGCGGGACCCGGCCACCCTGTCCGGTGGCGAACTGCAGCGAGTGATCATCGCCGCGACCCTCGCCATGGACTCAGGCCTCGTGCTGTTCGACGAGCCGGCGGCCGAGCTCGATGCCGAGGGCGCGAGGAAGCTGTGGCGACTGATCCGCGTGCTCGCGAAGGAAGGGAAAGCGGTCCTGCTCGCGACGAGCGCCCTCGATGCCCTACCCGACGTGGCCGATCGGCTCGTGTGGCTCGAGGACGGCGCGGTCCGGGCCGTCGGGACTCCGGAACTGCTCGCCGATGTGGCGGCTTGCGACGCGGGGCTGGGCACGAGCGTCGCCACGGTTTGGGGGGCGAGCGGGCTCCCCGGACCGTATCCCCTTACCGTGGCCCACGCCGTGCGACGCTGGCGGTGATTCCGGCCCTGCGCTTCGACGGCGTGACTTTCTCCTACGGCGCCGTAGCGGTGCTGCACGGCTTGTCGTTCGCCATCACCCCGGGGGAGCGCGTCGCGCTGCTGGGCAAGAACGGCGCCGGCAAGTCCACCGTGGTCCGCCTCATCGCGGGGCTCGAGCGACCGGGCGAGGGAACCGTGTGGGTCGGCGACTGGAATACCCGTGACTGCGTCCCGGAGCAGCTGGCGTGGCGGGTCGGGTCGGTATTCCAACACGCGGACCAGCAGCTCTTCGCCCGCACCGTCCGGGAGGACGTGAGCTTTGGACCGCGAGCGCTTGGCGTGGGGGAGCCGGAGGTGGAGCGCCGAACCGACCGGGCCCTCGCAGACCTCGACCTCACCGCGCACGCCGGGCACCACCCCTACGACCTCCCGCCCGCCCTGCGTAAGCTCGCCGCGCTCGCCGGAGCCCTCGCGCTCGAGCCGGCGCTCCTCGTGCTCGACGAGCCCACCATCGGGCTCGATCGAGCCCTGCGTGCCCGGGTCACCCGCGCTCTGCTCGATCGGTCCGCGGGGAGCGTGGCGCTGCTCGTGATCACGCACGATCTGACGTTCGCCGCCGAGACGCTCGAGCGCGGGCTGGTGCTCGACCGCGGCAGCCTGGCGTGCGATGAGCCGCTGGCCGGCCTGCTCGGGGATGTGACGCGGCTCGAGCCCTTGGGACTCGCGCCGCCCCCGGTGGCGGCCCTGTCGGTCGCCCTGGATCTCCCGGGCCGGCCGGTGCGTGCTGCAGATGCCGCGCGCGCGCTGGCGCGCGTTGCCCGGGGTAGGCCCGGCCCCTAGATTGACCGGCCCCCATGCCGACCCTCGATAACCTCGCCACGCGGTTCGCACACTGTGTGAGCCTGTTCCGCGACCCGACCGCTAAGGCCGAGCAGAAGAAGGAGTTCCGCGCCCTGCTGGGCCTGCTCCAGGACACGGCCGTCACCCTGCGGCTGGCCCAGGGAGGGAGCGGCATCGAGGTGAATGACGTGCCGTGTGAGGGAGAGGGCGTGGCGGTGCTGGTGGAGCGTCTCGACCTTCATGGCATCGGGGAAATCGCCCTGCCGGCGAACCCGCCTCCGGCCCAATTGTTCGAGCTGCTCCAGGCGCTGGCCGACCAACCCGGTGCGCATGATGTCACGAGCCGGCTCGCCGCGGCGGGCGCCGACCGCATCCGCATCGCGCCTGTGGGTCAGCCCCCCTCGGCAGCGAGCCCGCGCGGACCGGTGGCCTCCTCCGAGGACTTCGGTGCGCGCGAGCCCGTCATCCCCAACCCGGACACGCCGGTGGACCGGAAGTCCGGTGCGCTCGGCACCGCGGGTATCCTGCGCGGCGAGTCCATGCGGGACATCAAGTCTGTCCCGCTCCAGGGCGTTCCCCTGGTCACGCACGATCCTCCACCGCCCAAGGCGGCGGACGCGCTCCCGGGCGTAGTGGATCGCGCGTCGCCGCGCAGGCAGAGTGGCGCGGACGAGCTGCTGTCACTCTCGAGCGAGCGGCAGGCCAAACCGGCACCTCCGCGTGCCGCGCCAACTCCTCCTCCCTCCGCTGCTCCGCCCGCTCCGCCTCCCTCCCAGCCCGGCCCTCCCCCGGCCGCCGTTCACGAGGCCGTGCGCCCTCCCGGTGCGCGGGCGACTCCCACCGGTCGCGTGGCGCTGCCACCCGGTGCCGTCGACGTGCTCGCCGACCTCGAGCGCAACAGCACGTCACCGACCGTGGGCGACCTCCTGGCGGCACTGATCGATCTCGCCGCGTCGGCTGCCAAGCTGGGGCGCTTCGAGCAAGTGCTTGGCGTGATCTCCGGTATCACGCGCGTGGAGGAGAAGGTTTCGGAGGCGAGCGGCGTGCGGCGGCAGTATACGATCGCGCTGCGGCGCATCTACACCAAGCCGGTTCTCGAGGGCCTCTCCCGACTGCTTGCGGCGCCCAAGCACCGGGCCGCCGCGGTGGCGGCCCTGCAGCGCGGCGGGGCCGCGGGCGTGGAGGTGCTGATGGATGTACTGGCGGCGGCGCCGACGGTGGGCGAGCGGCGTGCGGTGTTCGACGCCTTGAAGCACATGACGGAGGGGACGGACCAGCTCGTCCACATGCTGGAGCATTCGCAATGGTTCGTGGTGCGCAACGTGGCGGAGCTGATCGGAGAGCTGGGGATGGACGATGCCGTCCCGGCGCTCGGCAAGTGTCTGGACCATGCAGACGAGCGCGTGCGAAAGGCCGTGGGGCTGGCGCTGGCCAAGATCGGCACCCGGGGCGCGGCCGAGCCGCTGCGCCGCGCGCTGCGCGACCGCTCGCAGGAAGTGCGGATGCAGGTGGCGGTCGGGATCGGCGGACGTAAGTCGAGCGCACTGGCCATGCCGCTCGTGGTCGCGATGGAAGAGGAGAAGGACGAGGCGGTGGTGCGCGAGCTGATCCTCGCACTGGGCCGGATCGGGAGCCCTGACGCGGTCCAGGCGCTCATCAAGTGGGCGCAGCCGACCGGCCGGTTTTTCGGGCGGAAACCGAGCGAGTTGCGAGTGGCGGCGGTCGAGGCGCTGCGGCTTGCGGCCACCCCGGCGGCCCTGGGTACGCTCGAGGGACTGTCGGATGACGGCGACCGCGAGGTCCGGGAGGCGGCCAGCCGCGGCGTCGCGGAGCTGAAGCGCAAGACGCGCCGCTAGCCCGCGACGTTCACCTCAAGCGGGGATGAAGCTGATCTTGGGGTCGAGCCGCCGCGCGAACGCCGCCAGCAGCCGCGCCGCGCGCCCCAGGTCGTCCCGTGCCACCATCTCGTTCGGGCTGTGCATGTACCGGTTGGGCACGCTCACCAGCCCCGTCGGGATTCCGCGCAGCGCGTTGTAGATGGCGTCGGCGTCGGTGCCGGTGTCGTGCGGCGCCGCCTGGATGCTGAAGGGGATTTTCTCCCGCTCGGCGCACTCCACCAGCAGATCGAACACCACGGGACTCACCGCCGACCCTCGCGCCAGCACGGGACCACCCCCGAGCTTGTGCTCGCCCGCGCGCTTCTTTTCGGCGCCGGGCCAGTCCGTTGCGTGCGTGACGTCCACCACCAAGGCGACGGTGGGGTCCAGCCCCACGGCGCTCGTGCGGGCGCCGCCCCCTGTCCACGCGATCTCCTCGCGCGTGGTCGCTACGCCGAACACGGCGGCGTGTTTCGGCCGGTCCTGCGCGAGCAGGCGCATCGCTTCGGCCACGACGTAGGCGCCGATGCGGTTGTCGATGCTGCGGGACACGATCCGGTCGTTCGGAAACTCCAGGACGCTCGCGTCGAGCACCCCCGCGTCACCCAGGCGCACGCGCTCCAGCGTTTCGGCCTTGCTCGCCGCCCCGATGTCGATCCACAGATCGGTGATCTTCGAAACCTTGTCCATGTCCTCGCGCTTCATCAGGTGTACCGCCTGCTTCCCAATCACCCCACGCACCAGACCCTTCGGGCCGCTGATCACCACACGCTGCCCCACGAGGACCTGGGAGTCCCACCCGCCGATGCCGGCGAAATACGCATACCCTTCGTCGTCCACGTGCGTGATCTGCAGCCCGATCTCGTCGATGTGGCCGGCCAGCATGAGGCGGGGCGTACCCTTGGGATTCAGCGCTGCTACCGAGTTGCCATGCACGTCCGCCGTCACCTGATCGGCGAAGGTCTTCACCTCCTCGCGCCACACGCGAGCCGGCGCCGTCTCGAAGCCGGACGGCCCGGGTGTATCGAGGAGTCGCTTCAGGAAATCGAGGGTGTCTCGCGTCATGGTTGACGAACCGTTGTAGGCGAAAGACGCACGCGCAGCCGGCGGCGGACGCTGTCCGCCGCGGCGCCGGTCGCGAGGGTCGGCTGAGGGCCGACGCGGATTGGAATGGCGGACAGGCGCATCCGCCGGTCGGGAGTCACCACGACCCGGAGAATCGCGGACAGGCGCGTCCACGGGTCGTCCTGGAAGAACACAAAGTTACCGAGCGACTGCACGATCGGCTTATGCTTGTACCAGACCACCGGCTGCAACACATGGGGATGGTGGGCGAGCACCAAGTCCGCGCCCGCGTCCACCAGGCCGCGCGCCAGATCCTGCATGTGCTTGGGCGGCGTGTCGACGTATTCGGTGCCGCCGTGCATGCTGACCACGATGAGGTCGGCCCGGCCGTTCGCCTTCACCTCGCGGATGGCCGGGTAGATCCGGCCGGTATCCCCCCAGGCGATGTACTGCGAGCCGGCATGGCTATGGAACGTGTAGGGCGCCGGGTTCCAGGCGCGGGTGAGCGCGAAGAACGCGACCCGCCAGCCGCGCCGCTCGAGGATCACCGGCTGCTCCGCCATGTCGCGCCCGAAGCCCGAGCCCACGAACCGGACGCCCACGCGGGTGAGCTGCCGCATCGTCTCCTCGACGGCGGCGGGGCCGCCGTCCCACGCGTGGTTGTTGGCCGTGCTCACCACGTCGAATCCGGCGCGGGCCAGCGCCGCGGCCGCGGCCGAGGGCGCCGTGAAGACCCCAACCGAATCGGGCGCCGCACTCGAGTCGGGCGCAATCGGGCTCTCGAGATTGCCGAAGGTGATGTCCGCCGCGGCGAGCGAGTCGCGCAGCACGAGGAACGGGTAGAGGGTGTCGCCCTCCAGCAGCCGCTCCTTCGCGAGCCGTCGGCCCAGGTTGATGTCTCCGACCGCGTACAGGCGTAGCGTGTCGGTGGGCTGCTGCAGCAGCCCGAGATGCAGGTTACACGACACGACGTGGACTGAAAGCAGTAGCACCCCGATCACGCAACCCTCGTTCGAGCCGTCAACCGCGTATCAACCGGGCAAGCGTCTCAGCCGCATCCACGAGGCGGGGTCCCGGACGGGAAGTATACGCGTTGCCGTCGAGAAACTCGACGCGCCGCCCGAGCAGCGTCCGCGCCGCCCCGTCCGTAACCGCGCCGAGCTCCGCCTGGGCTCGGGGAATGTCGAACCCGCACAACGCCACCACGACGACGTCGGGCGCGAGCGCCGCGAGCTCCTCCCAGGGACGGGCCCGCGACCGCTCGCCTGGGGCGCTGCCGACGTCCTGGCCGCCCGCGAGCGCCACGAGCTCGGGAACCCAGTGACCGGCCACGTACGGCGGGTCGAGCCATTCCAACACCAGTACGCCCGGTTTTCGTAGGGGCGCAGCGTGCTGCGCCCCTACATTTCCGGACCCCTGGGCCTGGGCAGCGACGCGGCGCAGCCGGTAGCGTAGCCCTGCTTCCAGCTCCTCCGCTTCGTCGCGGAGCTCCAGGGCCTCACCGACTCTGCGGATGTCCAGGAACACCTCGTCCAGGGTATGGGCGTGCAGCGTGACGACCCACGGCGTGGGCATGAGGGTCGCGACCACGCGCGCCAGATCGCCCTCGCCCACGGCGCAGACGTCGCACACCGACTGCCCGATCAGTACGTCGGGCCGCAGGTGCGCCACGAGGTTGACGTCCACCTCCACGGGCGACACACCGGTACGCTTCGCTTCCGCCATGGCGCGGTCGATCGCGCCCGACGGCAGCGCGGGATCGATGCGGGTGCGGGTGACGCGCGGGAGCGAGCGCACCTCCGGCGGGAAGTCGCACTCGTGCGACACGCCGACCAGCCGACCGACCGCCCCCAGGGCGGCCACGATCTCGGTGGCGGCGGGTAGCAACGACACTACCCGCATTACGCGACGTCGGCAGCAGGCATCCTGAAATGTAGGGGCGCAGCATGCTGCGCCCCTACAGGGCCGTCGCGGTCGTCACTGCTGCCGCAGGCCGATTCGATAGAGGAGCACGCCGAGGCCCAGGAACAGACCGTAGGCGAGGAGATTCGAATGGGCGATGTCGCCGAGCGCCCGGGACAGCGGCGCCTTCTCGGCAAGCGCGTCCGCCGAGCCCAGCACGCCCGCGATCGCCGCCAGCACGATCCCGCAGATGGCGCCGCCCGCGATGAGCCCGCTCGCGAACAACACTCCCGGCCCGGACTCGACCTCCGCGATCGACTGTTGCCGGGCCTGCGCACGCCGCTCGATGAGCCAGCGCACCACGCCGCCGGCGAACATCGCCGAGGAGGTCGAAATCGGTAGGTAGACGCCGACCGCGACCGGCAGCGCCTGCACCCCCATCAGCTCGATGGCGATGGTGAGAAACACCCCGAGCAGCACCAGCACCCAGGGGAGCTTGTGGGTGAGGATGCCGTCGGCGATCAGCGCCATGATGGTGGCCTTGGGTGAGTCGAGGCGGGGAATCGTCTTGCCGTGGTATTCGTGAATGCGCCCCCCGATGCCCGGATCGACCACGTAGCGCAGCTCGTGTGTCGCGGGGTCCATCAGGTACTTGCCCGCGGCCACGCCTTCCGTCACGACGTAGACGCGGACGACCTGATAGCTGGCGTGGTCCACCGAATCGCTGGCGGCGATGCGGAAGCCGGACATCGTTTCGGGCAGGACCTCGACCGCCGCGCGACCTCCGCCCGCCGCTGGTGCCACCGCCTGGGAGCTGAAGGCGGGATGGGTTTCGGGGACAGGGTAGGTGTAGGCGCGGTTGAGCAGGGTCAGGGTCCAGCCCACCACCAGCGCCGAGCCGAGCGCGCCCACCAGGATCGCGATCTGCTGGCGCCGCGGCGTGGCGCCCACCAGGAAGCCGGTCTTCAGATCCTGCGACGTGTTGCCGGCGTTGGCCGTGGCCACGGCGACGACCGCGGCGATCGAGATCGCTTGCACGCGATGGTCCACGCCGGTCCAGCCGACGGCCACGAAGATCAGGCACGTACCCAGGAGCGCGGCGATGGTCATGCCGGAGATCGGGTTTGCCGAAGACCCGATCTGGCCGGTGACGCGGGAGGACACGGTGGCGAAGAAGAACCCGAACAGCACGATCAGGATCGCGCCGAGCAGGTTGACCCCTACTTGCGGCAGCAGGGTGAGCACGATAGCGAGGGCGATCGACCCGCCCACGGTGAGGGAGATCGGCAGGTCGTCTTCGGTCCGCAGCCGCGTCACCGCCTGCCCCAGCCGAGAGTCGCGCAGATCCTTGAGGCTCGAGGCAAAGGAGCTCAGGATCGTGGGGAGCGAGCGGGCCAGCGCGATGATTCCAGCCGAGGCGACGGCGCCTGCCCCGATATAGAACACGAAACTGGCGCGGATCTCGCCCGGACTCATATCTCGAATCAGCTTGACCGCCGGGAACCCGAACGGCTCGGTGAGGCCGGACCCCACGAGCTTGATGGCGGGAGCGAGCACCAGGTAGGCCAGGCAGCCGCCCGCGAACAGGTAGCCGGCAATCCGCGGGCCGATGATATAGCCCACCCCCAAGAGCTCGGGGGATGCCTCCGTGAAGACGGCGGCCCCGGGGTAGAAGCCGAGCGCTTTGCCCGGAACGTCCGGCCAGAACTTGAGCCCGGCCTGCAGAAACTTGTACACGAACCCCACGCCGAAGGCCTGAAACACGCGCTTGGCCTGCAGGCCGCGCTCTTCACCGGCGATCAGCACCTCGGCGCAGGCCGTGCCCTCCGGGTAGATCAGCGTGTCGTGCTCCTTCACGATCAGCGCCCGGCGCAGCGGGATCATCATCAGGATCCCCATCAGGCCGCCCGCGGTCGCGAGCACCGCGACCCGGCCGATGTCGAGGTCGTAGCCCATCAACAGGATGGCGGGAATCGTGAAGACCACGCCAGCGGCGACCGAGTCACTGGCCGATCCGGTCGTCTGCACGATGTTGTTTTCGAGAATCGAGGTCCGGCCGAGCGCGCGAAAGATCGTGATCGAGAGTACGGCGATCGGGATGGAGGAGCTGACCGTGAGCCCGATCTTGAGTGCCAGGTAGACGCTCGACGCGCTGAAGATCAGGCCCAGCAACACGCCCAGGAGCAGGGCCCGCGGCGTCAGCTCCGCGGGCGACTGAGTTGCCGGGACGTAGGGTTGGTGCTCGGGCATAGGGGGGTGAATCTGAAGGCGACCGGCAGGAGGCGATAGAGGCGACCCGAGGCGACATCAGGCCAGCGCGTATGTGCTCGTCATCACGGTCGCCGCGTTATCGTGTTGTTTCGCGCGTGTGACCGAACTGCGCACGCCGCACGGAACCTCGCGTACACCCCTCGGGGTACACAGGCCCCGTGACCCTGACGGCCGACCCGCTTCTACCGGATCTGCAACGCGCCCTCGCCGGGCGCTACGTGCTGGAACGACGCCTGGGGCACGGCGGGATGGGAGTCGTATACCTCGCTCGCGAGCTGCGCCTCGATCGCCGGGTCGCGATCAAGCTGCTGCCGCCCGAGCGGGCCCTCCAGCCGACCGCACGGCAGCGCTTCCTGCGCGAAGCCCGCACCGCCGCTCAGCTCTCGCACCCCGGTATCGTCCCGATCTTCGCCGTGCACGAGGTCTCGGACTTCGTGTACTTCGCGATGGCGTACGTGGACGGGGATACGCTCGGGCGGCGCGTACTTCAGCGGGGGCCGCTGCCCTATGACACGGCGGCGCGGCTGCTCGAGGAAGTAGCCCGGGCGCTGGCCTACGCGCACGACCGTGGGGTGGTGCACCGCGACGTGAAGCCCGACAACATCCTGCTCGACCTGGCGACCGGTCGCGCGCTGGTCTCCGACTTCGGGATCGCACGCGTGGGCTCGGACACCACCACGGGGCCGCAGCGCGTGGTCGGGACGGCGGAGTTCATGAGCCCGGAGCAGGTGCTGGGCGAGCGGGTGGATCCGCGGAGCGACCTGTATTCGCTCGGCGTGGTGGGGTTCTTCGCGTTATCGGGTGAGCTGCCGTTCGTGGGCCCGAACGATATGTCCGTGCTCGCGCGCCACGTGAGCGAGCCTCCGCCCCCGCTCGCCTCGGTGGCCCCGGGTGTGCCGCCGCGGCTGGCCGCGACGATCGACCGCTGCCTGGCCGAGGATCCCGACGCGCGGTTCCCGAATGGTGAAGCGCTTGCCGACGCGCTCGCCGCCGCGCTCGATCGCCGCGCGGCGGTGGCCGTGCGCGCCTTCGTGACGGAGGCGCGCCACCTCTCGACCACCGCACTGCTCTACGGCGCGTTCGCGGCCGTCGCCCTGCCGCTCTTCGTGGTCCGGTTGCTCCGGCCGGAGGAGCCGCAGGCCCGGGCCGCGCTGATCGCAGCCGTCGTCACGATCGCGGCGGTGCCGCTCGTCGTCATGGTCGCGCGAGTGCGGCGGCTGCGCAAGGCGGGATACGGGCGGGAGGACCTCGTCGACGCGCTCCGCGCGGAGCTGTCGCACCGGCGCGAGGAGCTGGCGTTTCTCTACGGCGACGGACCGTCGCGGCTCGAGCGTGCCTCGCGACTGCTGTGCTACGTGTGCGTCGCGGCCGCGGCCGGCATCGTCGCGGCGCTGGAGCGGATCCCGGGGCTAGCGGGTGTGGTGGGGGTTCCCTCCGCGTTTGCCGTCGTCGCAGGCGCGGCCCTGCTCGCCGCTGTCGTCGCGCGGGCGCGCACCGAGCATCGCACCGATCCCAAGGCCGAGCGGCGGCTGCGATTCTGGAACGGCCCGTTGGGTAGGGGGCTGTTCATGCTGGCGGGTCTGAACCTCACCCCCTCGAAAGGGGGCGAGGTTACGCCCGCACCGGACGCGCGGGACGCCTGACGCGGGCGAGCCGCCGCGCCGCTTCGGCCAGCATCTCTTCCGTCTTACAAAACGCGAACCGTACCAGCCGCCGGCCCAGCTCCGGGCGGCTGAAAAAACTCGAGCCCGGCACCGGCGCCACGCCGATCTCCTTGGTCAGCCAATAGGAGAACTCGTCGTCCGGCAGCTCCGAGACGCCGGAGCAGTCCGCCAGCACGTAGTAGGCTCCCTGGGGAGGCGTACAACGGAAGCCGGCGTCCACCAGCGCCCGGCACAGGAGATCCCGCCGGGCCCGGTACTCGTGAGCCAGCCGCTCGTAGTAGTCGTCCCCCAGGGTCTCGAGGCCGACGGCCACGGCCTCCTGGAGGGGCGCCGGCGCTCCCACGGTCAGAAAGTCGTGCACCTTACGGATGGCGTCGGTCGCGTCGGGTGGGGCCACGATTGTCCCGATGCGCCAACCCGTGACGCTGAACGTCTTCGACGCGCCGCTGATCGTTATGGTCCGCTCGGCCATCGCGTCGAGCGTCGCGATCGGGATGTGCTCACCCTCGTAATAAATGTGCTCGTAGATCTCGTCCGTCACGGCGTACGCCTTGTGCCGTCGACACAGCTCGGCGATCGCCTCGAGCTCGCGCCGGGACAGCACCCGGCCCGTCGGGTTGTTCGGGGTACACACGATGATCGCGCGGGTACGGGCCGAGAACGCGGCGGCCAGCCGGTCGAGGTCGAGCTCTTGGGCCGCGGCCAGGGGCACGTACACCGGCTTCGCGCCGCACAGGATCGCGTCCGGTCCGTAATTCTCGTAGAACGGCTCGAACACGATCACTTCGTCGCCGGGGTCGACGATCGCGAGCAGGGCCGACGCCATCGCTTCGGTAGCGCCGCAGGTGACGGTGATCTCGGTCTCCGGGTTCACGGCCATCCCGTACCAGTCCGCATACTTGCGGGCGAGCGCGTCCCGGAGCCGCTTGGCCCCCCAGGTGATGGCGTATTGGTTCACGTCGTCGCGAATCGCCCGCGCCGCGGCCTCTTTCAGCACGTCGGGAGCCGGGAAGTTCGGGAACCCCTGAGCGAGGTTGATGGCCCCGTGCTCGCTCGCGAGCCGGGTCATCCCGCGGATCACCGACTCCGTGAACGAGTGGGTGCGTCGGGCGGTGTGCATGGAGGCGGAAGTTACAAGACAAAGGCCCCGGCGAAATAGCCCGGGGCCTTGGATCAGCCTAAGCCGCCGTCCTGCAGCCTACGGAAGGTTCCCGAACCACAGGAGGTCCGCGGCGCCCCCCTCCATCACGACTGCGATCAAGCCGAAGACGCCACCCCCGCAATCGGGCCCGCTCGCCGGGGTCGTCTCGTGCCAGGTGCTATTCGCCGGCAGCACCTCGCAGACAGTATACGTACCGGCCGGGACGCCGGTGATGACGTAGTTGTTCCCCTCGATGTCGAGGGATACGCCACTGGTTACCGTCGTCGCGATCACCGCGCCGCTCGCGTCCCGGACCTGGACGCACCAGCCTGCGAGATAGGGAAAATTCTGGGCCGGATCATCTACGAACACCTGGCCCAAAACCATCCCGGTCCCTGTACCCGGCGAGTTCACGCAGCCGGGCGGGGGCTCGACCGGGCAGCCGGAGGCATCCACTGTGGTGCCGGGCGGCGTGTTGGGACATAGGTCGAGATCGTCCGGCACCCCATCCTGATCGGCGTCGAGGATTGGGGGTTGAGGTGCGCACAGCCCCTTATGGGCATGCACCTGCCCTGAATCCGAGCGATGCTCGTCACCCAGGCCGTTGTCGCAATTGGGCGCTTTCGGACTTTGGGATACGGCAGCCAAGAACGGTGTGGCCACCAGCGCAAGCACGACTATGAGGGCTCGCATGGTATCACCCCTAGCTCGTAGGCTGAGGAGGGGCGCTGCGGCCTCAGCGGGTCTGCTCAGCAATTGGAGAGCCGGGCGGACGCACGACCCGCGCTACCCCCCTGTTTTACTGAGCACACCGAAGGTCGCTCAAGCAGGCCGGGGAAGACTGTGCGGCTCGTCACGCGACTTTGGAACATCAATTGCCACAGCGATTTACCAGTCTGGCGCCCGGTGTCGCGAGCGCGCCTCACGGGGAGCGCGCAACTGGTGGCAGTGTCGCGGCATGAAGAAGGCCCCGGCGAAACAGCCCGGGGCCTTCGATGGAGTCTACTGGTCCTGCGTCTTACCCTACGGCGTGAGATTTCCGAACCAGATGAAGCTCGCGCCGCCACCGTCCATGACGGTAATCGTCCAGCCGAAACCGGTCGCGCATGCCGGTCCGCTCGTCGGGAACGTCTGGTGCCAACCGGACTGGAGCGCCTCGCAGACCGTGTACGTGCCCGCAGGCAGACCCGGGAACAGGTAGTTGCCCGAGGCGTCGGTCGTCGCGGTCGCATTGACCGGACCGCTGACCGTTACGCACCAGCCCTGGAGGCCGGGCCACGGTGATGCATCAACGAACACTTGGCCATCGATCGACGCGGTCCCACCGGCCGGGCCGGAGCTTACGCAACCGCCGGCGGACGTCGACGGTGGAGGAGGCAGAGCAGGCGGAGGCGTGGACGGCAGCGGGCAGCCGGAGGCGTCCACCGCGGTGCCGAGCGCCGTGTTGGGGCATGCGTCGAGGCTGTCGGGCACCCCATCCTGATCGGCGTCCAGCACCGGGGCCGGCGACGGGGGCGGATCCTGCGGCTTGGGTGGATCCTGCGGCTTGCACACCCCCTTATGGGCATTTGCGGTTCCCTGGGCCGAGCGATGCTCGTCACCCTTACCGTTGTCGCATTTCAAGCCTTGCGGACTTTGGGACACGCCTGCCAGGAACGGTGTAGCCACCAAGGCAAGCAAGACTATGAAGGCTCGCATCATGTCACTCCTAGCTCGTTTAGGGCTGAGGAGGGGCGCTGCGGCCTCAGCGTAACCTACCTGGTGTTCCGTGCTCGCCTAGACGTCGCTTTCAGCGACTCTGGCGGGCGTTGCGGCATATCACGCAGTTACGTAAGCGCAAGTGCACATGGCACTTACTCGTCCCGAGGCGGGGATGGAGCAAGAACGGTGCCCCATGAGTAGCTGCGATCAAAACACGGCACTTGGCCGAGTGGTTGGTTGGCGTTTTAATTGCAAAACGCCTGTTTTTTTGCATAAACTAACATAACTTGACATGCTATGTGCGTCGTCAGCGACGCAATAGTGTCGTGATAATGTCTGCGTTGCTACATCCTCAACCGCACATCAATATCCACCAGGATGGCGCTCGGCACGCTGAGAAACACCACCCGATCCTCCGTCCGATGGATTACCATCTTCACCGGCGGGCCCTTCCCCCTGCCACGTCCCCGGTTGCCCCGACGATACCAGACGACGTAGTCGCGGCCGCTGTTCTCCACCCGTACCACCTCGTAGCCCTGCTTCACCAGCACTTCCTTCGTGACGATCAGTGCACGGTCGTTCGAGACCGCGTACTTCTTCGGCCCCTTCCCCTGCGCCCCGAGTGGCGTGGCGCAGACGACGAGCGCGGCGGCGACCAGAGCATACGTGCGCATCGGCCCCTCCCTATTTCAGGATCTGCTTCGCAATCGTGTTCAACTGCATGTTACTCGTCCCCTCGTAGATCGTGCCGATCTTGGCGTCGCGGTAGAACTTCTCAACCGGGTACTCCTTGGTGTAGCCGTAGCCGCCAAACAGCTCGACCGCGAGCGACGTGACTCGCTCCGCCACCTGCGAGGCGAAGAGCTTGGCCATCGCCGCCTGCGTCGTGTATGGCTCACCCGCCGTCTCGAGCCTGGCGGCGTTGTACACCATGAGCCGGGCCGCCTCGAGCTCGGTGGCGGCCTGCGCCAGCTGAAACTGGACCGCCTGAAACTGCCCGATGGCTTTGCCGAACTGCTTCCGCTCCTTCGCGTACTCGAGCGTCGCGGTGAGGGCGCCGCGCGCCACGCCGATCATCTGGGCCCCGATCCCGATGCGCCCGGTGTTCAACGTCTCGATCGCCACTTTGTATCCCACGCCCACCTCACCCACCACGTTCGCCGCCGGGACCTCGCAGCCCTCGAGGATCAGCTCGCACGTGCTCGAGGCGCGGATGCCGAGCTTATCCTCTTTCTTGCCGACGCCGAATCCCCGGAAGCCTCGCTCCACCGCGAAGGCGGTGATCCCTTTGTAGCCCTTGGTGAAGTCGCTGTTCGCGAACACGATGAACAGCCCGGCCTCCGCGCCGTTGGTGATCCACAGCTTGCGCCCCTCGAGGATCCAGCCGCTCCCCCGCCGCGTCGCGCGGGTCTGGAGCCCGAACGCGTCGGACCCCGATTCGGGCTCGGACAAGGCGTAGGCGCCGAGCAGGTCGCTCGCCAGGCGCGGGAGATAGCGCCGCTTGACGTCGTCGCTCGCCCATTTGCGCAGCAGCGTGTTCACGAGGGTGTTCTGCACGTCCACGAAGATCGCCACCGAGGCGTCCACCGCCGACAACTCCTCCACGGCGAGCACGGTCATCAGGAGGTTGCCGCCCGCGCCGCCGTGGGATTCCGGGATGTCGATGCCCATGAGACCCAGCTCGAAGCACTTCGCGAGCAACGCCGGATCGACTGCGGAGGCGCGCTCCATCGCGGCCACCCGCGGCCGAACTTCGCGCTCCGCGAAGTCGCGCACCGTATCGCGGAACAGCCCCTCTTCCTCGGAGAGCTTGGTGAGGGGGGGCGTCATCTAACTGAGCGGTCCTTGATCCGTCGCACGAACTTGAGCCCCGACCACACGTCGTCCACCGCCGCCACTTTCACGTCCACGAGGCCGTGCGCGAGCCCAATCACCCGGATCACGTCCTCGGTGAGGTCGGTCGCCACGCCGGACGCCTTCTTGGGCCACGAGATCCACAGCATGCCCGCAGGGGAGAGCGCCCGGGCCAGCGTCTCGAACCGGCGCTCGAGTTCCCGTTTCTCGGTCGTGAAAAACTGGACGAAGTCGATTGCCGTACGCGCGTTCGACTTCCGGGTCACGGACGGGAGCCTGCCGAGCGTGCGCTCATAGCCCTTCGGCGCGTTCAGAATGGCGATGGTCGTGCCCGGCTTGATCCCGAGCTTCTGGACCAGTGGCTTCCCGGAGTACCCAGCCATTTTTGCCGCCCTTGCCGCCTGCCGCCTACTGCCGCCCGTTGCCGCCCTTGTACATCACCCGCCAGATCCTGCCGGCCGCGTCGTCGGTGATGTACAGGGAGCCGTCGGGGCCCACGGCCACACCCACCGGCCGGTGCTGCGGACCGGCGCCGTCCTGGTGCCAGAAGCCGTCCGCGAACGTCTCGTACGTCCCGACGGGCTTGCCGTCCTTGAACGGCACAAAC
>Ga0209152_10000418_pt1 | contig 19898 bp, 13 predicted proteins | sample GraSoiAngelo_107_FD_185873 | JGI IMG/M metagenome (GOLD analysis project Ga0209152, IMG submission 185873) | Grasslands soil microbial communities from the Angelo Coastal Reserve, California, USA - 14_0903_09_30cm (SPAdes) (version 2) | ecosystem: Environmental > Terrestrial > Soil > Grasslands...
TCCGAAGAAGAGCGATTGGATTGCTTGCGGACATGGCTTCAAATGCTTCAGGAATGCTTACGAGGCTCTGCTTCTCATCCAATCTTCATCGCCCTGTCGGACACTATCAGTCGCTTCTCATTGCCCGCGGAATTATTCGACGATCTGCTGTCCGCGTTTTCTCAAGACGTCACAAAGCGGCGCTATGAATCTTACGATCAGTTATTGGATTACTGCCGTAGATCGGCAAATCCGATCGGGAGATTGATACTGCTTCTATTCGGTCATCGCGACGAAGCTCTTCACCTGATGTCGGACGCCATCTGTACGGCGCTTCAACTGGCGAATCACTGGCAGGACGTAAGAATCGATATCGGCAAAGACCGGCTTTACTTGCCGCTGGAAGACCTCTCGCGATTCGGTGTCGAATTGGAGACCTTGATCGAGTGCCGTGCTTCCTCAGGCGTCCGGCGGCTTATTGAGTTTGAGTGCGAACGAGCGTGGTCTCTGTTCGAAAAGGGGAAGCCGCTTTGCACCGCGGTTCAAGGCAGGCTAGGAATCGAGTTACGCGCCGTCTGGCTTGGCGGCGCACGAATCCTTCGCGGCATCAGAAAAAACGAATATGATGTATTTTCAAGCCGGCCGGTCATTACAAAGTTCGACAAGCTTGCGATTCTTATCGGCGCGGTAACGCGGTCGTCGTTCTGAGGAGAATTTTGGAGAGCGCAACATCAGCGGTGAATAAGCTTCTTCAGGCGCCCGAGAAAATGGCGCAGTCGACGGGCTCGAACTTTTATTATTCATTTCTGCTCTTACCCGCAGCTAAGCGAAGAGCCATGAATAATGTTTACGGCTTCTGTCGAATAATCGACGACATCGTCGATGAGGATCACGAGGGGCGCGATCCGGCTCAGGATCTCGACCGATGGCGCGAAGAAATTGAGGCATGTTATCAAGGCATTCCGACCACGGATTTCGGCGAACGCCTGCTAGAAACGATTGAAGAGTTCGATCTTCCAAAAGAGCCGTTCCTCGACCTGATTGACGGCATGGAGATGGATCTTCAATGGAGCAGCTATGAAACCTTTGCCGATCTGCGCGAGTACTGTTATCGCGTAGCGTCGGCTGTAGGGCTGCTCTGCATAGAAATATTCGGCTATGGGTCGCTCACCGCTCGCGAGTACGCGGTTAACCTCGGCCTTGCGCTTCAACTCACGAACATCCTTCGCGACCTTCGTGAAGACGTCTCTCGAGGAAGGATCTATATTCCAATTGAAGACCTGGAGCGATTCGGATATTCGCGCGACGATTTGTCTCGCGGCGTCTATAACACTCCGTTTGTCGACCTGATGAAGTTCCAGTGCTCGCGCGCAAGGTCTTACTTCGAACGAGCAGCGGCGGTTCTTCCTGAAGAAGATCGATCTTCCCTGTTCGCGGCCGAAATAATGGGAGCTATTTACCGCGAGCTTCTCGAGCTGATCGTCGATGCTCACTACAACGTATACAGAACGCGCTTATCAGTGCCAAAGAAGACCCGGCTGAAAATCGCTTTCAAATTGTGGACCAGCGCAAAGCTCAAAGAGTGGCTGCCAATCGGCGCGAAAGCGAGAGAGATCTAGAAACGAGCGATATTCAAAGGAACGCGACACTTGGGGGAAAGACTAATAATCATTGGAGGCGGATTCGCCGGACTCGCGGCCGGCGTCGCTCTCAGCGAGCGCGGTCACCGGGTCACCGTTCTCGAGCGAAGGAGCTTTCTCGGGGGACGGGCTTATTCGTTTGTCGATCAGGCCACCGGCGACACAGTAGACAACGGCCAGCACTTGTTCATGGCCTGTTACGAAAACACGATCAATTTCCTTAGAAAAATCAACCGCCTTGACCGGCTCAAGTTTCAGAGCAGGCCCCGCGTCGATTTCATAGATACCACCGCCGCGATCACTGCCTTCGATTGTCCTCCGTTGCCTGCTCCGCTTCACGCGCTGACCGGCTTGATGAAGATGCGCGGCTTGACCTTTGGAGATAAGCTTCGGGCCTTTCGAGTGGGTAGGGCTCTCGGAAAGAAGAGCAACGGCTGGTCCGGAGCTACGGTTTCCGCATGGCTCACGAGTCTCGGCCAATCTGAAAACATAAAGACTCGGTTCTGGTACCCAATGGCGATAGCCACGCTGAACGAAAATCCCGAGATCGCTTCCGCCGCAATGTTGAAGCGAGTTCTCGACATCGCTTTTCAAGGAAGCTCGACGAGCACTTCAATCGGCATCTCACGCGTCGGATTGAGCGACCTGTACACCGACGGCGCCCGCGAGTTCATTGAAGATCGAGGCGGCGAAATTCGAACGGATTCAGAAGCGGCCAGTCTCCTGCTTGAACAGAAACAAGGCCTTCGAAGAATAACGGGTGTCGAGTTAAAGAACGGCGAGATAATGGAAGCCGACTATGTGATAAGCGCTGCGCCTCCCCAGGCTTTCCTTCGGCTTCTTCCAGCCGAGCTCGGAGACGAATTCGCGCCGCTCACGTCTCTAAAATCATCTCCGATCGTATCGATCAATCTATGGTTTGATCGTCCGGTGACGGATCTTGAGTTTGCCGGATTGATAGGCACGAACATTCAATGGCTGTTCAATAAGAACGCCATCTGCACCGGCGCAAATCAGGCTAATCAGATTGCCATAGTAATCAGCGCGGCGCACGATTATGTCGATGCACCAAAGAAGAGCTTGTCGATATGGCGCCTCGATGAGCTGCGAGAGCTGATTCCCGAAGCGCGAAACGCGAAACTTCTGCGAAGTAGAATTATAAAAGAGCGGGAAGCTACCCTCTCACACACAATTGAATCGGATAGCATCCGTCCGTTGGCTCAAACATCAATTTCGAACCTCGTACTTGCAGGCGACTGGACCAGGACGGGTTTACCCGCCACCATAGAAAGCGCCGTCCTGAGCGGTAACATCGCGGCGGATATCGTATCTTCGCGGCTGATTTAGCTCCGCATTCGCATACCCCTCGTTGCGCTTACGAATCAGGAAACTATAGAAATGCCGCCATCATCGGTCGGATCTGAAGAACCACTCGAAACGAGCAGACTGCTGTTGGAGCCGCTCAGAAAGCATCACGCCAGGCTCCTGTTTCCTGTTCTATTGGATTATCGAATCTATCGTTTCAATAGATATAAGATCGAGCAATATAAAGCAGGCCGTCGGTAGGTGGATGCTCTCGGAAATCGGCTCGCTCGAGGCGATCATCGAGTTGCCTTTCATTAAATGCGTACTCGCGCTGAACGAAGTCTACGACAGAGTTCGGCTGCCTTGAGATTGGTACTTTGAGCCTCCCTCGATAGCTGTGGGCCGACCTACCCTTTCCGATGTTCTCTAATATTCAACGATGAAACGAGCGATCGGAGCCGCCGAGCTGCTCTTATCAAGAGCTTCAACCCTGTATTCTCCGATAGGCCTTGATACGATTGAATATCCTTCCTGATGTTCAACTATAGTATGAAGCAACGAGTCCTCTTGAGAATGCTTCAATCCTCTCCCCTGCCGTAGCAAATTTCGCTCTTGTTCGGTCCGTTCGAAGAGCTCCAAGCGCCGGTATGAACCGAGTCTGTCCACAATAAGCACCGGCACGACATCGCGGCCTTTGGATTCCTGCGCAACAGCTTCAGCTATCTCCGCTTCTTTCGATCTGAAGAGAGCCAGTATTGTCTCAATAGTTTTGGATGTATGCTGATTCGACAAGGGCCGTATATCAGAGAAGCCGGCTTGCTCCCACTCGTCTATGAATTTCCACGCCGATTCCGCCATTGGCGTTTTGTGTTCCGCGGGATCGTATTCAAGCGCCAGAGCCGCCGCCTCCGCATGTTGCGCGAGAAGCGTAGAACAGTACGAGCAAAGCGCAACATGAGCAGCTAATTCCCGAGTCACCGCCGGAGACGCGGTCTCATAGAAGAACTCGGCAAGCTTGCCGATATCAGGATGATCCGTGAAAGATGACTCAACTTCAGCTTCATTCGTAAGCGGCTTCATCGCCGCCAACTTCATTTCGCGTATGAGCGCCACACCCAACGCGCACAGTTCGCATTCCGAAAGATGAGCCTCAAACGTCTCGGCCTGCGCCGCGTCCAGTCCGCCGCTCATAAATTCGAACAACTCATTTTCGGAAAAGGAACAGTTCATAAAGATGCCACTTCTTGTTAGTCGTCGGTCATTTGTTATTTGTCATTGGTCGATTGTCATTTTGCCGTTGTCATGTCATCTCATCTGAGTTGCCGAATACCTATCGTCACTTTTTGCCGGATTGGCCGCCGAATAACTGGTCGGCGGACGTGATTCCTCGGCCCTCCAGCGATTTCATCAACCTGACCTTCAGACGTCGCGCTCGCTGGTAAACCAGATCTTCGGAGATCGAATACTTTTCCGACACTTCTTTTCCGCTTCTGGCCCCGATTATATAGTCGCTGATGATCACGCTGTCTTTCCAGTCTTTGCAAACTTCCGCGAGCAGTCCATTGACGATTCGGCGGCGTTCTTTGTTTACCGCGGCTGCTTCCGGGGAAGCCTCCCGAGAGCGGGCCTGTTCGATCTCCGACGGCCTCGCGGAGTCCGAGTCCTGCCGTGCCGGAAAGGGATCCCAGGATTTGTCCCGGCTGACGTGACGGATCGCATCAATAAGCTCGCTGGAAGCAATCCTGGCGATAAAGCTCGAAAGCTTCCCTTCCCTGCGCCACTGACCGAGTCCGCGATAAGTCTTGAAGGCTATTCTGGCGATGACGTCGTCGGGTGAATCCCAGGCCGGAAACCTGAACCGGGAACTGCGAACGATATGATTGATGAGCCACTGATAGCGGGTCATTAGAATTTCAAAACAGAGATGCGCACGGGAACGATCGCCGTGAGCCGCAAGGAACTCATCCACAAGCGCCTCATCGCTGAGCTCGTCGAGACGGCCTCGTTCTTCTTCGGATTTTGTCAGGGCTCCATCCGGCATGCACCCACTCACTCCCGACCATGAAGGTTCGAGCGACTGGATCGCGCATTCTATCATTGGACTGTCCCTCTCAGAAGTCAGGAGGGTAGGACGAAGATAGGATTTAAAGACTGACAGGTGTACTAAATCTAGACTCCGGCGGCCCTGGCTCGCCGCAGCGTTGATGCGAAATCAGTCAAGCCCTGCTCCCAGTCCGGCAGCCGTATCTGTGTTTCGCGCCTGCTTGTGAGAACCGAGTATTTGGGCCGTTCCGCAAATTCGGAAAACTCCTTGACTGAGACCGGAATTACTTCGGCTTTCAATCCCAAGAACGAATAAAGAGCGCGGGCGAACTCGAACCGGCTGGCGCTGCCTGTTCCAGCCATATGATGTGTCCCATAGATATGTGTTTCTATGAGATCGGCAATGCCGCGCGCAAGATGAGGAGCGTAGGTAGGCGAACTGCGCTGTTCCCGGTTAACGCGTATCTCGCGGCCTGTACCGAGAGATGTCAACTTATTCGGAAAGCCGTTGCCGGCTTCGTGATAGAGCCACGCAGTTCGCACGATGTAATGAAGCGGATTGGCCGCCGCCACCGCATGTTCTCCGGCAAGCTTGCTCTTGCCGTACACGGATATCGGGTTCGGTTGATCGATTTCGCGATATGGGAGCCTTGCGGCTCCATCGAATACGTAGCCGGTGGAAACGTGAAGAATGGCCGCGCCATACTCCGCGGTAACCTTCGCAATGTTCTCCGGGCCGAGCAAATTGAGACGAAAGGCCTGGTCCTTCTGGCCTTCGGCCGCATCCACACTGCTGAAGGCGGCCGCATTGATTACCAGATTGGGCCGATAGATCCTGATCGCTTCACGAACCTGATTGAGGCGGGTAATATCGAGCTCCTTGTGCGGCAGCGTAGTCACAACGTGGCGAAAGAGAGCAGCCGGCAATGACCTTCCCAACTGGCCGCCGGCTCCGGTAATCAAAATCTTCATAAATTCTTCCTCGATGCCTTCTAAGAGATGCTACCGGGCAACGCTGATCAGGAGACCCACAGTGGTGCCCGTCGCACAGGCGGCTGCCCGCAACGGCTGTGCCGCTCAACGAAGCCAGACGTTTGCGTGTCTCAAATAACTAAAGGGTTGATTCACTTGCGCGAAGCACTAAGCCCGAAACTGAAAACGTGTAAAGATCGCTCCATACATGCGGAAGTTGTCTACAGGCTTGATTACATCGGGAGCAGCCGAAGCGCTCCACGGCCTGTATGCAATTCACCAATGACACGTAACATTCCACGTCGCCATTTTCATATCGCCGCCGCGTCTCACGATGACCCGATGAGAATCCTCGTGTAGACTGATTGCGTATCCTAAGACGAGCGACACACCGATGAATAAAATAGAGCGCGTCACTTCGGCACTAAATAACGAAGAAGTAGATCGTCTCCCTTTCAGCTTCTGGTATCACTTCGGCTTACAGCACACCGACCCGGAGAAGCACGCCGAAACCGAAGTAGAGTTTTATCGAGCGTATGATCTCGATTTCCTGAAGGTGATGAATGACTTTCCATATCCGCTTCCTGAAGGCTTGTCGTCTCTTCAAACCGAGGACGATTGGAACCGGTTGGAGGTCCACGAATCCGGCGATCCTTGTTGGAGCAAGCCTCTGGCGGTGGTCTCGCTTATAAACACTCAGATCGGCGCCGAAGCGTTGTTCATCGATACAATCTTCAGCCCGTGGACGGTAGCTCGAAGATTGGCCGGCTCCAACGGCCTGACGCACGCCCTGGAGCGATTCGCGGAAACAGTCCAATCAGCGATGGAGCGCATAGCCCAATCACTTGCCAACTATGCCTCCGAGTCGATATCAAGAGGCTCATCAGGAATTTTCTATTCGTTAGGAGCCGCTTCGGAAGACGTGATGAGCGCCGAAGCTTATGAGACCTGGGGCAGGCCCTTCGATTTAAAGGTTCTCGCGGGCGCCATGTCCGGCAGGTTCAACGTGCTGCACATCCATGGCGGCCGAATTCATTTCGAGCAGGCAGCGAACTACCCTGCGCACGCCTTCAACTGGTCTCACCATGCTACTCCGCCCGATCTTGCTCGCGGCCGCGAGATTTGCGGAAGAGCCGTTATGGGTGGAATCAATGAAGCAGTCATTACAAGACTCAGCCCTCAAGAAGTGACGAACCAGATCAGGCAGACGGTAGACGAGTGCGGCACGAAAGGACTGATCATTGGGCCAGGCTGCTCCGTACCCACCGATACTCCCGTGTTGCATCTAAGGTCAGTCAAGATAACTCTCGACGCATTGGCAAGACGTTAGCTGGTTGTCTGAACCGAAGAAGCGGGTACCGAATCAGGGAGCTTCGAGTGTTGAATTGGCGTACTTAATTATTGACTTTCGATTGCCGCGTGTATAGTATCGACCCCGGCCTCTGATTGTTTTTCGGCTCAGAATTGCGTATCCCCCCAAGGCAGCCGACCCCCTCATAACTCGATATTCTGTTTAATTGCGGTTTTAAAACCACAAGAGGTTTCACCATTTCAACACTCTATAAAAGACAAGAAGGTATAGTGACTCGAAGTATCGCCGGCGAGACCATTCTCGTCCCGGTTCAAAATCGAGTGGGCGCGCTGGATTCAATTTACACACTTAATGATATTGGAACGGTGATTTGGAAAGCTCTTGAAGCGCCTTCCGATATCGGCTGCATCGCCTCCGCGATAGCGGATGAATATGAAGTCCCAACAGAAATAGCAGCAGGAGACGTGGCTGAGTTCCTTGAGAGGCTCGAGCTGACGGGTTTGATTTGCAGAACGGAAGCGTAACGCAAGCACTATGGAAATGGAGCGCTACAAAGATTTCAGCCTGGCCTTTCACGATCGGGTATCCGCGAATCGGATTCCGGTGAACGGCACAATCGAAGTCACGCGGCGCTGCCCGCTCACCTGCGCTCATTGCTACAACAATCTCGCGATGGACGACTCAGGCGCGCGAAGCTCGGAGCTGACTCTAGACGAGCATCGCCGCATCCTCGACGAGATTACCGAAGCAGGATGCCTCTGGCTTCTCTTCACCGGAGGCGAGATATTCGCGCGCCGGGATTTCCTGGACATCTACGCTCACGCAAAACGGAACGGGCTCCTCATAACCCTGTTCACTAACGGCACTCTAGTCACGCCGAGAATCGCCGACTATCTGGCTGAATGGATGCCGTTTTCAGTCGAGATCACCCTGTACGGCCGAACCCGTGAAACATACGAGCGGCTCACCGGAATTCCCGGTTCATACGACATGTGCCTGCGAGGAATTCATCTGCTCAAGGAACGGGGGGTGCCGCTCAAGCTCAAGACGGTCGCGGTCACGATCAACAAGCACGAGATATTCGATATGGTTCGATTCTCCAAAGAAGAGCTCGGCCTCGAATGCAAATTCGACAGCATGATCAACCCGCGAATCGACTGCTCGCAGAGCCCGCTTGCCATCAGGTTGAAGCCGGAAGAGATTGTCGAGTTCGACCTGCAGGACGCTGAGCGAATCGACGCCTGGAAGTCTTTTGCTTCCAAATACACGAGACCCGTTCAATCAGTCGAGACCGCAGGCGAACTGTATCACTGCGGCGGAGGCGTCAACTCATTCGCCATCGATCCGCAGGGCCTGCTGAGCATCTGCGTGTTGTCGCAGGTCGATAAGTTCGATCTCAGACAGGGCGGCTTCCGCGAAGGTTGGGAGCATTTCCTCTACAAAGTTCGACGGCAAAAAAAGATCAGCACGATGACGAAGTGCGTCGACTGCCAGATCAAAGCCATGTGCGGAATGTGCCCCGCGAACGGCGAGTTGGAAAACGGCGATCCGGAATCACCGGTCGACTTTCTCTGCCAGGTAGCACATATGCGCGCTCAAGCCATCGGTATGAGAGTACCCGAACACGGAGCCTGCGAGTATTGCGAAGGCGGAAGCGGCTACGCGGAGCTAAAAGAGGCGTTCGATGCCATGCATCGGAGGTCGAAGATGAATCCGGATGTGACAAAAAGATACCTGCCCGTTGCATCTCAATCCGCGGGCACAGGCTGCGGCGGAGGATGCGCTTCCTGCGGTCCCAAATAATCTTCATCAAGGATTGGCTCCGCCCGCGCGACAAGCACGAAGAGGTTGAAGAATGGAAGAAAAAGAAATTCAGAAGAAATCGTATAGGAAACCCGAGATTACCGAGATAGAGCTACGGCCCGAAGAAGCGGTACTCGGGAGCTGCAAGACCGCGGCTTCGGCGGGGCCCGGCTCTGGCCGCTGCAACTTCCCGTCGGCCTGCAGCTCTCTTGGATCATAGCGAGCCGGATAGACGAGTCTAAGATGTCCATCGCACTTTCACAGATCAAGGCTGCCACGAAGGCTAAAAGCATCCAGCTAGAAATAGCCGGTGTTTCGGTAAGGCTCATCCCTGATGATCCCGCTTTGACTTTGACCATCGAAGGCGCGGCGCGTGAATTCCTCATCAATGATTGCACTCCCGATATCGAATTGACCGCGGCGTGGGGATCAGTCGAAGAACCTCGCGCTCCTCTGCTCTTTGATTCGGGCGCGGTTTGGAAGCTGTTCGACATAAATGGAGACAGGCTATTTTCCTTCAACAGCCCGACACTCGGTACTGACCCTTATAAATTGGCGATTCTGAATCCGGAGTTCACCAGGGGCCACGTTATCCTGAACTCCAATAGCTTCGAAAAGGGCGCGGCTATCTATCCTCTCGAATATCCGCTTGATGAGTTGATCGTTCTGAACTGGCTTGCGCTCGGCCGCGGAGTAGAAATGCATTCCTGCGGGCTGATCGATTCGGATGGAAGAGGTCGCTTATTTGCCGGTCAATCGGGCGCCGGCAAAACAACAACGGCGCGCCTTTGGGAGAATATTGACGGCGTCAAGATTCTGAGCGACGACCGAATCATTCTCCGAAAGATCGGCGAAGAGATCTGGATGCACGGCACGCCGTGGCACGGCGACGCCGAACTGGCCAGCCCGGCAAAAGCCAGGTTGGACCACATTTATTTCATAAAGCACGGACCCGAAAATCGCCTCGCGGAATTATCAAAGGCGAATGCTATAGCAAGATTATTTGCGTGCAGCTTCCCCCCTTTTCACAGCTCCGAAGGATTGGATTTCACTCTTGGATTTATGAGCGAAGTCGTAGCCTCCGTGCATTGCGCGGAGCTCACTTTTACTCCCACGAGAGAGGCCGTCGATTTCATTAACGGGATGATCGAATAGATCGGCCGCATAGCGACGATAACCGGATGAGTTCTGCATTGTTCAACGAGACCTGCGTGGATATGCTTCGCGATGGATATGGAGTGCGTTTTCGCGCGGGCGGCACGAGTATGCACCCGACTATTCGCGATGGCGAGTTGATCACCGTCGAAAGTCTCTCCGGATGCCGATTCGCAATAGGAGACATAATCCTTTATCGAAGCGAACGGGGAGTCGTAGCACACAGGCTGATGAAGATCGAGAAGCGCGAAAAAGAGTCTGTCTACATCCTACGCGGCGACGCCGCCTATGCCCCTGATGAGCCCGTAACCGAAGGCCGATTGCTCGGCCGGGTGATCGCCGTCCAAAGACGCGGCAGAACCATCAATCTCAATCGAGCCGCAAGCAGGACGATTCAATTGCTTGGGCGGATTGCCTTCAGGCTGAAGCAAAAGCGGCTATATCGCAAGGACACAATCCCGGCGATCTTCTCTACACAAACACGAATCACAGAAGGCGCCGGCATAAGCGGTATGTGTTTAGCAATGACCGACTCCCTTCACAATGACTGACTTATGATGTATATGCGGATTTCTGAAACAAACTGCGTGCGCTATAACGCTATTTTTGGTGAATTAAGAAGCCATCACCGGGCCGTTACGCTGGCACGGACTTTGTATTTATCTTCGTTGCGCTTTACTCTGGCCCGGTAAAGTCGGCTACTCCGAATTTAAGACGGGTCGCGCCACTGAAGAATGCGGATGATCGAACCGTCGTTTGAAATTGATGAAAAGACGTCAATGTACGGCCCGTTTTGATTAGCCTCCCCCCAAGTCGTACGACTCCGGTCAATATATGATTAAATCAAGGGTCCTCAGAAAAAACTGCAGCGCTATTTTATCTCTCGCGATTATATCCTTTATTCTTCTGGCGTCTGCTCAACCGATCTTTGCGCAGGTCTGCGCGACTCCCGGCGCGAACGGGGCGGGAGGGACTCTGACGGGTATCGTCAACACCTATTACCCCGGAACCACGAGCCCGGCTGCAGCAGCCACTTCCCTCACCGTCGGAGCTCACGCGACCGGAGACGCCGGCAGCGCGATCGCCAGCGGCGACCTCCTGCTGGTCATTCAAATGCAGGATGCGACAATCACTTTCGCCAACACGAGTAGGTATGGCGACAATGTCAACGGCGATCCCGGCAGCGGATATGCTCCCGCGAATCAGTCGGGTAAGTATGAGTTCGTCAAAGCGACCAGCGCCATTACCAACGCCGGCGGCACATTCAATATCACGGGAGCAGGCGCCGGAAACGGGTTGATCAACGCCTACAATAATGCCGCGGCAACCGGAACGATGGGCCAGCGGAGATTTCAGGTCGTGAAGGTTCCGCAGTACAGGACGGCGACATTGAGCAGCACTCTTACGGCGCTGGCATGGAACGGAACAGCGGGCGGAATACTGGCTCTCAACGTGAGCGACGTGCTCACCCTTGGCGGAACAGTGTCCGTCAGCGGGCTTGGATTTAGAGGCGGCGCGGGAAGACAACTGGCAGGCGGCGCCGGCGCTAACACTGACTACGTCACTACTGCGGCCAACAATGCGAACGGCTCAAAAGGTGAAGGTATCGCGGGAACGCCGCGTTTCCTTTACAACCCGACTACCGACACAGTCGTCGATACCGGAGTCGACGGATACCCCGGCGGAAGCTCCGGGCGAGGCGCTCCGGGAAACGCGGGCGGGGGCGGCACCGACGGCGATGCGCCGGCTAACGATGAGAACTCGGGCGGCGGGGGCGGCGGGAACGGCGGGGCGGGAGGCCTCGGCGGAAACAGTTGGAACTCTAACCTGGCTACGACCCGGGGCTTCGGCGGCGTCGCGTTTGCGGAAAGAGCCGCGAGCAGAATCGTGATGGGGGGCGGGGGCGGCGCGGGCACCCGCAATAATACGCCTGGCGTTACCGCCGCGTCGGCGGCAGCGGCGGGCGGCGGCATCGTTATCATTCAAGCGGGAAAGGTCTTCGGCGCCGGGACCATCAACGCAAACGGCGCGGACGCTTTCAACAATACCGACAATGACGGCGGGGGCGGGGGCGGCGCGGGTGGCAGCGTCGTAGTAACGTCGCTTCGAAGCGGCCTCGCGGGACTGACCGTGAATGCAAAAGGCGGCAGAGGCGGCGACGCATGGCACAATCAACTCGCGAACGGGACTCCCGGCGAGCGCCACGGGCCGGGCGGAGGCGGCGGAGGCGGATTCGTCGCGCTGAGCGATGACGCCGCAAACGTCACCGTGTCTGTGACGGGAGGCGCGCACGGCATCACCACCACATCAAACGACAACTATGGCTCAACCGACGGCGCCGGAGCCACCGCGGTATTCAACGTTCTGCCCAGCACCATTCCAGGCTTCAAATGCGGCACTCTCACGCAGGTCGATCTAACCGAATTCACCGCCACTCGATACTCGAACGGGGCCTTGATTGAATGGAGAACCGGCCGCGAGATAAACAACCTCGGCTTTCACGTCTACCGTGAAAAAAGAGGGCTCCGCGAGCGAATCAATCAGTCCGTCATCGCGGGCTCGGCATTGTTGACACAACCAGACACCGAGTTGACCGCGGGCCGGTCTTATTCCTGGTGGGACGACTACGCCGACGAGAGCACGACCTACTGGCTCGAAGACATAGACCTGAACGGCAAACGAAAACTTCACGGACCGTTTATTCCTGCCATCGGCGTGGGAAAATCAAAAGAAGCAAAGCGCGCAAGGCTGCTCAGCAGAGTCGGCCGTCCTGTCTCAGAGACGGCGGGTCCGGCTGAGCAGTTCGACCAGCCAATCGAATTCGCGGGAAGCGGAGGCGCGGGCCAGACTGTTAACTCGTGGGATCTGGCAAGCCAGGCGGCCGTGAAGATAGCCGTTCGACGCGAAGGATGGTATCGCGTGCGACAGTCCGACCTGTTAGCAGCCGGTCTCGAAAGCTCCGTCGATCCGCGCCGCTTGCAGCTCTTTGCCGACGGCAGCGAACAGCCAATGCTCATTGCGGGCGAGCAAGACGGGAAATTCGACGCGACCGATTACATCGAGTTCTATGGTACAGGGCTGGACACATCCTTTGGCGACTCACGCGTGTACTGGCTCGTCAAAGGCAAGCAGAATGGTCTGCGAATTAAACAGAGCAAAGCGACAGGTCCGCAGAAATCGTCCGGCTCAAGCTTCGGCTACACGGTAGAGTTGAAGGAGCGAACCGTATACTTCGCGGCCCTGCGTAACGGAGACGCCGATAACTTCTTCGGCTCCGTCGTGAGCAGCGACCCTTTGAACGAAACAATTACTGTCCAGCATATGGATGCGAGCGCGGCGGCGCCTGCATCGCTGCAGGTATCGCTGCAAGGGGTCACCGATGTAGCGGGTGTCGCGCCCGATCATCAGATCACCGTGAGCGTCAACGGGTCAGTTGTCGGACAGTTCAGCTTTGATGGACAGTCGCTGACCGCCGGCGCCATGCCGGTCGCCGCGTCCTTGCTTCACGAAGGCCCGAACACGATCACACTCACCGCCAATGGCAGGAGCGAAGACGTCAGTCTCCTAAACTGGATTCGGCTCACCTACAACCACGCCTATGTTGCTGACTCGAATTCATTGAAACTTGCGATCCCCGATAAGAGCCAGGTCAGAATCGATGGTTTCTCTACCTCGCGTATTCGCGTCTTTGACGTAACGACCGGAAGCGACACTCAAGAACTACTCGGAAACATCCAGCAGCTTGGCGGCGCCTATTCGATAACGGTCTCTCCGCTCGACACGGGAGCCCGGAAGCTGCTCGCCATCAGCGACGATCAAATTCAATCGCCTGCTGAATTGAAGTTCAACAAGCCTTCTTCCTGGCACAGCGCCGGGAATTTTTCCGACCTCGTGATGATCTCGCACGCAAACTTCATCGGCGCCCTTGCGCCGCTGAAGTCGCTGCGCGAATCCCAGGGTCTCGTTGTTTCCGTCGTCGACATAGAGGACATTTACGACGAGTTCAATTTTGGCGCGAAAAATCCTCGGGCGGTTCGTGATTTCCTGCAGGTCGCGCGGAGTTCCTGGGCTCGCGCTCCGCGATTCGCGCTGTTGGTGGGTGATGCGAGCTTTGATCCTCGCAACTATCTTGGCCTTGGTAACTATGACTTTGTGCCGACAAAGCTGATAGACACCCAGCTTCTCGAAACCGCTTCGGATGACTGGTTCGCGGACTTCGATGGTGACGGCGTTCCGGATCTGGCTATCGGACGGCTCCCGGTGAGAACGCTCGCCGAAGCGTCCCGGGTAGTCTCGAAGATTGTCGGATACGAAACCAACCGACCCGCGGGAACCTGGAACAATCAGGTATTTCTCGTGGCCGACCGCGACGAAGGATTCAGTTTCACCGAAGCTGCATCCGAAGTCGGGGCTCTCGTACCGCCAAGCATGACGGTGACGAAGACCCTGCGCAGCCAGAGCGATGCCGCATCAACAAGAAGCGCTATCTTGAATGGCATTTCCTCGGGTCAGCTACTAATAGGGTTCCTGGGACATGGCTCGGTGGAAATATGGGGAGCCGAATCACTGCTGCGGTCCAGTGATGCCGCAACGATGACTAACGGCGGCCGATTGCCTCTGTTCATCGTGATGGACTGTCTCAATGGATTCTTTCACGACGTTTATACCGAAAGCCTCGGCGAGGCTTTATTGAAAGCGCCGAATGGCGGAGCGGTCGGAGTCTGGGCCTCATCAGGCCTCACGGACCCGGGAGCGCAGCTCGAGATGGACAAGGATCTGTTCATCCAACTATTCGGGCCGCAGCCGCTCACGATCGGCGAGGCGACTGTCAGAGCCAAGAGAGCTACCACTGATCTGGACACAAGAAGAACTTGGATATTAATGGGTGATCCAGCCACCCGTTTGAGCAGGTAAACCGCCCGCCAGGCCTCGAGCGGGCGACCAACAATGAAACGGATCCGATGCCGTACTCAATGTGCGGCATCGGATAAATCCACGGAAGAAGAACCACCCGCGCAGCAACAAAACGGGTGACAAGGACGCGCGGCGTGGCCCCTGTTGAGGGAAACCGCATGTGTACAAGCGCTATAGGGCCGTTTGAGAATCTAACTCCGAAGCCGGCGGCCCGGTTTATTACGGGTCTCATAATCGCCTGCGCAATTCTTGTATTGTCCGATGTCGCCCAGGCGAGCGCCTTCAAGGTCGGAAGCTTCACGAAGAGCACCGGCGCGGCTCCCGCGTCTCAAACCGTTGCTCACGGTCTTGGTACAACTCCAAAGGTCATAATTTTCTGGACGAACGGAAAGACCAACGAATCGTTCAGCTCGAGTTTCCTTTTTGGCTTCGGCGCAATGGATGGAACGACCAGCAAGTCGGTCGGGGCTTCGAGTCAGGACGCGGTCAGCACGTCCAACGCCAGTCGCCGAGTGGCCAATAAAGCCCTCACGATTATTCAATGGGGCGAGACGGTACTCGCTGAGTGCGACTTCACATCCTGGAATTCAACAAATTTCGTAATCAACTGGACCACTAACAACGCAACCGCCTATGTCATTCACTTCATTGCGATCGGCGGCTCGGATGTTTCGGCAAAGGTGATCGGCTGGCAGATGGTGACGGCGACAGGAAATCAATCCGTGACCGGAGTTGGATTCAGGCCCAACGTCGTAATTCACTCCTATGCCAACAGCGGTTTTGTGACCGCGCCAAGTTCGGACGACGTGAATGCCGGGTTCGGCCTCGGCGTGATGGATGCGAACGGAGACCAGTGGGTGTCCGATATCTTCAGCGTCGACGCGAGCGGAACCAGTGATACACAGCGCGGGCAGCTAACAAACTCGTGCGTTTTCGCCTTCGACAACGCCCTCGGCGTAACAAAGCAAGCCTCATGGGTCTCAATGGATACCGACGGCTTCACCGTAAACTTCAGCACTGCGAACGCCAAAACAACGCAGGCGTTCTCTATAGCCTTGAAAGGGGTCAACGTAAAACCGGGAAGCTTCAACAAGAGCACGGCGGCCGCAACCGCGACGCAGAATATTACGGGAGTCGGATTCAAACCGAGCCTCGTTATGCTCACGAGTTTTCAAGACGTCGCTCAGGCGAACGCGGTTGTGCATACTCGATTCGGATTCGGAGCGTCGGACGGTACGACGCAGGGCTCATCCGCTTTTCAGGACACCGACAACCTCGGGACAACCAGCGTCGACGGAATCGATAAGACCAGCAAGGTCTTCATGAAGGTCAACAACAACACACCCGCCATCGACGCCGAAGCCAATCTCTCGAGCCTGAATACCGACGGGTTCACCCTGAGTTGGACCACGAACGATGCCGTAGCGACACAGATCCTCTTCCTAGCAATCGGCCCTCTCGCCCCGACTGCAGCCGATGTAACCGCCATTGAAGCTACGAGGTACGACAACGGCGTTTGGCTCAAATGGAAGACCGGCTATGAGGTCAACAATCTTGGATTCAATATCACAAGGGAGCGCAATGGGATGCGAACCCATCTCAATCCATCTTTGATTGCAGGATCGGCTCTCACAACTGGGGAGGGGATACGAACGTCCAGATCGTACGAATGGTGGGATGACTTGCCTCGAGACGGACAGGCGCCTGCCTATTGGATCGAAGATGTCGACTTAAACGGCGAACGCGTGCTCCGCGGGCCGATCATACCTGTGGATCAGTCCGGCAATGCCCGAGGCGCGAAACGCGCAAAGTTACTCAGCAGAGTCGGAAGGGATCCGATTGAAAATGGTTTTCCAGTTCAACTCGAACAACGGCTCGAAGCCGCAACTACTCCGGGCGTTTCCATCACAACACAATGGGACATCGCGGCTCGATCCGCGGTTAAGCTCTCGGTTCGCAAAGAGGGCTGGTATCGAGTTGGACAGCCCCAGTTGATGGCGGCCGGTCTCGAAAGCGGCGTCGATCCTCGCAAGCTTCAGCTCTTTCTGAACGGAATTCAGCAGCCGATCATTGTATTCGGTGAGCAGGACGGTAAGTTCGACGCCGCGGATTACATCGAGTTCTATGGCACGGGTATCGACACTCTGGCGACGGACACGCAGGTGTATTGGCTCGTCAAGGGCTCGACCGCCGGAGCGCGAATCAAACAGACAAAGGCAACCGGATCACAGTCGGCGGGCGCGGCGAGTTTTCCATACACAATCGAATTCAAGGAGCGCTTCATTTATTTTTCGGCGCTCAGAAACGGAGACGCGGACAATTTCTTCGGCGGAATCGTGAGTTCCGATCCGCTCGATCAGCCGCTTACGGTTCAGCATCTGGACACCGGTTCGCTGACCCCTGCCGCTCTACAAGTCTCTTTGCAGGGAGTGAATGATATTCCCGATCAGAATCCGGATCACCGGATTACGCTAAAGCTTAACGGCGTCGATGTAGGGCAATTCTCTTTTGACGGTCGCAGCCTCGGCAATGTCACAATACCGATTCAGCCGGGCCTGCTGCGAGAAGGCGCGAATATCGTCAACATAACCGCGACCAATGGCCCGGATGATGTCAGTCTGGTCAACTTCATCCGGCTCACCTACTCGCACACCTACAACGCTGACTCCAACGCGCTGGTGCTCACGACGCAAGACAAATCCGCGACGAGAGTCGGAGGCTTCAGTAATTCCCGAATCCGAGTTATAGACATAACCGCTCCGGACCAGCCGCAGGAAATTCTAGGGACAGTATCGCAGTCATCCGCCTTCTATTCGGTTACTTTCTCGCCTCAGGATTTCGGCCAGAGGCGCTTTCTTGCTTTTTCTGAAGACCGAATTGAAACGCCTGTAGATGTCAAAGCGAATCGACCATCGTCGTTGCATAGCAGCGGCAACTTCGCGGACGAGATCATAATCGTGCATTCGAACTTCGCGAGCAGCATTGGATCGCTCAAATCGCTGCGCGAATCTCAGGGATTGTCCGTTATGGCGGCCGACGTCGAAGACGTTTACGATGAGTTCGGCTACGGCTCGAAGGGCTCTCAGGCGATAAAGGATTTTCTCCAGCTCGCAAGCACTACCTGGCTAAAGAAGCCGCGTTTCGTTTTGCTTGTCGGAGATGCGACATTTGACCCTCGAAACTATCTTGCGCTCGGTGCGTTCGACTTTGTTCCAACAAAACTGATCAACACGAACATTCTCGAAACCGCATCCGACGACTGGCTGGCTGACTTCGACAACGACGGGATTCCGGAGCTTGCGATTGGGCGCTTGCCTGTTCGCACATTGACCGAAGCTTCACGAATCATATCGAAGATCACTAACTACGATTTAAACAAGCCGGTCGGAAGCTGGCAGAACGAAATCATGCTTGCCACCGACCGAGATCTGGGGTTCAGTTTTACGGATGAAGCAGCTTCGATTCAGGCTCAGATCCCCTCGCCTTTCAATGTGAGCTCCGTGCTTCGAAGCCAGCTCGACGTTCCAACCGCGAGGAGCCAGATCCTGAGCGGAATAACAAACGGTAAGTTAATCGTACATTACTTCGGACACGGCTCTGTCGAGCGATGGGGAACCGAACCCCTGTTGACCACAGACGACGCGAATGCCCTGACCAACGGAAGTCGGCTTCCGTTCTTTGTGATAATGGACTGTCTGAACGGCTTCTATCAGGACGTGTTCACCCAATGTCTGGGCGAGACCCTGATGAAATCTCCAAACGGAGGGGCGGTCGCTGTCTGGACTTCATCAGGATTGTGCGAGGCCGATCCTCAAGTCGTAATGGATCAAGAAATGTTCCGGCTCTTGTTCGGGGCTCAACCGATGACGATCGGCGAAGCGGCTATGAACGCAAAGCGCGTTATCTCCGATATGGATGTTCGACGAACGTGGATACTGATGGGCGACCCGGCGATGAGGATCAGATAGACAGGTTGAGATATTTCCTCGCTCGGCTTACACGGCCAATCAAATTACGAGGCATTTATTTCAGCTACGACGGCGGCATGCGGCGGAGCTACCACGTTGCCGCATCAGGAGGCCCGATCTCAACGGGAATATCCGGAGACACATCAGCGATACCAGGGATTGACCGAACCTTCTCCGCGATCCTGTCGTCGGCAGTTCCTGTAATGATCCCGATCTCTTCGAGTTCTTGATCGACAGTGAATCCGCTCTCAGTCACTTTCTTCTTCAGATCGCGGAGTGATCGATCGCCGGAGGTCGTGATGATCCAGTGTTTTTTTTCCGGCATATTGCGCCTGCCTGACCTGTAATTCGCCAGGGAAGATGTTCCCCACAATTATTAGGGTAGCACACCGGCGATTACGGCGCCTGCACGAGGCCCGCTCCTACACGTATACCTGGGAACGGCAGCCGTCTCGCGGTAGCTTGCAGCTTCATCCACAGGCTAGGACCCCGCAGCGAAGGTGAGCTACCGGCCCACAGCGCGGCGCAGCCGGCCACATGGGGGGTCGCCATGCTTGTGCCGCTCAGCACACCGTAGCGCCGCGGCATCGGAAGCGTCGAGAATACATCCTGGCCGGGACCCGCTATGTCGATCTTGCCCAAGTTGGAGAACGGGTTCGGGCTCAGGTTCGGATTGAGCCACGCCACGGACATTATGGTCGGAGAGTTGGCAGGCGCGTCAGTGTTGGACCCAATGTTGCCCGCGGCGGCTATGATCAAGAGCCCTCGAGATAACGCCGCCTGCCCTGCCGCCGTGTAGTAGGGCTG
>Ga0209152_10000425_pt1 | contig 19714 bp, 19 predicted proteins | sample GraSoiAngelo_107_FD_185873 | JGI IMG/M metagenome (GOLD analysis project Ga0209152, IMG submission 185873) | Grasslands soil microbial communities from the Angelo Coastal Reserve, California, USA - 14_0903_09_30cm (SPAdes) (version 2) | ecosystem: Environmental > Terrestrial > Soil > Grasslands...
CTCACGAATCCGACCAAATAGGCTCAAAATACCGAAAACGCCTCGCCCAAGTCGCCATCACAAACGGCAAATCCCTCATCATCGACTTCGACGACCTCATCTCATTCGACCCCGCCCTGGCGCGTAGCCTCGTCGAGAAGCCTGACGATTACATCACCTACGCAAGTTCAGCCGCCACCGCCCAGATGCGGGTTGAAGACCCTGAATATGCCGAACACGTGGGGAAGATGTTCGCACGGTTCCGACGCCTACCCGAGAAGACCGCCTTAAGAAAGATCGGAGCGGAACATATCAAGAAAATTGCTCTTGTGGACGGCATCGTCGTACGAACAACCCAAGTAAAACCAACAATCGTCAGCGCGGTGTTCCGTTGCCGAAAGTGTCTCGAAATAACAGTTCTAGACCAAGAAGGAGAGCTGATCCACGGACCCGGAAGTCACTGCCAGTTCTGCAAACAGAGCACCTCATTCGAACTCTTACAGGAACAGTCAAAATTCAAGAACACACAGGAGGCTCGGATACAGGAGAGACCTGAAGATCTTCCCCCTGGACAACTGCCAAGATATCTCGAGGTAAGGTTGGAGGACGATCTAGTTGACTCTGCGCGTCCAGGTGACAGAGTTTCCGTAACATCCATCGTTCGTGCGGAGAAACAAGCAGTCGGAGAACGTGGAAGACTTCGAACCTTCAACATCTACCTTGACGCGAATTTTGTAGATGTTGTCGGGAAGGAGACAGAAGTCGTCGAAATTACTCCAGAAGATGAGAAACAGATACTGGAGGCGGCCCAAGATCCATGGGTACAGCGAAAACTCGTGATGAGTCTCGCTCCGTCAATATACGGCTACGAGGACGTGAAAGAGGGAATACTCTACCTCTTATTCGGCGGAACGGCAAAACAGCTTCCCGACGGAGTCAACATCAGAGGCGACGAGAACGTGTTGTTAATTGGGGATCCTGGGACCGCCAAGAGTCAGTTGCTACAATACGTCTCAAGGATAGCGCCTAGAGGTCTTTACACATCTGGGCGAGGAACAACCGCTGCAGGTCTTACTGCAGCAGTCTTGCGTGAAAAGACTGGCGGCATGATTCTGGAAGCCGGCGCGCTAGTGCTCGCTGATAAAGGGGTTGCGTGCATTGATGAGCTGGACAAGATGCGTCCCGACGACAGGGTCGCTATTCATGAAGCTCTTGAACAGCAAACCGTGAGCGTGGCCAAGGGAGGAATCGTCGCTACTCTAAACGCTCGCGCCGCAGTCCTAGCAGCGGCCAATCCTTCGCTCGGGAGATATGAGCCTCATCGGAATGTGAGTGAGAACATCAACCTTCCAGTCACAATTCTTTCTAGGTTCGATTTGATCTTTATCATCAAGGATCAGCCTGAGCCAGATTACGACTCGCGAATGTCGGAACACATCCTCGCCCTTCACAGGAGCAAAGTCAGTCCAGAAACTGCTCCTTTCGCTCCAGATTTCCTGCGAAAGTACATCAGCTTCGCAAAAAGAATCACGCCGGTCCTAACTCCCGAGGCTGTTATCGAGCTACGCGACTTTTACCTGAAGATGAGATCAAAGGGAGGGGAAGAAGCGGCAGTTGCCATTACTCCGAGGCAACTAGAAGCGCTTGTCAGAATTTCCGAAGCCCGGGCTCGCGCCTTTCTCCGCGATACCGTAACCGTTGAAGACGCGAAGAGCGCCATCAGGATAATGACCGTATCGCTCTCAGACGTAGGTGTCGACGTCAAGACTGGTGCGATGGACATCGACGTGATAATGACCGGCAAGCCCCGCAGCCTCCGCGACTCGTTCCAGAGAGTAATTGAGACCGTTGCAGAAATGGAGCGGGAGACTGGAACGGTGGAGGAGACGGTTCTCATTGCGGCTCTGGTTGACAAGGAGAAGATGGAGGAGCGGGAAGCCCGACGTCTCATCGGACAGTTGATTAAGGAAGGAATACTATACTCTCCCAAACCGGGAAGATTGAAGAGAACTGCGGGCTAGTTTTTTCTCTGATACTGAGGAGTATCTGCAAGAGTGAGAATTAGAGAGCTTCAGTTAGACCCTCAAGTCGTAACTCTGCTAGAGGGTGAAGGTCTCGACTCGCTCTATCCGCCTCAAGAGGATGCGATAAAGGCTGGAGTACTGGACGGGAAGAACCTCGTTCTAGCGAGTCCTACCGCGAGCGGTAAGACCCTCGTCGCCGAGATCTGCATTCTGAAACATATCCTTGAGAGGAATGGAAAGGCTATCTATCTAGCTCCACTCCGTGCGCTAGCGAGCGAGAAGTTCAAGGAGTTTCAGAGATACTCCTCGATAAAGAAGCCTAGCGGCGAACATCTCCGCATCGGAATGTCCACCGGGGATTATGATAGTTCGGACCCGTGGCTTGGAAGATACGACATCATAATCTCGACCAACGAGAAGGCCGACTCGCTCTTGCGACACAGAGCTCCATGGATGAACGAGCTTTCGCTAGTCGTCGCTGATGAGATTCATCTCCTAACCGAACATGAGAGAGGACCCACCCTCGAAGTGGTTCTGACCCGGCTAACCGAGATCAACCCAGATATCCAGATGCTTGCCCTGAGTGCCACCGTCAGAAATGCGGACGAAGTAGGGCAATGGCTGCACGCGGGCTCCGTCACCACCGACTGGCGTCCGGTCCCATTAAGAGAAGGCATCTACAATCTCAGCCAACTACAGTTCAACGACGGGTCCAGCAGAGCTATTCAGAGCGGGACCAAGACCCCGGTCTTGGATATCGCGCTCGACGTATTGAGCAGTGGTGGTCAAGCACTCATATTCACCGAGACCCGTAGGTCAGCGGTGGAAATGGGACGGAAGGCCGCAATCGCCGTAAAGCCCAGGCTCTCCAAGATCGAGGAACGCTCACTCAACACCATAGCCGAACGAATCCTCTCGTCGGGAGAGAAGACGCGCCTCGGCGAGGCTCTTGCAAGCCAGATAGTTTCCGGTGCAGGATTTCACCATGCGGGACTCACAGGCCCTCATCGCGGAATAGTAGAAACGGCCTTTCGTGACGGGAGGATCAAGGTCCTCGCCGCGACCCCGACCCTTGCAGCAGGAGTAAACCTTCCCGCTAGAACAGTCATCATCAGCAGCTACGAGCGTTTCGAATCGGGACACGGACGCTATCCCATCAGCGTACTAGAATACAAACAGTTCTGCGGCCGAGCCGGTCGTCCGAAATACGACAAGTATGGCGAGTCGGTCTTGATTGCTAGAAACCAGGATGAGGCTGACTGGCTCATGGAGAACTATGTCATCGCCCAGCCCGAGAAACTATGGTCGAAACTTGCGGTTGAGAGGATCCTGAGACCCCACGTCCTCTCAACTGTTGCCGCAGGCTACGCGAAGACCGAGGAGGGCTTGTACGAGTTCTTTGGACGAACCTTCTACGCCCACCAGTACGGACCAAGAATGATCAAGGGAAAGATAGGTGAGGTTCTCAAGTTCCTCGCGAAGGAAGAGATGGTCGTAATGGAGGGACGAGATTTGGAAGCCTCCAGATTCGGCAAACGAGTATCAGAACTCTACATCGATCCCATGTCTGCAGTCATAATCCGGGACGGGCTCTACAACCGTGCCAAGAGGATGACTGACTTCAGCCTCCTACACCTGATAGCAAGAACGCCAGACTTGGCGCCGCGACCTAGACCAAGGGGAAGCGAACTGGACAAGCTCGGAATAATGGCCGAGAGCCAGAGAGACGAGATCATGGGCTACGCGCCCAACCAGTTCGAAGACCCGATAGCCTACGACGAATTCCTTTCAGAACTAAAGGCCAGCCTTGTTCTGTCAGACTGGATTAGTGAGTTCACAGAGGACCAGATTCTAGAGACAAGAAAAGTTGAACCCGGTGATCTCCTAAGACTCGTCCAGGGAACAGAATGGCTTGTCTTCGCTGCTCAAGAGCTAGCTCGACTCTTTGGCCACAAAGATCTTCTCGCCAACATGGAAATGCTCCGGGTACGCGTTTCTAAAGGTGTGAAGCCAGAGTTGGTCAAGTTGGTCGGGCTTGAAGGCGTTGGCAGGGTCCGAGCTCGTATGATGTACAGCGCGGGTCTAAAGAGCATTGACGATATCAAGGAGAGAAGCTTGACAGAGCTAACAAGCATTCCAACTATCGGCCCCTCCCTGGCCAAAAGGATCAAGGAACAGGCAGGAGGTCTCATCAAGGCGGAGGAGTGGGAGAAGGCGAAGTCGACCAAGCCAGCCGAGGTTGAGCAGCAAATAATGCTGACAGAGTACGAGGACACGGAATAGCATGATTCGAGGCTGGATACCGGGCTTGCGTATATTCTTGTTACAACATGCCTAACAGGTTAGAATCCCTGTTGGCACGGGTGCTGAAGCCAGCTCTTGCGTTCGGACATAATAGAGACTTTCCAGGGGACGATTGTCGACTGTTTCAGCCGGACCCTTGAGAACCTATTCGGAAGACCTGTTAAAGAGCAACTGATGCGACTTCTGGCCGAACACAAGATTCCAAGGTCTGAAGTCGGGGCTAGGTTTGACGATGTTGCCATGGTTCTTACCGACGTTTTCGGGAGTAGTTCTCGATTACTGGTTTACAAGACGGTCGTAGATTTGTACGAAGAGTATTCGGTTAGGGCTAGTTTCGGATTTTATGATTCGCTCAGAGACCAGATATTGTTTCTGCGAGAAAGAGTACTTGCTGACATCATGAAGCCAAGACATTCAGCTAGCGTCGATGACTCCATCTATGTTGCGGGACCAAGACCAAACAATCAGCTTCGGCAGGGCTGAGGCATTTTTCGCTACTAGTGTTCCAATCCAAGTGCAGTACTGGTAACGAGAAGGTTATGCAGATTGATGCTTCGGTTTAGTTAGTCGGGCACCAAATGTCCGCAAGGGCGTGGAAAAACAAATGACTGCTCCAAACCAATTATTCGAATCAATGTTATCGTCTGAGATAAAGGGGGACCTACTCGTTCTCTTTCACAAGAACCCAGGGCTAATCGACAGCCTCGACGGCGTCGCAAGAAGAATTGGCAGACTCGGCACAGCAATTCAAGCCGATGTTCAAGACATGGTGAGCGTCCATATCTTGGGCACAAGAAGGATCGGAGGTCGGGAGATAATTTTCCTCGACCGTTCTGGCGACAAGGCCGCCCAAGAAACCATCATTAATTATCTGAAAAATCTCAAAACAAAAAGAGAGTAGGTCAGAAATGGCTAGACAAAAAACTGGAATCGTTGAACTTGACGCGATGCTGCGTGGGGGGTTCCTAGAACGAGACGCTGTCATGGTAGCTGGGAGTGCGGGTACCGGTAAGACCACGCTCGCTCTCCAACATCTGGTTAACGGTATCACTAAGTTCGGAGAACCGGGAATATACTTGACCTTCGAGCAGTTGCCAGACCAGATCTATCGTGACGCGGAAAATTTCGGCTGGGACCTCAAGAAGCTAGAGGATGAAGACAAATTCAGGCTAGTCTGCACAAGTCCAGACTTGTTACTTGAGCCTGACGGGGCGGGGCAGCTGCTAGACTCTATCATCAAGGAAATACGGCCACGCCGGATGGTGATCGACTCGCTGAATCATTTGGAGATGTATCTTCCCAATGGAGGAGATATGCGGAAGGAAGCTTACAGGATACTCAACTACATCAAGACAAAGGGAATCAGCCCCTTGGCCATCTGGGAGACACAACAGAGTGCTGGACAAGCTTTCAGTGTTACAGATGTAGGAATGAGCTTCCTAGTCGACTGTATTCTACTCCTGAAATTTGTCGAGATAGAGTCAGCGATGAGGAAGGCCTTGGTAATAATGAAGATGAGGGGTAGCGACCATGAGAAGGAACTGAAGGAGTACGCGATAACACCTCAGGGCTTCAGGATACAAGGAGGATTTTCAGAGTACGAGGGCGTAATGTCCGGAATCCCACACAAGGTGGCCTCGGAAAAGTTCGTGGATATGTTCCGGACCGCGTCTGATAAACACAAGAACGCAACATCCCACTAGCACTAACTTAGAATCGTCACCGTAGATCGTCCATGTCGAGAACATTGTCAATATTGTCGAGTGCTCTGGTTGTAGAACCAATGAAACAGGTCAATGATGGTACTCTACCAGTCAGAAACGAGCCCAAAAGCGGCAAGCCGAACGAGGCCTCAATGAGCTTCGTCAACCTGTTTCGACGCATCGCTGCCGAAAGCCAGAAGGAGAAGGTAACTCGTGACTGACGCTACACTACTAACGAGCATGTGGATTGTTGCCGTACTCCAACTCGGGCTTGAAGCAGGCGTCGTTCTGTACGCATATCGACTGACTCGATTGACGGGCTCATTCAGAGCTTGGACCATGATCATACTTGCGTTCATTCTAACCACCGCCTCCAGCATATTCGGAGTCTTCCTCTTGCTTCTCAACCCTGACCTCATAGCCGGGCTAGTACAGTCAATCAGTTTGCCAACATTGATCGTCAGCTACGCCGTTTCAATCGCCACTTCTCTGCTATTCTTCTTCGGTATCTTCGACCTTGTTCGAAGATTCAAGCATGCGGCGAATAAACCTCCCGGTCCAAGTACATCCGCGTTTTGAATAGAAGCCCCAAATCTAGGTCTCTTGTGCCGTAAGTTATTCTGCAAGCATGTGAATTACGCCGAGGCGTCTAACAGACGCTTCAAGGAGACTTTGCAACTCTCAAAGCTGCATTTGAGATTCGATTTGCATGGTTTCCTAGATTTATAATACGACGACATGGGAGTGGCCGCGTCTAGAGTCGTTTCGTAGATGGGAAAGATCAAGGTCGCACTCGCCGGGGTTGGAAATTGTGCCAGCGCACTCATCCAAGGGATACAATATTACAGGAGGAACCCTCCTACTGAGAACGGTCTCACAATCGGCCTCATGCATCCCAGTTTCGGACCCTACAAGGTCGAGGACATTACGTTCGTCGCCGCGTTTGAGGTGAACAGGAAGAAGATTGGAGCAGACCTTAGCAAGGCAATCTTCACCGAGCCGAATTCGGCCCCAAAGATCAGCGACGTCCCGGACATGGATGTCACAGTGAAGGCGGGCCCGACACTCGACGGTGTAGCGCCACATATGAAGGAAGCCTTTCACGTCTACAGCAAGTCCAAGACTAAACCTGTCGATGTGGCCTCAGAGCTCAAGGATTCGGGTGCCGAAATTCTCGTAAACTATCTGCCCGTCGGCAGCGAGAAAGGAGCACGATTCTATGCTCAAGCCGCGGTAGATGCCGGGTGCGGTTTTGTCAATTGCATCCCAGAATTCATCGCTTCAACCGACAGCTGGGCGAAGAAATTCGAAGAACACAAACTGCCCATTGCAGGGGACGACGTCAAGAGCCAGGTAGGCGCGACGATCGTTCATCGAGCACTCGTCGATCTCTGCCTGAAGCGCGGTGTCAGAGTTGATGAGAGTTACCAGCTAAACCTGGGGGGCGACACTGACTTTCTGAATATGACTGTCGAGGAGCGACTGCATTCCAAGAGGATCAGCAAGACTACCGCAGTCGCCAGCTTGATCCCATACTCGGTCCCAACCCGTATAGGACCCTCTGACTATGTTCCTCATCTAAAGAACAAGAAAATCTGCTACATATACCTGAAGGGCCGAGGATGGGGAAACATTCCCTTACAGATTGACTTGAAACTTGCAGTCGAAGACTCTCCCAACAGCGGTGGCGTCGTAGCCGATGTCATTCGGGCGGTCAAGATTGGGCTTGACAGAGGAATCGGCGGACCCCTGACCAGCATTTCCTCGTACAGTTTCAAGTATCCTCCGGTAAAGATTCCTGATGGTCAAGCTTCGCAGTGGGTTGAGGATTACATTCAGGGAAAGAGAGAACGCTAAGCGGCTGCGTGTCTTGCCTTTCTAGCGGAAGCGGTTGGAGTGGCTTCGACCCAGTCCACTTTCAAAGGTCCTCGTGACTTCCATTCCTCATAGTGCTCCATGACTCCTGTAAAGAGCAGCGGAAGGCCGATTGTGGCGTCCAAGTGGACAGTACACTGCTCAGCGTTGGGGTCGAGCTTTCCCCACGACTGACTCTCAGGAAGCTCGCAGCCCGACAATCCTCCAAACTTCGGATCATCGGTCGTGACCTGCATAGCATAGCTGTGAGGTGGAACAGCCCAGCCAGAAATCTCAGCCATCGGCACGACCTGTTGAATGTAGTTCTTGGGGGTGCCCCCGCCGATGAATATCACACCTGACTTGGGGAACTGCCTCTTGAGGTCCATGATCTCAATATTGTCCATCAACGCGTCGTAAACGGCGGGTGGAGCGTTCTTCTTGAGCCTCTCGTTACGGTAGACGGTCAACGCCATACCGATCGAGCTGTCAGCCAGCGCAGGACAGAAAATCGGGAGTCTCTCTTTGGCAGCGGTTGCGAGGATACCGTAATCGTCTCTTATTCGTTCACCCATCATCTGGAATAATTCCCTGCTCGAGTAAGACCCAGGCTGAAGGCTATCTGCAAAATTCTCTACGAACTCGTCCGCTTTCGTGAACGTAACGTCATCGGCGTATGTATCGTAAACTCGGTCTATGCGCATCTTTCGTAGAGTCGGATCGTCAATGTGGCCGTGAGCCATGTAATGACGACCACCGAGCGATTCGTACAAGTCGTGACTAAGATTTGCACCCGTAGATACTAGTACGTCTATCGCGTGAAAGGCTATCAAGTCTCGAATAATTCTCCTCATTCCGCCAGCTATCATCGCTCCTGAGAGTCCGAAGAAGATGATTGGCCTCTCGGGATCGTTCAACATCTTGAGCCAAATTTTGTAACAACGGCCTAGGTTCCGGCTCTGGAAGGAGGTAGCGTTGAATGCTTCCAACGCTTCGCTAACGCTTCGGACCTTTGCAACATCATAATGTTGCACGGGATGTTTGAAAGCGTCGCCCCTAGGCGAAAAGCGAATACTCGACGTTGTTTGTGGAGAATATTCTTTCGAGTGAGAATTGGAATTTCTGTTTGTTCTCATCTTGTAGTACTTGGATCCGGAAAGTTGTTTCTATTTCTATTAAAAACTACCCTTCCAACTAGTTTCTGCTTCTGCACGCAAACAAAAGTCCCTCGTCGAGGGGTTCAGCCTTCTAGCAGTCCGAGTTCGCTCATCAATCTCTTGTAATGTGAATTGATAATTTCCCAGATCTTGTCCCTGATAACTCCAGTCGCTGTTTCGCGTTCGAACGTTAGCTCCAGGGCTTGCTCTGGAAGCTTGAAGCCTGAAATCCTTACCTCAGGTAAGTTCGCCTTCGATAGATCCTCGTTTATCGAGTGCTCTAGATCCTTCAAGCGCGCTGGGGTCTGCAAGGTTGGCTACAGCCGAAGAAACTGTTCTGGACTTCGATATCTTTCGATTGTAACTGAGAGATGTTCTCCTGAGGATTGGCTTGATCTTTACTCACGAGATGTGGTCCGAGACTCTATCTCTTGCTTCAGGTCCAAGAATGCTCGATTGACCTCGTCAACCGACGCCTCATCCTCAAGGGTCGTCACATCACCGATAGGCTTCCCAGATACCACAGCCTGCACGACCCGACGCATTATCTTGGCACTACGAGTCTTTGGAAGCTTCGAGACGAAGAAGATCTGTTTCAGAGCGGCAATATGTCCTACCTTTTCCCTCACCCAATCATGAAGCTCGCGATTGAGTTGGTCGTTCGGCTCTCGACCGACCCTCAATATCACAAACGCTACAGGAACTTCGCCTTTCAACTCATCCGGTATGGCTACTGCTGCAGCTTCCGCAACAGCGGGATGATGGATTAGCGCGGATTCCAGCTCGTACGTGCCGAGTCTGTGACCCGCCACTTTGATCACTTCGTCGGCTCTACCTAGCATCCAAAAGTAACCCTCATCATCCCTCACCGCGTAGTCGCCGGGGTAGAAATTGCCAGGGAACTTGGTCCAGTACACCTCTCTGTATCGATCTGGGTCTTTGTGAATTGTCAAGGGCATTCCTGGCCAAGGATTCTTGATGACAAGGTACCCTCTCTCCAAGGGTTTCCGTTCCCCACCGTTATCGTCGACGACGTCGGCGTCGATTCCGAGAATGGCCGGGCCGTTCGTCCCAGGTTTCATGGGGACCATGTAGAGCCCGGGAGTGTGGCTGACGAGAATGCCCCCGGTCTCTGTCATCCACCATGTGCTACCGAATGGGATCTTGTCTCTCCCGACGTGGCGATGCATCCAGCGGAATGCTTCGGGGTTGATTGGTTCTCCGACCGAGTGCATGAGTCGGACTGAACTGGTGTCGTGTTTCTCAATCCACTCTTTTCCGCTTTTCATGAAGCTCCGGATTGCGGTTGGGGATGTGTAGAGAATGTTCACGCCGTGTCTCTCTATGATCGAGACCCATCTATCAGGTTCAGGGTATTCCAAGGCTCCCTCGTACATCAGCCCGGTCAGCCCCTCCATCAACGGCCCGAAGACGATGTAGGAGTGTCCAGTCACCCAGCCTATGTCGGCGGTACACCAGTAGACGTCATCATCCTTCGCATCGAAGACCCACTTCATAGTGGCGTGCAGCAGAGTCAGATACCCACCCGTATCGTGGACCTGTCCCTTAGGTCGGCCGGTTGTCCCGGAGGTGTGCAGGATGTATAGCGGGTCTTCGGATCTTACCCACTCGGGCTCGACGTAGACATTCTCGGGCGTGTCACTAAGAATGTCATGTAGAAACGCGTCTCGATCTTTGTCCATCGGCACTTCGTTTCCTGTATGTCTGACGACAATGATCTTCTTCACGCAGGACGCCTTTTCAGCGGCCTGGTCTGCGATTTCTTTGAGCTTGATGAGGTTGCCCTTCCTTCGACCACCGTCAGCTGTGACGAGTAGCTTGGCATCCGCGTCGAGAAGCCTGTCCGCGAGTGAGTCGGCGCTGAAACCAGAGAAGATCACTGTGAAGCATGCTCCCAGTCTCGCGGCTGCCAGCATGAAGATTGGAAACTCGGGAATCATCGGAAGATAGAATCCTATTGTGTCTCCCGTTCTGATCCCATATTTTTCTCGGAGAACGTGGGCGATTCGATTTACGTCGCGATAGACATCTTGGTAGGTCAACTTACGAATCTGCGTCGGTGCGCCTTTATCGGTTTGCTCGCCTTCCCAGATGATTGCTACCTTGTTCTTTCTCCAGGTCCGGACGTGTCTATCTAGGCAGAGGTATGACGCGTTGAGTTGTCCGCCAGGGAACCACTTGTAGAATGGGGGATTAGAGTCATCGAGTACTCTGTTCCATCGCTTGAACCAGTCGAGTTCGGAGGCTATGCCCGCCCAGAGTTCCTTGAAATTGGCGACGGTGTTCTTGTGGATCTTCTGGTAGGATTCCATCGATATGAGTGTCCGCTTGTTCTCTGGGACGATCTTCTCGTCGAACGGGAGAGCCCAGTTTACGGACATAGGCTGGAAGAGGGTGATTCATTCTAATAGACGTTCTTGAAGAATCAACACGCACGTTGTTCAAAACGCTCGGAACGAAGAATGTCTGTCTAGGGTGATTCGCGCCGTCGTTTCCAGAGCCGTGACGAATCTTCGGCTAGATTTTCATGTCGGTGCTCCCATGCTTTGTGTTCAGGCATGTGCTTCTCGCAGAAGGTCTTGTGGCAGTATTCACATTCTGTGTTGAGCGGCGACAATGTTCCGCATTCGGCGCACTTGATCACTTGCATGACCAGATCTTAAGTTTAGTATGGTTCTCGCGCCGTTTAAGCGTGTTCTTGGACTTGTTGTGGTAGCGTGTTGTCGTCCCATTCCAGTATTAGTTGCCTGAGCGTTCTAGCACGTGGATTTTCTAGGTTCAGTTTGAACATTCGAACTCTTCCATAGTCGTGTTCTTCTACTATGGCCGCGTCGGATAGGTCTTCAAGGTGGCGTTCTGCGGAACTGTAGCTCTGGTCCGTTTGCTTAGCAATCTCTGAAAGATGCAGTTCTCCCACATGGGATAGGACGGTCAGTATCTTGATTCGTCCCATGCTGGAGAGGACTCTTGCGAGTGAGTGTTTCTCGGGCAAGGGGTTAGGGCCGGCGTACCAGGCTCGATTCTAGCCATCGGCGTATAGCGGAGGCGGGGGCTGTTGGGAGTCCTAGGAGTGTTGTTTTTCCTCTGAAGCCTGCGGTGGAGGGCTGTGTCGAGATTATGCCTGTGGCGCTGAGGGTTTGAACATACTTCCAGACCTGAGTGTGGGCCCGGTAGGGTTCCTTGTATTCTTCGCAGGCCATCTTGTAGGCTATCTCTGTCTCGCCCATAGACGCGTATGTCTCCTGGGTCCGCTCTAGGGTCCTGGCAAGGCCTAGGAGTAGTAGTTTCTCGTGTTGGTTCAGGTGTTGGGCGTAGTCTGTTCTCATGACTGGGTAGACGCTCTGGGCTGCGGCCCTGACGTGTTCCGCCTTCACTTCTCGTGACGTTTCAGTGTCTGCGTATTTTCCGGCTCGCCAGACTAGTTCGATCGCATATCTTGCGTCGCCTGCTGGTGCTGCCATATCAGCGATGAATTCTACGACTTCTTCTGATATTGTTCCTTCTTTGAAGGCTAGTTCTACTCGTTCTCTGAGGATTGATTCTAGCTGGCTGATCGTGTAACGATCTAGCCGTATCACGTTTCGTTGGAGCGTGCTCTGGGTGCTCCTGTCCAGATCGTCCAGGTTTCGTAGTTCTCGGATGATGACGATTAGTGATAGTCTGACCGGTCTGCCGGGACGCTCCTCCTGTATCCGTGTGAGGTTGTAGAGGCTGGTTGATCCTTCAGCTTTGATCAGTACGTCTGCTTCGTCTAGTGTGAGTATTATGTGTAGGTTCTTGCTCTCTAGCTGGTCTAGGAGTATGTGTAGTAGTTCTTCGCTGGAGAATCCTCGCTGGGGGAATTGGGGTGTGAAGTTCTGTAGGACTCGTTTGAGGATCATGAAGAGGCTGCCGCGGAATTCTCGGCAGTTGATGTGAATGTACTGGAGATTCAGCTTGAGTGTCTTGGCTGTCCGGGTGATGTCTGTTCCGAATCGTTGTGTGAGGACGGTCTTTCCGGTTCCAATGTCGCCGGTTACTAAGATCTTTGGGCTGGTGGTTCCGGGCCGGTCTATGACTGACCGGAATAGTTCTGCTAGGAATCTCAGCTGTGTTTCTCGGTGTGGGAGTCGGGAGGGCAGCCATTCCAGGCTGAGTGGTTCTTCGTTTTTGAATATGGTGGGTCTGGAGAGTGCTTCTCGGACGATCTCGCCAGGTGGTATGAGACTGTTCTTCTGGATCAACAACGATTACTTCCGGTGAGTAAGCTCTCAAACTATACTGTTGAACGTATAAAATGAGCAGAGAGTGGCGAAAGTAATCTTCTTCTGCGGGGAGAGGAAGAGGGTGAAAGAGAAAGCCTACCAAGCGGACTATACTACTTTTCAGAGTAGAAATAGTCGCAAGTTCAGGTCGGAAAAATCGTTCAGAACAAGCTCGGATTCCGATTTGGGGCAGGCGATTTGAGATCACGCAGTTTGCACGCTGACCTCCACGCTTAATCTGCGATCAGAAAAACAGGTGACAGTTCCATTCTGCGCCCTGAAACGCGAGGCTCGCCCGGAACAGCTTCAACTGGCGAGACCCCCTCCCGAAAAATCTCAAAAGCAGTTGATCTTTACGACACAGAACAGGTCTTTGGAGAACTCCTCACCGTTGAAGTCCGGTCGATTTATTATCTTTTCTTCTCTGTTAACTATTCTTTTTCTCTTATCTTTTTCTCGACCCCCCCGGGGTATGTCAGAACAAGAAAAGTCCTTCACACTTTTGCATATACTGCTCTAGGGTTGACCTGCGGGTCCTAGAACTCACCGTTAGCTCGGAAAAAATGCCTGTTTCCGCGAGGTAAACGAAATGGTTTTGAAAAATAACCCTATCCGAAGTATTTGCGGACCATCTTCATGCCGACATCACTAGCCGCCCATTTTTCGCCATTGAACTTGACGGCGCCCAGACGCTCAAGATTCGCCAGGTGCTCCCCCAGCTTCTCCGCCGGGAACCCTTTCTCTTTGTGACCGGGATAGATGTCACCTAGACCTTTCGAGATCTCGCGAGCAGTCTTCGGAGTCTCACAGATCCGGACAATCTGAATATTCGTCTCAGTGGTCGTCAGTATCCGAAAGATCTCCTCCTCGGACAACCGAGGCTTCGTCAAGCTGAAATTCACAGCCCCCGCAGCCTGCGAAGGACCAACCTTCGGCCCGTGCTTTCGATGCCTCATGAACGAGTAGCTCAACGCACCCCAAGTACCCAGCAGCAGAGCCCAGAGGAATCCAGCATTCACCAACAGCCCGATAATATCGTCGAACTGGAGAGCAACAGTAGTCATCATTCTACCTCACCCTATGTAGTGCCGCCATCTCGATCCCCGCAGAACCCACACGGTACGCGTAGACCTTCATATCCGTAAACGCTCCAGGCATCTTCAACACTCTCATCTTCCGAGCATAATCCTCACTACCAAACGGCTCAGTCGACAAGTCAACCACACCATCACTCAGATGCTTCACAGTATTCTCAACATGCTCATTATGCACTCCCTTATTGGCCAACAGAAGATACAATCCCGACGTCTCACGCACGCGAGTCTGCAACGCCTTCAACGTCTGCTCAACAGCCGGAAACGGCGCGGAACGAATAACATCACTCAAACTATCCACCACGAGCGTACAAGCGCCCAGAGGCGCAACAACCTGTGGAAACTCCTTCGCCAAGAGATTCGCGGGACCAATATCCCAGTTAACCATCCCTGACGCTTTCTGCTTCTTCATCCCTAAGCTGTCGATGAACCACATCTTCCGCGAATCGAAATACCTTTCAAGACCCCAGCCATACAAATTCATCTCTGCTACAATATCCTCCCACGAACGGCCAGTCGTGAAATATACAGCAGGCCGACCATCAAGCAACCCTCGATACATGATCTGCTGAACGCAAGTAGTCATTCCCGTATCTGCCTCGCCTAGGAAGAGGATGATGCTACCGGACGGAAGTCCGCCCATGGACTCGTCGAACGCCGATATTCCGCTCGAAAGATTCTGCAATTCTTACACCTGTCTTTATCTCTGCTGTCCCCGGTCTTCCGTTGCGAAGCCCTGCTGGTCGATGACTTGGGCTTGCCCTTGAACCCCTTGTTCCACTACCCCGGAACCGTCGGATACTGGAATTGTCCCCGTAACGATCTCTTCGAAGCCCGAGTCAGTGGCTCCGGCGCTTTCTCCGTTGAGTATGGAGGCGCCTACTACCATGACTCGCGCTTCTTACACCGATCGGTCCCTTGATGTTCACACCCTCGGTTCCGATGGTGAACGCGAAGTCGTTGAGACTGTGGCTGGTTCCACGCATCTTCCGGACGAAGAGCTTCCGAAGTGGCGAACTCTGCTTGACGAGCGAGAGCACCATGACTCCAGTGGCCAGAAACTCTTCAATCCCATAGCGGCTGATGAGCCCTGAACCCTCCACGATCTCCGTCGTCATCAACGTAGTGCAGCCGACGTCCTTCAGTAGCAGGCCTACCTCGAGGAAGATTTCTCGGAGAGTGTTGAGGTCCGTGACCCGGAATCCAAAGCCTGGTAGTGAATCAACAACCAGCCTCGTCGCGCCCAACTGTTCGACCAGTATCTTGACCTCGGAGAGCTTCGACCGCAAGTTGTACAGTATCGACTGCAATGACTCCTGTTCAGCCATTTCTGACTCGACCCGCTGGTAGACCGCGTCAACCATACCGATCTTTTTCTCAGCTTCGAGCTTCTTGAAGTCCCAGCCGAAGCGCAACATGTTCGCCCGGAATTCCGTCGGAGGCTCCTCCGTCGAGACGTAGACACCAGGTTCACTGTAGCGTGTTGCGCCCTTGTACAGATACTGCCCACAACAGATGGTTTTCCCACATCCGGCACCACCAGCCAATAGCACTCGTGCGCCTTTGGGAAATCCGCCTTCTAGAACGTGGTCCAGACCCGGGATACCAGTGTGCACCCTTTCAATTGCCTCTTCCATAATGTCCCAACGTACCGGTCGGAAAATCCACGATAAGCCTAGAGTAACCTGAGACAGGATGCTGCAGTAACATTGAACGACGTAAGGCTTCGCAGTCTAACCACTCAACAAATTCTCTGATGATGATTCTTCATACGGCCAATTTTTTCATCTCGGACCGACGAAGCTTTTTAGGGCAAGATACGCCGGAGTCGGTCCCTTCCGTGAGTAAAATGCCAGAACGGGGGTACTCGGTCACTGGGCTAGACCCAGACCGCACTGTAAAGTGCGCCGGCCGAGAACTACGAATCTCCCCAAAGGCATCGGTAGAACTCTGCCGCACCATCCGAGGAATGAAACTCCCAGAAGCCAAGAAGCTGCTAGAACGAGTAATCGAAAAGAAGGTAGCAGTAGCATACCGACACTACCACAAAGAAGTCCCACATCGTCGAAATCTCACCGAACCATTCTACGCGGGAAGATATCCCCAAAAGGCAGCTGGACGACTCCTCCGGCTCTTGGAAGAGCTTGAGGCGAACGCCGAGTACCGCAATCTCGACACGGAGCGGCTCAAGATAATTCACGCCGCGGCCCAGAGGGCCAACAAGATCCCGAAACGTAACCCCCGAGCGTTCGGACGCTCGGACCTCCTCCAAGGAACAACCACCCATATAGAACTCGTTGGGTTCGAGGCCGAATAAATGTCAGTTACCAAATATTTCATCAAAGACGTCTCTCGACGTCTTGAGATCGACGAGTTACTCCAGAGAGATTTGAAACGAGCCGGATACAGCCGAGTCGAACTCACAAAGAGCCCGGTCGGAACTAGAGTCGTAATCTATGCAGCAAAGCCTGGAATGGTCATAGGTCGAAGAGGCCAGAGCATCAAAGACCTTACAAAACTTCTCGAAACAAAATTCGGGATAGAAAATCCTCAGTTATCCGTGGCAACCATAGAGATCCCCGAACAAGACCCGAAAGTCGTCGCGTCCCAAGTCGCACAAGCTTTGCAGAGAGGAGTACATTTCCGAAGAGCAGCATACTGGGCTATCCAGAGAGTCATGGAATCGCAAGCTCTGGGCGTCGAGATCATAATTCGTGGAAAACTTACAACCGAGAGATCGAGATTCGAAAAATTCCGGGCCGGCTATCTGCCGAGAGTCGGAGACCCGGTTCTGAAAAGTGTGAAAGTCGCAGTAGCAGATGTTCAACTAAAACAAGGACTTTTCGGCATCAAGGTCAGAATCCTGCCTCCCACCGTGGATTTCATAGACAAGCCCACAATGAAGACTCCACCGCCCAGTGTCGCGGCGCCCACTACGGTCCAAGCGCCTATCGTAGAAACCCCGGAGGTAGAAACCGAGAAGGAGGAGCCCATTGGCAATACTGCGCAAGCGTGAGATGAAACAGATGCTTCCCGAAGAGCGGAAGAAAAAGATCTCAGAGCTCAGAGCCGAACTTACGACGATAAGAACCTCCGTAAAGTCAGGAGGAACGGTGGAAAACCCTTCAAGAGTGAGGGAGCTCCGCCGAACCGTCGCGAGACTCTTAACGGCCGAGAACAGTGCAGTAATCACAGAAGAGGCAGAATAGATGCCGATAACCCCGCAAAACATCTTGGCTCATGAATGGATTGGCCTCCAAGTCACCGTCAACGCTTCTCCGGACCCGGGACTCACGGGCCTCCTTGGGATTGTTAGAGACGAAACAAGAAACACTCTGTTAATCGAAGCTCGGAGTCGACTGGTCAGAGTGCCGAAAGTTAACGCTCAATTCACTGCAACCTTGCCGACAGGAGAAATAGTTCCTGTTGAAGGACCGCTCCTGAGGCATCGACCTGAAGACAGGGTAAAGAAAGGGCTCGCAAAATGGTAGTACGAAACATCGGACTCGACGTAAAACAACCAAAAGCCGGGTGCAACGATCCAATCTGCCCATTCCACGGAAGCCTATCAGTCAGAGGAAGAGTCTTTGAAGGAACAGTCTCCACATCAAAATCTCCAAAGACTGTTTCAGTTGAACGAGCCTATTTGCACTATTATCCGAAATACAGCCGATACGAGAGGCGAAGAAGCAAGACCCTCGCCCACAATCCACCCTGTATCGCCGCGGCAACCGGGGATAGAGTGACCATTGCAGAGTGTCGACCGCTCAGCAAGGAAGTCTCGTTTGTCGTGATAGACAGGAAAGCGGTGGCAGAATAGACATGCCAGCACCGAAGACGAGAGCGGTAAGCGCCCGCGGAATGGTAGAGTACAGGCCCAGAATAGCTCGGGGCCTTCCTGTCGGCTCTCGTTTGACGTGTGCTGACAACACTGGGGCGAAAGAGTTGAAACTGATTAACGTCCGAGGATACCACGGACGTCTGCGAAGGGTTCCGGCGGCCTGTGTCGGAGATATGATTATGGTCTCTGTGTCCAAGGGCAAACCCGATCTGAGGAAGCAGGTCTTTCCAGCGGTCGTTGTGAGGCAGGCACGAGCGCTGCGTAGACCTGATGGAACACGACTCTCCTTCGAAGACAATGCCGCGGTCATTATGACCCCGGAGGGGGAATTGAAAGGAACAGAGATCAGGGGACCTGTCGCTCGGGAGGCGGCTGAAAGATGGCCTAGGGTGGCTAACCTAGCTTCAACGGTGATTTAGACTATGGCTAGCGCAAAGCCCTCGAAGCAGCGGAAACGATTCTTCCAAGCACCCAAGCATCGACAGCGAAGGATGTTGTCGGCTCGATTATCTGACGACTTGACGGCGAGACACAAGGTCAGACGCGTACCACTCAGAACGGGAGACACGGTTCGAATAATGAGGGGCGAATTCGCGGATTTAGTCGGGAAGGTCGAGAAGGTGGAATATTCCACAGGAAGAATCTTCGTGGAAGGCATGACTCGCGAGAAGGCGGCCGGCATCTCGTCAAAACTTCCCGTTCACTCAAGCAAGGTCCTAATCACTAACCTTAACCTCTCCGACAAGTGGCGAAGCGGGCTCTTGTCAGAGAAATCAAAGACGTCGGAGGCATAGACAGTGGCACGCAAGTCGGGACCCCGGCAGCTGAAACGCGAACCAGCGCCAGGATTCTGGCCAATCAAGCGCAAGGAACGGACATGGACCCCCAGTACGAGACCAGGTCCGCATTCTAGAGAAAAGAGCCTCCCGCTCGTAATTATCATCCGCGAGGTCCTAGGATATGCCAGAACAGCGAAAGAGGCGATCAGAATTATCAGCACCGGAAAAGTCAAGATAGACGGAGTCGTCAGAAAGGATCACCGGTTCCCAGTAGGGCTCATGGATGTTCTGCAGATCGAAGGAGCCGGCCAGATCTTCCGCATCCTACCCAAACCCAACCGGGGACTAACACCGACGCCCATCTCTGAAAAAGAGGCCGGATTCAAACTCTGTAAAATAGTCGGCAAGCGAAATATTGAAGGGGGAAAAATCCAGATCAACCTTCACGACGGCCGAAGCCTCATCCTTCCAAGCCAGAGTCCTAGACAAAAGGCAGAAGGAGAATTCGCTCCCGGAGGAGCAATGCAGCTCGGCCTACCCAAACAGAACATGATGGGAGTGGTGCCATTTCAGACAGGTGCGCTCGGGTTGGTAATCGACGGTAGAAACCAGGGAATCTTCGGCAAGATCACAACCATAACCGCTGGAACTCATGCGCGACCCAAGATAGTCAAGATCGAGACAGCAACCGAAGCCTTCGACACGCCAGCAGAA
>Ga0209152_10000428_pt1 | contig 19638 bp, 17 predicted proteins | sample GraSoiAngelo_107_FD_185873 | JGI IMG/M metagenome (GOLD analysis project Ga0209152, IMG submission 185873) | Grasslands soil microbial communities from the Angelo Coastal Reserve, California, USA - 14_0903_09_30cm (SPAdes) (version 2) | ecosystem: Environmental > Terrestrial > Soil > Grasslands...
CCAGAATCTTGGTCAAACCAGTTTAGCTAGCTGTTATCAATCGATAATGTACCCTCGTTTCGCGTCCAACTAGCCTGTCGCAAGTGGAGCCTCAAACGATACGCTCGAGAATTGCGAGCAGTCACAGACCGACTTAGAAGCCCAATAGCCGAGAATTATGACGAATCAACACTAACCTGTTACTCGTTTTGTGCCACAAAAGTATCAAGTAACGTTAATATTTACTCGTGTGGACAGGCCACGTGAATCATGGACAGGCAGCTGAGAGCCGAGTCAGGCTGTGAGACTTCTGCATGACCAGCGATTCGCAGCCAGAACAAAGTGAGAAATTTATGGAAATGTCTGACGAACCCAAGTCCTGGGTAGAAGAAGCAAGGAACAGGGTCAAACGGATCTCGGACCTTGATCCTCAAGACCGCCTAGACATCGTCTACGGCATCGGCTTGTGCTGCTCGACCCTTGCGAAAAGCATGCAAGGCTGGATGCAGTGGATCGGGAATCTTTCACTGAAGGATTTCGAACGACCCGAGCTTGAGGAAATTTTCGGCATCATAAAGAAGGCAACAGTTCAACTCATGGAGCTAGACATCGACAAGACCGAGAAGTATGAGCAGTCTCACGGTTTGCGCCAGAAAGCTCCGGACCGGCAGAATCGGCTGGTCAGCTAGGGGAAGAATTAACAAGAAAGAAGAAGAATGCACCCGTCAATGGTGCGTGCTCTGAGAAAAAGGTCCATCTCGTATCGCGTTTCTATTCCAGCCTCTTGAACATGCTCTGCATAAAGTGTATCGGAATCGGCTGTCCGCTCCTGCTGGTTTCGTAGTAGGTCTTACACATATCGCACTGCCAGACCTCCATATCGCGGATCTGAGCCGGAGCCCCGGCTTCGAAGTCTTCTTGGACGATGTATCGCCCGACGAAGTCGAGCTGCAAGTCACACTTTGGACATTTCAAGAATCTTAGGTCTCAGTTCTTGTAATGTTCGTTGATGAACTTGTCAGCGTCGATCGCTGCTTTGCAACCATCTGCCGCGGCGGTGACGGCCTGTCGGTATCTGAAATCTCTCACGTCTCCAGCCGCAAATATTCCTGGAATATTCGTTTCAGTTTCATTGTGGGTGACAATGTAGCCTTTGGGGTCGAGGTCCACTTGTCCCTTGAATATTGCAGTGTTTGGTTCGTATCCGATCGCCACGAACACGCCGTCCGTCTTGAGTAGGTGTTCTTTTCCAGTCTTGAGGTTTCTACTTCTGACCCCTGTAACATTGCTGTCCCCCAATATCTCGTCCACAACCGTATCCCAGACGAATTTTATCTTCGGGTTCTTCAGGGAACGGTCTTGCATTATTTGACTGGCTCGTAACTTGTCCCTACGATGGACCACGGTTACCATCCTGGTGATATTCGCAAGAAACGTCGCTTCTTCCAAGGCGGTGTCTCCTCCCCCGACCACAACTACGTCCTTTTCTTTGAAAAAGTAGCCATCACAAGTTGCACAGCTTGAAACCCCGTGTCCTCTAAGCTTGGTCTCTGAAGGTATTCCCAGCCATTTCGCGTTTGCTCCTGTGCTTATGATGACCGTCTTTCCTTGAAAGGTCCGTTTTCCAACCGTGACCTCGAAGGGTTCGGACTCGAAGTTCACCTGGGAAGCGTCGTCGTAGACGATTTCTGGACCGAAACGTTCAGCTTGCTTCCTCATCTGTTCCATCAGTTCGGGTCCGAGTACGGACGCTGGAAACCCTGGGAAGTTTTCGACATCCGATGTGAGCATCAACTGGCCTCCTGGTATGGAACCCGCGATAAGCATGGTTCGCCTTCCTGCTCTACACGAGTAGATCGCGGCCGTGTAGCCCGCAGAACCGGACCCTATGATGATCACGTCGTACATCGTATGTACTCAAGATCGCCTATCCACTGATTTATGGGTATTCTCAAACACCTGTTTCTCTAGAAGGCTTAATTATAGTGTGAGATGAGATTCGAGAACAGGACCGGGGATTGTTCGAGTATCAAGGGGTTAAGATTAGCTGGCTCGGCCACGACTCCTTCAGAATCAAGAACGGTAAGACCGTAATCATTGATCCCTTTAAGATTCGCCCGATTCCCGATAAAGCCGACATCCTTCTAGTCAGCCACGAACATTTTGACCATCTCTCTCTTGACGACATCAAGAAAGTTGTTTCGGAGAAAACGACCGTCGTCACCATTCCCGCGTGCAAGAAGGAACTTTCAAGCCTAAGTGTCAAGGAAGTTAAGGCGGTCAAGCCCGGCGACAAGGTCGTCCTAGGAGACATATCTCTCGAAGTGGTTCCGGCCTACAACGTGAACAAGTTCCGTGAACCTGGCAAACCGTTTCATCCGAAAGAGGACGGAAAAGTCGGCTTCATATTATCAGTCAAGGGAGTTCGAATATACCACGCTGGCGACACTGACCCGATTCCGGAGATGAAGAATTTCAAGGCGGACATAGCGCTTCTACCAGTTAGCGGAACCTACGTAATGACGCCGGAGGAAGCAGGTGAAGCCGCAAGAATGATCAAACCCAAGCTTGCCATCCCAATGCACTACGGAACCATCGTCGGCTCGGAGAATGACGCTGAAAGGTTCAAGCAACTAGCCACCTGCCAGGTGCAGATTCTCAAGCCTGAATAGAACGCAGGATATCTGAGGGCTCTGAAGGCCACAGTCACTCCACGCTGGCTGAAACAACACCTAGCGTCCAAGAACGTGGTTGTCCTGGATGCTCGTTCAAGGAACGCCTACTCGAGAGCGCACATTCCGGGTTCTAGAAACGCTGACCTCTTCCACTATTTTGTTCCTGGAACAGACAGCAAGAATCTGAGAGTGTTTCGACACGATCTCGAATCGAAACTTGGACGGCTCGGCCTCAGAGGCAACGAGAAAACGGTCGTATATGAATCAGGGTTCGGCATGAGGGCTGCAAGACTCGCTTGGATGCTTGAATACGCAGGAATTAAGAGCCCGTCAATGCTTGAAGGAGGGTTCCGCGTCTGGCAGGATTCCAAGTATCCCATCGAGAAGAAGCGGAGAGTCGTTGTCCCAACGAAGTTCAGACCTAACCCTGACCCTAGTGTCCTGGCGACGGTCGGCCAGGTGAGCTCCCAATCCGCGTCCGGGACCGGGTTAGTCTTGGACGTCAGAACTAGAGGAGAATACGATGGATCAGAAAAACGGGAGTGTTGCCCGCGTTCGGGGAGAATACCAGGATCGGTTTGGTTTGAATGGACGAACTTTCTGGACGAAGGAGGCGGATTCCGGAATCGTCGATCAATCGAAAAACAGCTTCGATCGAAGGGCTTCAGCCCCGACTCCGAAATAGTGGTGTACTGTCATCGAGGTGCTCGCGCGGCCGCTGCTTTCTACGCACTTAGATCGATGGGCTACAAGAAGGCTAGGAACTATGTTGGATCTTGGCATGAATGGTCATCGAAGAAGAACCTTCCCGCGGAGACTAGCCAGTAAGCTACGTGGTGACGGTTTTTCCTATCGGCTTTTGGAAGTGCCATTCTTCAGGGTCTTCATGAATTTGAGTGACCCATCCTAATGCGATTTTCTCGGATAGTGACAATAGGACCTTGCCTACGTGTTTGCAGAGCTGGCGGGTTTCGATCGATCTTTCCCAATCTCCACAATCATGGGTAATTGTTCTCGTCTCAAAGTCCATTGACAAATTATAGTCGCGGATCTTCGCGACAACTTTTTCGTTGGTAGAGGACTTGATGGTTACCTCCTCATCCCGGATAGCCAGCGCTCGGGCTAGCCTGGATTCACCCATCAGAGAGCTGAGCAAGTCGATAATTTTCGGACGATCCTCACCTCCCTTGACCCATTCTCCTAGCCCCTCAGGACCCTTTCCTCCTTCCAAGTGAGTCTTGGCCCTGTTAAGTGCGGCTCCCTGAGCCGGAGTAAGTTTCCCCATCATTTGGAGAATTCGAAGCGCGTTTTCAACCGCGTATCCGTGGAAATGGTTGTTAAAGTAGCCATAGGTGGTTTTGACAGAGGGTTCAACCTCCTTGACCTTAGGTACCCACGATTTTAGTTCCTGTTCAGAATAATGGTAATCGTACCAGGGTCGCTGTCCGTGCCCGTGCCAACGGATGTATGCGAAATCAGCTGTCACGTGAGCTTCAGGCGGGAGTAGAGGCTCGTCCACTATCGTGTACGCCACGTTGTACTTGGACAGCAGGGGCCATGTTGAGTCTTGGAGCCAAGACTTGTGCCGGAACTCAATTGCATACTTGAAGCCATGGGGAAGGATGGAGAGGAAGCTCTCTAGGTGGCTCAGATCATACTTGTACTTGGGGGGCATCTGGAGAAGTAGACACCCGAGCTTTCCGCTGTTGTTGAGTGGAAGCATCAACTCTGCAAATCGATCTAGTTCAGACTCCAAGGAAGGCCCGATCTCAGCCAGTTTTTCGTGAGTGATTGTTTGTGGAACCTTTGCGCAGAAAATGAATTCCTTGGGAGAGAATCGGTTCCAGCCGAGCACCGTGCCAGGCTGAGGGAAGGCATAGAACGTGGAATCGATCTCGGCGGTTGGAAATACTTGCGTGTAGTGTTTCAGTTTGCTCTCGGTAGAGTTCGGATAGAACACTCCTATCCATTCTGGGTACGACCAGCCTGAGGTCCCTAGGAGTAACCGACCCATATTCGTCAACCTCTTGCCTAAATCCGAGTCTGCAAACCGTCTCAAGAAGCTATGGGTCACATTCGGATCGGTGCTGGCGGTTGGGACTACTTCATTATCCCCAGTGGCGATCGGCTGAAAGCCTACTCGTTAGCATTCGATTTTGTGGAAGTGAACAGCACCTACTACCGGTTACCTAGTCCCTCGGCAATAGCGAGCTGGCGCCGAAGAGTCTCGCCTGGGTTCGAGTTCTCAGTTCGGTGTCAGAGGGATCTGGCAGAGCTTCATCGGTTTGAGTTGACTCCCCAGACCCTCCGCATAATTGATTCCATGGAAAAGACTTGTAGATACCTGAAGGCAACCGTTCTTACAATTCTTGTTCCGAAAGCTCTTGTTGGAGAAATAGAACTGGCTTCCAAACTGAACAATTTTCTGTCAACGACAAGCTTTGGCGAGACCCGTATCGCCATCGAGTTTCGTGGAAGTGATCCGACAGAGGATACGTTGAAGATTCTTCAAGACCACGATGCTGTCCATAGTGTTGACCTTTCTACGCAAGACCCTAAGGTGGATTCGAGCATCCTTTACAGTAGGCTGTTTGGCAAAGGAAAAGAGAACATTTACGAGTTTGATGACAACGAGCTTCAAGACATCGCTACTAAGGCATCTGGGCCAAAATTCGATCAGAGCATCCTTGCATTTCATGGGGTCAGGATGTATGGAGACGCTGCGCGTTTGAAGACTTTCCTAACCTCTGGAAAGTTCCCTTCAGCTACGGGTCAAGTCGGGCTTGGATCCCTAGGTGAGGTCTTGGGGGAAGATGCAAGGTTCCCGACCACCAAGTCCCAACTCGTAGAGGAACAAGGATGGAAGCTCTATGACAAGAGCGGGGAAGAGCGCGCGAGAGCGCGAGAAGTCCTTGAGAAGCTTCCAGAGGGAACCTACCCGACTCTAGACAACGTTCTAGCATCCCTCAAGAGAACGGTTCTCTAATCATTCCCGATGCTGATGACCTACTTTCAGAAGACCCGATACGAATCGTGAGCTATGGCCACCGAAGAATATAGAACACAAAGTGGGGAGGTTGCCGTGAATTTCACGTCCACGGCATTGCAGTGGCTTATCGTCTCTGGATCCAAGCTAGGCCGCTGCGAGCGGTTGGACCTGAAGCAGTTCCTTCGCCATTACGCGATATTGTTCCGATGCAGGGTTTCTCGGCCTGTACAGTATGCCCGGCAGTCCTTTGCTTGGCGCCTCGGCCATCCGGACGGATCTGGGGATTACGGATTTCAGAACTCGTTCGCCAAAGTTTTCGTTGACTTGTTGCATGACTCGGCGTGATAGTGCTGTCCTTCGGTCGTACATTGTCAGTATTATCCTGTAGTCGAAAGCTGCTTTCAATCGGGATCTCACGAGATCCATGACTTTGAGAAGGGTTGGTAGTCCCTCCATGGGATAGAACTCGCATTGCACTGGAATGAGGACCAGGTCGGATGAAACGAGGGCGTTGAGTGTGAGTAGTCCGATGTTCGGTGGGCAGTCGATTACGACTTGTTCGAACTGGTCTTTGATGGGGCTGATTGATTCTCTGAGAACGTATTCTCTGCCTGGGGTTGAAGAAAGTTCGACTTCTGCACCTGCTAGATCCAAGTTGCTTGGTAGTAGTGAAAGCTTCTCAATTCGAGTGTTCAGGAGGACTTCTTCGACTTTCCGTGATTGAGAAAGGACGTTGTAGACCGTTGAAGAGAGGGTTGCTTTCTCGAAGCCCAATCCAGTTGTAGCGTTCCCTTGAGGGTCCAAGTCCACGATGAGGGTCTTTTTCCCTTCGATCGCAGTTGCGGTTGCGAGGTTGACTGCGGTTGTAGTTTTTCCAGTTCCGCCTTTGTTATTCAGTACGCTGACGATCATTGCTAAGAAGTTCTATTCTGGATAATTACTAAGAGATTGATTCGCAGAAAATAGCTAATGGAAGCGCCTTGGGGAACTGATATCGTCAGAATCAATGATTTTGTACAGGAATAATGCTCGGTGTTTCAGACCTCTCATATAAGCTGCTGAAGGGTCCCGCTTTATATGGAGAGATAAGATTGAACGCTCTTATCAACGAGCCTTGAACTGAACTTGTTAATCTAGCCTTGGACCATCCGACAGGATGAGCGAGCCGGCTCTCATGAATGAGGATAACGCGACCTCGAATTTGGCAAAGCAGCGGATCCACAATCTGAACAGGGAAGTTGTCGATTGTCGAGATTGTCCCCGGCTGGTCGAATATCGCGAGTCGGTCGCAAGTGTGAAGAAAAAGCGGTTTCTGAGTTGGAACTACTGGGGCCGACCGGTTCCGGGTTTCGGGGATATCGCGGCTTCTATTATAGTAATTGGGCTTGCTCCAGCATCTCACGGCGGGAATCGGACCGGAAGAGTGTTCACCGGGGATAAGAGCGCCGACTTTATTGTGAAATCCCTTTTCGACGCTGGATACGCAAACCAGCCTCGCTCTGTTGACGTGAATGACGGTCTGGAATTGCATGGAGTTTACATGACTGCCGCTGTAAAATGCGTCCCTCCCAAGGACAAACCCACGAGCGAAGAAATGGCGAACTGTGCCCATTTCCTGAAGTCTGAACTGGAGATATGCAATAAGTCCAGAGTCATCCTCTGCCTTGGGCGGTTTGCCTATCGTTCCACGATGACCCTATTGAGAAAGAACAACCTCTTCACATCTAGGATTCCAGGGTTTGAACACGGGCTCGAAATCTACCTGCCAGACGGGCGGAAGGTTGTTGCATCATATCATCCAAGTCCCAGAAACACTCAAACGGGGAAACTAACCGCCGGCATGTTCAACTCTCTTCTCCGGAAGCTAGGCAAAGACTTGAGTCGCACGTCCTAGCTTTCGCGGCGGGGAATGGTGGCCTATCTAATCAATATTGTCAAGGAACCTATTTGGACGGTCGTTGTCGTTCTATCTGAATGTCGCGAGATAGGTATTCCTTGGTCTTTGATTCGGCCTGAACTAATAATTCCTCGAAGTGCTTGTTCAGCGCCTTGATCTTTTCCTCGGCCGAGCGGAGTCTCTCCGTGGCTTGAAGCTCATCCTTCTTTCCGTCGTCGATCTTCTTGAGAATAATTTTCCTCTCGAGATAGAGATTCTTGCAGGTTGGGTCGTGGAGGAGTCGTTGTCGTTGACCTAGAAGATTTCGGCCTTTGCCTTGTTTTTGTGCGAGGTGTTGGGTTGTCGTTAGCTGGTCAAGCTGCACAACAACTCTGGTAGTCTTTCGATGGCTGAGTCCCATCTTGCCCGAGTCTAGAGCACTTTTGAGGTTGGTCAGAATGGGAGTGAGGTAGGGTCCTGAGTTTCGGGAGAGAAAGCTCCTGTACGGGGACTGAATATATTCGCCCAGCGCCTCTCTCTCTTCAGATCTTAGGGCGATTTCGCCTCGCTGGGAAAGGTCTCTGAGTTTTCGGAGGGGTCGTCGGAGATGGGTTAGTGTGTCTGTTCTGAACTCCCTACTTTCTTTGCGAAGCTCCTTCTCGATCTCCAGAACTTGTTTGAGAGAGTCGTTCGACGTAATCGTCTCCAGCTCGATGGAAAGCTGTTTGATTGCGGACGAGAGCCCTTCACGAGTTCGTTCAAGTTCGATACTCTCCTTCTTCTTCTCGTTCAGTTGCAGTCCGATCTGATGAATCGTCTCTACAGTGCTGGTGAGGGTCTTTGCGCGTTGGAGGTTTTCTCCGTCTCCCTCGAGGAACTGGGATATTTTCTCACCTACTTTGGCTATTCTCTCGACGACCCCTGAGAATGAGAGCATATCCAATAGGTATAGCCCGTGAATTTCTCTTTGGGTACTATTTCTGCTCTCTCTGAGAGACCGGGCGGTGTTGGAGAGGTTGTCCCGTAGAACCTTAAAGGAATCCCAGCTGACCTCCTGAGGGATCTGAATTTTTTCTATACTGGAGAGGGCGTCTCGGGCAACGCGTCTCACAACTCTAGCGGCTCGATAAGAGATTGGGTCTTTCTTGGTGGAAAGGTTTCCATCGGCCTTGCGAGAGAGTTCTTCAAAGAAACCTCGGGCTTCATCAAGTGCGCGGTGGGCGTCGTCAGAGAGTTTGCCCGCCTTGTTCTTCGTAGGGCGCAGAGCTTTCTCGAGTTCTCGATCCAGCCATGTGTCGTATTCGTCTACGCGGATTTTCAATTATCAGGGGACCAGGGGAGGATTCTTACCTAGTCTCCTCTCTCAGATTAATGACTATAGCGTCCATTGTTTGCTGAGCCTTTTCCTTCCTCTTACCCAGGTCGGATATCAGAGATTCATACAGTTCTCTAGCTATTCTTCCACTCCTGTACTGATTTCTAAGGTCTGCCGATGTGGTTCGTACTACTTGGATGTCCGCCTCCGCCCGCTCAAGCCTTCTGATCATGTCTTGGTATCGCGGATTTGCTTTTGATAATTGGTCTTTGATCGGAGCCAGGGTTCTGTCCAACTCGGCTATTCTCAAGTCGATAACTCGTCTTCTTCTCTTGAATTCATGGCGGTTAAGAGCTCCTCTTGAGAGGTCCTCGTCCATCTTTTCCGCTTCAAGTCGCATTGCTGATTTTTCATCATACAATTCTACGAACCTTCCAATGAGCTCGGATGGAGCGCCTGAGACTGCCACACCAGCGGTCCCGGTGGCGCCGACCGCGAGCACAATCGCCGCGATAGATCCCACGGCAAGTCCCGCCCATCCAAGGGCCGATAGGCTTGCCCAGAATGGATCAAGCTGGTAGTCCATTGTAAAAGAAAGGTTGGACATTGGCGTGACCGTGGAGACCTGCACGAGGATCTGGTTGCCTGACACTGTGAATGTTTGGCCTCTTAGAGAATCGAGGCGGAATCCCACCGGGGTCACTATTTTCATCTGTAAAAGCGGTTCGAAGAACTTGACGTTGTCGAGCAATCGGAAGCTCAGCTCGAATCGCCCTATTCCCTTTGATGTCAGGTAGGACTGAGTAGGGAGGGAATATGTGATTCTGGTCGAAGAGGAGCCTCCATTTTTCAGGGTTAAAAACCTCGGGGCGAAAGCTACCGCAGTCGTCCCATCGGGTGCAGTCGAGACGGTTAATGTCGCTGTTGAGGGGATTATGTCGCTCGCTATAGCGCTCCGAACGTTCTTCGGAACAGGCAGAGCGATGCTGGTTAGGTCGTGGCCCTTGTTAGTAATGTCGTAAAAGTCTGTGACTTGAATCGAGCCGGTCTGCGCGAGGGTTATTGTCCGATTTGCGATGACATCTAGGATGCTCTGGGTAGTGCCTGTCGACGAGAACGTCATTGTGGCGATGGTCGTGTTGAATTTTTGAAGGGTTTTGGTTTGGGCCGTGAAGGTGACACTGGCGAAGGTCCCATCTACAGATGATACTTTCGGGGAAGGCCAGTCGCCGGTCTTGACTGAGAGTTGTGAGTTCGTAACGTTGTATGTCCCGTCTGTCAGAGGGAAGGGTTCGAACTCGAAGCTAAAGTTGCTTAAGGTTGAATTGAAGCTTAACAGGTCTGAGTACACGCTTGTGAGGTTGAAGTCGTAGGTGCCGGTCTTTGCAGAAGGAAATGCAATGTCCAGCTCGGAGTAGTTACCAACCAAGGGCAAGGGCAGGCTCTTCACCGTGGGTGGCGAGACCCTCAGCTGGTTCGATTGCGAGTCCACCGCCTGAGTAAATCGGAGTCGACTTGCCAGAGGAGAGGGTATTCCGAGGGTAATCTGGGATATTGGCGAAGCTCCACTCGTCAGATTGAACTGATCGCTGACAAAGGTCACGCCCCAACTGTTAGTCGTAATAGATCTGCTCACAGTAACGGTGCAACTGCTAAAAGTACAGTTGGTCTGAGCCAACGCCGAACCGGGAAGCTGGGTTGACAATAACGCCATCAATAGAAGTAAGAGTACGAAAGCCTTCATTTGCAGAAACCATCGTGCACCGTGAGACTTTCAACAGCTTTCGAAACACTACCTACTTATTGGTTCTGCTAACTCTTTGTTGGTTGAGTTAGCTTCGGAGCATCGACTCCGGGGATTACCGTAGGCGTCGGGTTCCCCTTCACGGCTTCAACTGCTCCGCCTTGCGCCGGGACTCGTTAACAATCATCCTGAACAACTCCAGCATGCCCAGAACCTCTCTAGATGGAACATAATGTTGCCAGACCGACTTAATAGCCAACACGATGAACGAAAAGAGCAAGAATCCCAATGTATATGTCAGAGAGGTATCCGACGAGAAATTAACGGAGCCGCATACAAGCACGAGACGCGGTCCAGGTATCGTTATGCGAACTATTCTTGTCACTGGCGCTGGGGGTAGCGCGGGGAACAATGTTTGCTGGAGCTTGCGCGTCAGCAATGACGGCAAGAACATTCTCCTCGACGGAACCGATGTGGACAAGACTAGCATCGAGCTCAACGGATGGATCGATAGGGCCTACACTCTTCCCTCTGCTACTAGCCCTCGATACGTTTCCCGCCTCAACCAGGTCATCAAGAAGGATAGTGTCGAGATGGTCTTTCCTCAACCTGACTCAGAAGTTGGTCGAATATCAAGAGATCGAGATCGGGTTCGCGCCTCCGTGTTTCTTCCAGATCATGAGGCCGTGAAGGTATGTCAGGACAAGTACGAAGCATTGTCTAGGTGGTTCAAGAAGGGACTTAGGAAAGAGCCGGTTGTTCTCTCGCCAATTAGTCGCAGGACTCGGCAATCGGTTAGGAGACTTGCATTTCCCTGTTGGGTGAGAGCGAGACATGGAGCGGGGGGAAGCCTCAGCTGTCTAGCCAGAACTTGGAGGAGCGTGGAACACTGGATAGAGTACCACTGGGGGGAAGGGCTGAAGACCGATTTCATTGTAGAAGAGTATCTCCCAAATCGAGACTTCTGTTTCATGTCGGTCTGGAACGACGGAAAGCTGGTGACCTCGATGGTTAGGGAGCGTCTGAGTTGGGTGGGACACCGAATTGTTGGGTCAGGTGGGACCTCCAAACTAAACCGGGTTGTACATTCGAACAAGGTAAACACGACCGCCTTAGAAGCGATCAGGGCCGTTTCCAAGAATCCTCACGGAATATTTTGTGTCGATCTAAAGGGAGACGCGAGCGGCGTTCCGCGTCCGACTGAGATCAACTGCCGGTTCACGACCAACGTTCACTATCTAACCCTGGCATCTTTGAAATTGGGTCATCCAGAGTGGAATTTTCCATGGCTGGCTGCGAGGATATGTCTGGGCGAGAGGATTCCATCGAGTAGGACTCTGAACGCATTGCCCGCGAACCTGTGGTTCACAAAGAATACTGACATGGGCTTCACAATGGTGGAAAAAGGGAAATGGCGGGCAGCAGACTACTCCTAGACAGGTTTTGCGGCCTCCTCTCTCTTCCTGTAGAAATACAAGCGGACTTGTCGGTCCCAGATGAAGAGCCAAGAAATCGACAAAACTAGCGCTATCATGGCTTTAACGGCTGCATCGAAATAGCGGCCGAGGCTTGGATCAAACTGTATGCGTAGAGGTGCTACGAGTAGGGCGAGTATTCCAAATCCAACTATCATCAGCCCCCACTGCGAAACGAATACCATGAGTTGCAAGGCAACAGCTCGCTGGTTCAGTCCTTTCACCCCATCAGAATCATAGTGATCAATGCCAGCGCTGCTGAGATCAGGTAGAGGCCAAATATCGTCGACACGATCTCAGACTCTTTCGCCGGTCGACCAACCAGCAGGGTCCTGACAAGAGTCAGCGGTGCTTTGGGATCTGATGAGGAGGCAAGACGGCCATCGTCGAGCAGTTTTGTTGGCTTTGCTGTCAGAGCTCTGTGCTCCGTGAACCTTTTGATTTTTGAAAGGAAGAAGAAGGAATTTTGGATGTTGGGAAACATGGCAACTATGCTCGCTATTTCAGTCCTACTGAGTATCGCGAGCGCGCCTAGTGCGGCTCCAACTGACAGTTGTCCCACGTTTCCAGCGAAGGCTCTGGATGGATACCTGTTGAAGTAGAAGAAGCCCAGAGCGGCGAAGAGTAGACCAGAGTAGAGGAAGACTGAGCTTGGAGCAGGGTTCGTGATTAGGACCCCTATCAGTAGGGCGGCGGAGACAATCGAGACGCCTCCCGCCATGGTTCCATTCAAGGGGTCGAGCATGTTCGTCGTGTTCGAGGTCACTGAGATGGCCACCGGTATGGCCAATGGATAGATGACCGGCAAATGGAAGACTCCGAAGATAGGAACTTGCAGTGTGGGGTTGTACACTTGATTAGGGTAGAGCAATCCGAGGGCTACTATTGGTAGGCCGCAGAGAAGAGTCAGTAGCGGCTTGTAGATACCTCTCATCTTTAGCCGGTCATCCAGGGCCCCTACGACCGCTGCAGAACCAACGACCAGGGAGAAGGCGAGCATCATCAGCGAGTTTCCCCCGCCGATGAGAACGTAAACCGCTGACAAGAGTATCAGCGTGAAAGGTATTGAGACCCCGCACATCTCAGGGATCAGTGGTTTGCTCACCTTGTGGACGTCTATTCCAACAATTCCTCTTCTTGCGTTCACACGCATGAAGAAGCGGGTGAGAACCAGGGAAACCGGGAAGGCTACAATTGCAAGCAGGACGGCGGTGGTGACGTCCCACCCGCTGGGAAGCATGACGGCGAGTGAATGTAGCCGATTATAAAAGAAATGATTTTCCCCCCGGGGCGAAGGATTATCAGTAGTTGGGAGCGGACCGCGTTTCAGAATTCAGATGGCGACGTTCGACCATCCTTTTCTCCCTAACGCGGGTCCACCGATTCGGAAGATGATGCTGGATGCGATCGGAGTTGCCTCCATCGAAGAGCTTTACTCCGACATTCCAGCTCAGGTTCGCACAAACCATCCATTGAAGGTCGACTGGCTTCCCTCAGAGCAAGAAGTCAAGAGTCACCTCGAGCGGTTGTTGGCCGAGAACAAGTCTGCAAGTGACATGCCAATATTCCTCGGGGGAGGCATCTACAACCACTATCTTCCCGCTGCAGTCAAAGCTATTCTCGGACGGACCGAATTCCAGACCTCGTACACTCCCTATCAGGCGGAAATTTCCCAAGGACTCCTCCAGTCTCTCTTCGAGTTCCAGTCCATGATCGCCGACCTCACACAGATGGACGCTGTCAACTCATCGCTCTACGATGGGTCAACAGCCCTCGGCGAGGCGGCCCGGATGGCCTCAAGGGCTACCGGAAGGAAGAAGATTCTCGTGCCACGCAGCCTGCACCCTGCCAAGCTTTCAGTTCTGAAAAACTACACTGAGCCTGCGGGCATCGGACTTGAAACCTTCATGTACGACAAGGAGACCGGCGGAGTTAGTTCTGCTGACTTGCAATCGAAAGTCGACAGAGACACTGCTGCGGTATATTGCGAAGTCCCATCCTTCTTCGGAATTCTTGACCAAGAAGTCGCCAACGTTCCTTCGATATGCCATTCGAGGGGCGCTCTGTCAATAGTTGGCTTTGATCCGATATCTCTTGGAGGACTGAAGCCTCCGGGCGAGTACGGAGCGGACATTGTGATCGCTGAGGGGCAGTCGATATCGACTGAGATGAACTTCGGTGGACCGGCTCTGGGAATCATCGGGTGTCGAGGAGAGAACCTCATACGCCAACTACCAGGCAGACTGATCGGTATGACCACCACCCTCGACGGAAAAGAGAAAGCGTTCAGTATGGTTCTTCAAACCAGAGAGCAACACATTCGCCGAGAGAAGGCCACATCCAACATCTGCACAAACGAGGCTCTCTTCGCGATTGGAGCAGCTGCTTACCTCTCACTTTTAGGGCCTAAGGGCCTCCGCCAACTCTTCGAAAGCATTCTCGTCAAGACGAGCTATGCGATCAAGATGCTTAGTGAGTTACCTGGCGTCGTGGTTCCCCGCTTCACGAGCCCACACTATCAAGAGTTTGTTGCCTCGTTCAAGGGAACAAAGGGAACTCTGGCCAGATTGAACAAGTCATTGCTCAGCAACGGAGTTCATGGCGGCAAGAGCCTTGTCAAGGACTTCCCAGAACTGGGCGAGAGTGCACTATTCTGCGTAACAGAAACTCACAGCGCAGAAGCCATCGACAAGCTTCGGCTCCTCATCGAAAAGCTCCAGGAAGCCTAGCGTATGTTTCACCAGGCAAAGTGGGACGAACCACTAATCATAGAGAGATCGGCCAGTGGAAAGAGAGGCCATAATCCCGTGAAACCGAGCGACATCGAGCGTAAGGTCGTTGGGCAAAACGTCTGGAATAGCGTTCCAAGTGCTCTGCTGAGAAATGGCCTGCCTCCGTTGCCTGAGGTTTCAGAACCGGAAGTAGTTCGCCACTACACGCGTCTCTCGCAGGAGAACTTTGCGGTCGACCTAGGAATCTATCCTCTGGGCAGTTGTACGATGAAGTACAATCCGAAAGTCTCCGAAGCGATAGCCTCGAATTCCAAGCTGGAGAAGATCCATCCGGAACAGGACGAGTCGACGGTGCAGGGAATTCTAGGTCTGCTCTACCAGTTGGACAAGTTCCTAGCGGAGATTACCGGGATGAGTCGGATGTCTCTCCAACCTGTCGCTGGAGCTGCTGGAGAATACCTTGGCGCTCTCATCATGCGTGCCTACCACAGATCCAAGGGAGAACTGGAGCAACGACGCGAAATGATAATTCCCGATTCCGCCCATGGAACGAATCCCGCAAGCGCTGCGATGGCAGGATTCAACGTTGTTGTCGTCCCTTCGAACAGTGAAGGCATGGTTGACCTTGAGGCTCTCCGAAAGGAAGTAGGTCCTAGAACGGCTGGTCTAATGATCACGAACCCGAATACCCTCGGAATTTTCGAGAAGAATGTTCTCCAAATTGCAAAAGCCGTTCATGACGCAGGGGGTCTGCTGTACTATGACGGAGCGAACTTCAACGCGATTCTCGGGATGGTTCGGCCGGGAGACATGGGCTTCGACATCGTTCATCTCAATCTTCACAAGACCTTCGCGACTCCTCACGGAGGTGGTGGACCGGGCGCTGGACCAGTGGGCGTTAGAAAGGATCTGGAACAATTCTTGCCTGTTCCACTGGTTAATTTTGACGGAACGAAGTACTTCTTCGACTCCGATGTTCCCCACTCTGTAGGAAAGGTCACAGCGTTTCACGGCAACATTGGTGTATTGGTTAGAGCGTATGCTTACATCCTGAGTCTTGGCCCTGATGGGCTCAAGGCCGTGGCTGAAACTGCGGTATTGAACACCAACTATGTCCTCGCCAAGGTTCTCGAGCGCAGCAAGTTCGAACTTCCGTTCAGCAGACAGAGGAAACACGAATTCGTTCTAAGTGCTAAGAAGATCAGCGAGCAGACCGGTGTCAGAGCGTTGGATATTGGGAAGAGGATGCTGGATTTGGGACTTCATTCGCCCACTGTCTATTTTCCGCAGATTGTAGAGGAGGCAATGATGATAGAAGCGCCCGAAACCGAGAGTCTCCGAGACCTCGACGAGCTTGTAGAAGCATTCATCAAGCTGGGAAAGGAGGCTGAAACTGATCCCGAACGATTACGAAGTGCTCCCCACAACACCTCTGTCGGAAGAATCGATGAGGTCAAAGCATCACATCCCAAGACTCTTACCCTTAGGTGGAACAATCCTAAGGCCCGGAACCAAACGTCGTGACGCTTCATGAGTTCTCTGGGAGACTCTCAGCCTCATGACATGTCCGCCTCACACAGAGAAGGTTCAGCACGAACAGACTTGACTGGTTCGGCAAGCGACTCATAGGTGTACTTATTAGCTCAACAGATCCAAACTACCATTTCGTATTACGATTTGAATACGCTCTGCCTAATTCTATGATATATGATCGTTCCGTTCCCAACTGTACTGATCGATTTTGTCTACAGAAGAAATCTCTTCCGACGAGAGACTCGCCAGTCCCGCCCTAAGAGTCTCCGTTGTTGGAATAGGAGGCGCGGGGAACAATCTGTTGAGTCATGCGATAGGGGGAGGAGTTAGCCCAAGCCGTTGCGTTGCAGTCAATACGGATAGAGGACAACTTTCCCGATCTTTAGCGAGGAACAAGGTCTTCCTAGATCAAGCGGTTAGCTCAATAGGTGCAAAGGTCGTGACAAAGCGAGACGACCAGAGAGCATTTCAGTCCGCTGCTCACCGAGTTACAAGTTACACCGACGGTTCTGACTTCACAATTGTTGTCACGGGCCTAGGTGGAGGCACCGGCACGGAAAGTGCCCCAGTCATAGCTCAAAGATCAAGGACCCCAGTTCGTCCGGTCGTATCTGTCGTTGCGATTCCATTCATCCATGAGAGAGAACGTCGATTCATAGCTCTGCGAGGGCTCAAGAGAATGGTCGAAGCATGCGACTGCACCATCGTCATAGACAATGGTCTTGACCGAGGCTATCTGAGCGCGGCCTCCAGAACCACTGACGAGACGGCGAGTATCGCGGTCCGGAGTCTCACAGAGCTCTTGTCAGGGGCGGAAGACGTCGAAGCGAGAGATATTCTAGAGGTTCTCGCGAAAGGAGACATTGCTACAGTATGCAACTTTACACTTAGATCAGGAGACACGCTTCAATCCGCTGTTATTCAGGCCTTGCGAACGCCATCGGCGAAACTGCCTCTGAAACAGGCCAAGGGAGCGCTACTTCTCTATCGAGGACCCGCGACACTCAGCACTGCCCAGTTTGCCCAGGCATACGATGCGCTGGTCTCCCTGGTTGGATCTGATCTAGCTTTCATCCATGGAAGCATATACACCCAGTCAGAGCCGTCGGTATGTCTGTTCCTAACGGGCTACACGTACGGAACCACGCTAAACGGGTTCATTGAGTTCGTCGAGCTCTACGATGCCGAATACGGCCAAGAAGAAGCGGGTAATCTCACAACGATTTCAATTCCATTATACCAAATGGAACAGATTCAAAACCAGCGAGACTAACTCTGCTCCTTCCTCCCAAGGAACATCTTTCGAAGTCGTTCGGTCGCACGAACCGGACGCCCGACGGGATTCACTGATCCGGATCTCAGCGCAGCCAATACTGATCCAACATCTTTCGATCCGCTTTCCATCTCACTGTAGGCTCTTCCGATGGTCTGAGGAATGTGCGAATCGCTGCCGGCAGTCATAGGATAGTTTTCTTTCTCAGAGAATTTTCGGGCTCGCTTCCAGGTAATGGAATGGAGGAAGCTGGAGGAATTGATCACCTCGATCGCATCGGGACGAACTGTCAGAAGATGAGGTCTCACGCTCGATCGCAACAGGTCGTACGGATGTGGAATGATCGAGATCCCGTTGAGATCCCGGATCCTTCGGATAGTATCGTCTGCTGAGAGTCCTCGTGGAACGGCCTCCGACACACCGAGACCGATCACGTGTCCGTCTCGCGTTGATATCTCGATTCCTGGGAGAATCACAAGTTCGTCGCTTGAATCACGAGCGAGAATGTTGTGATCGGTTATTGCCAGACCGTCGAGTCCACGATCTCTGCAAATGTTTTCCAGTTGTTCAGGTAACGTGAATGCATCACTCGATCTGCTAGTGTGCACATGCAGGTCAAGCTTCAGCTTCAATTGGAGCCCTGCTTCTGATACTCTCCAATCCAGCTCGAAGCTTCTCAGCAGTGACCTTGTGGAACAAGGGTTGGAGGGATCGAATCCTCGTTCCAGGCTTTATTATCGTCCGTCCTGCTGATCTCCACGGAAGTTTGGCCTTTCCCGTCATGCTAAGACAGATCTTCTTGGAGGCTGAAGGCAAGAACGGCTGGAGAAGTATGCCGAGACTAGCTACGATCTGTAACGAGACTCCGAGGGTTTCGCCTGCAGCTTGAGCATCTGTTTTGTATAGTCGCCATGGTTCGTGCTCGTTGAGGTAACGGTTTCCTTCTCTTGCGAGTTCGACGACTTGCTCTAGTCCCTCTTTCAACTTGAAGTGTCCAAGTTTTTCATCAACCTTTGGGAAGGTGTCCTTCAGACTTGCCAGTATCTTCGTGTGCTGCTCCTTGTTTGCCGAATATTTCGGGACCTTTCCTTTGTAGTATGTTTGGATGAATGACGTGGTTCGATGAACAAAGTTCCCTAGAACATCGTTTAGCTCAGTGTTGATTTTTCTCTCGAACTCGTCCCAGGTGAAGTTAGTATCTTTCTGTTCAGGTCGCAGGCTGATCAAAGCGTAACGCCAGTATTCTGGCCCCTCGAGTTCGATAGCCTCGTCCATCCATATGCCGATCTTTCTGCTTCTGGAGAATTTCTGCCCTTCGAGTTGTATGTACTCTGTCGAGGCGACTTCCCAGGGCAGATCATAATTCTCCTTTGTAGCTAGGAGCAACCCTGGGAAGATTACAACGTGAAATGGAATGTTGTCTTTTCCAATAAAGTGGACGTTGCGGCTTTCAGGGTCAAACCAGAACTTCTTCCAAAGGGATGGCTGCTTCCTTTTTTCCGCCCATTCTTTTGTCGCAGAAACGTATCCAAGGACAGCTTCCATCCAGACGTAGATGGTCTTTCCGTCCGCTCCCTTGAACGGCGCGGGTATTCCCCATGCGTTGTCGCGTGTTAGCGAGCGGGGCTTGAGCCCGTCTCTTATCCAGCCAAGGCTGAAGTTTCGTGCGTTTTCGGGAAAATTGGGGTTTGTTTCAATGTACTGTCGGAGGGATTCGGAAAGTTTGGGAAGGTCGAAGAACCAGTGTTCAGACTCTTTCTGGATTGGGGTTGAGTGATCGAGGGCGCAGCGTGGGTTGATCAGGTCTTTAGGGTCGAGGACCCTTCCGCAGTTATCGCATTGGTCCCCGCGTGCGTTTGGGTTGTGGCAGTAGGGACATTCTCCTTCGACGAAACGGTCTGGGAGAAAGCGCTTGTCATTGAGGCAGTAGAGCTGGGTTATCTTCTGGCTGTAAACGAAGCCGTTCTTCTCAACTTTGAGGTAGAAGTCTCGGACGAACTTTTTGTGGACTGGGCTTTCGGTTCGGGTATAATTGTCGAATTCTATC
>Ga0209152_10000429_pt1 | contig 19633 bp, 24 predicted proteins | sample GraSoiAngelo_107_FD_185873 | JGI IMG/M metagenome (GOLD analysis project Ga0209152, IMG submission 185873) | Grasslands soil microbial communities from the Angelo Coastal Reserve, California, USA - 14_0903_09_30cm (SPAdes) (version 2) | ecosystem: Environmental > Terrestrial > Soil > Grasslands...
CCCGGTCCCAAGGGGGGGAAAGACCGTCTCGATGGGAGATATAGGAGTGATCTTCAAACTCTTCGGCAAAGACACCGGAGGCGCGTTCTCGATCGTCAAACACCCTATTCGTCCGAAAGACTCTGGTCCCGTCACATATGCACGCGGATGAAGACGAGCTCTCCTTTGTAGTCCAGGGGAAAGTCGGTGCAAGGATAGGAGACCAAATCGCCACAGCAGGTCCAGGCTCATACATCCCGAAGCCTAGAAATATTCCAAACACCTTGGGAACCTCGGACAGACAATGGCTAAGGCTCGTAGAGATTATCTCGCCGCCGGGCTTTGAGAACTTCTTTGACGAAGCCAGCGATCCAAATATCACACCACCCTCTGATGGGATGAATGGGGTTGTACCCACCCAACCTAGCCAGGAAGTACAGGCTGAAACTGTTCGGGCAATAGATGAGTCTTCTACATCATTGGGGACTGGAGTCTTGCGATCGTAGAGGAGACTTGGTCAACATACTCTTTCAATCTGGAAAGCATGCTGCTCGCGGTGATTACGCCAATAACTCTCCTGTCCTTTAACACTAGAACTCTGCGGATCCCCTTCCGCGCCATCAGCTCCGCGACCTGATCCAGCCCCACGTTCGCGTCCACAGATACCAGATCACTCGTCATAATATCACCTAGCCTCACTTGTAAGGGATCCTTTCCCTCAGCCACTATTTTGGAGAGATAATCCCACTCGGTAACTATCCCCTCTGGACTACCCGTAGAGGATGCAATTATGGCGAAGCCGTGTCTCTTTGCCTTCATTTGTCGAGCCGCATCCAGAGCACTCGTGTCTCGCGGCACCGAAAGAAAATCCTTCTCGACAACATCCTTTGCGACCAAGACCATGACTAGGACGTTACAGCGGTCGAATAATTAATAGTCACCGACAAGATGTCGCTAATAACTAAGGCGTTTGGCCAGGGTTGGATGACGAAACCCGCGGTTTCAAGGAGGGCGAACAGATTGCAAAAGTCTCAGTGTGGACTTTATTGGCCCTCGGCATCCTTGAGATAGTCTTCAGCCTGATCAGTGGGAGCATCTCTCTCCTTGCAGATGGCATCGACTCCATCTCCGACGCGGTAGTAAGCTTCTTTGTCTGGGCGGGTCTCCGTATCTCACGCCGTAAGCCCACTCGTAGGTTCCAATTCGGCTACTATAAAGTCGAAAGTTTTACCGGCCTTATCACGGCGATCGTTCTTGTAGGAGTCTCAGGCTATATATTCCTCCGATCCTACCGAGCGTTCCAGAATCCCGTTCCCCTGAGGCTTCCCCTTCTCGCTCTAGTTGTCCTTCTAGCCGCAGGCTTGGGCTCTCTCTACCGCGCTCTCCAGATGCGTAAGATCGCCAACAAGTACAACATAACATCTCTGAAGCTTGACGCTAGAAATTCAATAAAAGATGCGTCATCGTCCTTCGTAGCCTTCGCCAGCGTTCTCGTCGCGTCATTCGGAATTCACCTGGCGGACTCGATCGGAGGAATGCTGGTAGCAGTGTACATTCTCACCGTGGCCTATGTGGCGCTACGAGAATCCTCCCTAGTACTCCTCGACGAGTTCCACGAGCCAGAACTCTCTCACGAAATAGAACGTCTGATAAGATCACACGCCGATGTCAGGGGAATAAGAGATCTGCGGCTGCGGAGAGCAGGTCCATTCATAGTCGGAGCGCTCGAAGTGGAGGTTGAAGGGAACATGACGTTGAACGAGGCTCACGAGGTTGCCACGGAACTGGAAGCCTCGGTCAAAACTAGGATCAGGGGTCTTCGGAGGCTAGTCGTAACGCCTGTCCCTGTAGTCGATCCTCATGACCATCCTCACGAACACTACACCGCCTAGGCCTCGGTCCTCTGGAAAAATAGACGCTTCTCAGCAGCTGCTTGACGAATGATGCTTGTTGAATAACTTGCAATCGACAACTTTCAGAGATGAAGGAAGACGAGGATTAGGATTCTCGCGAGGACACCAAGGATGGGAGGAATGACGAGAACTGTTGCAAGTCTGCTGACGACGCCAAGGTCAAAGGGCCAGGATTGGATCTTCTGTACGTCTTGTTGTACCTGACGCATCATTGTGAGTTCATCAGCCAAGGCCTGCGTATGGTTCGCTTCGTCTTCCAGAGGCGTTTTCGAGATTTGCTCTTTGAGTTTCTTGATGATTGTTGTGTATCGAGGTGTTACCCAACTCAGCTCCTGCCGCTTGGCCTCCTGAAGCCTCTTCCGGATACTAAGCAGAGGCAGGAAGAACAAAGCGATCCCTGCGAGAATGAGCCCAACGCTGAAAATCATGTCGGTAAGCTTGATTGGAGCAAGGGAGATCGTTATTCCTCCCGGGATCTCCACATTGAGAGTTACCAACTCCACGAAAGTCAGCGTAACCGGGAACACTGCGTAAATACTTGCCAGTCTGAGTGAGGCTGTTCCGAATGGTTTCAACCCTAGCGTTCTGTCTTCAGTAAAGGGTTTGAGTCGCAGCGGTAGTTTGCCTGCCTGGTAGATCGCGTACATCGAGTAGCCGTAGACCCATAGAAAGGAGGCTAGTATCAGAAAGAAGTACGCGATGACTGCAATATGTTCGGAGAAGATTGTCGCAGGACTTGGGAAGCCGAAGAGAAGAGTGATAGCGACTAGGAGTACCGCCCAAACTGCAAGGATGTTCGCGAGCCGGAACGGTATTCTAAAGCCATCGTCGGGCACGTCTGGACTCATCTGTCTGACATAATCGCTTAGCTGTTCCATTCTATTCGAGATGAAACGGATAGCATAGACGAAGTAGACAAGAAAAATCGCTAGGACCAGGGCGGTGTCTAGCAAGTAGCCGCCGGGTCCACCGGGAGGAACTATGAGATAGTCGAGGGTAGCGAGTAGCCTGGTGGGAACGAACCCAATGATGATGGCCCAGAGCCAGAAGGGAAACCTCAACCGTGAAGCTTGACGAACCAATGATGGCCAAAAAACGACTGTAGAGCGACGGTGCAAAGGAAGGTCCAGCGTGACATGTGTTGAAGCCTTCCTTATAGAACACGTGCTGCCATCACCTTCTCACTCATTTGACGTAAGCATAAGCACCGTTCAGAAGGGCTATCCTACTGGTTCTGCACCGGCGGTTTTCGATTCGGGAACTCCTTCGAATTTTTGGCCCCTTAATGCTGAGGGGATCACTGCGACAACGCTCATGATGCCCATGATCAGGAAGGTGGTATGCATGGGATTCACAAAGAGAGTAATGTTAGACGCGTTTGAACCGCCCGGGGTTTCGCCAGCAAAGACAGCTTGGAGAACGTTCAATGGAATGTTCGTTGCCAGTACAACAAAAACCATCGCGAGGCTGAGAAGAGCGCCTGTAGTGACAAGAGTGGCGGACATTCCAGAGGCAACACCTCTTCTCGTTACCGGGGTCGCGTTCATGATGGAACTTATGTTCGGGGCGACAAACATGCCGCCCCCAGTCCCACTTACAACCATGAGCGATGCAAGCGTCGCGTAGGACGCATCGCCCGGGACTACTGCGAACCCAAACAGCGCCGCGGCAGAGATCAGGAGACCTCCAGTAGTAAACCCTCTCGCGCCATACTTGTCGGAGAGAAACCCGCTCAAAGGGCCGACAGTAACGAAGGCCACCGCAAACGGTATCAGAAGAATACCGGCCGTAAGCGCATCATAGAGCAGCGCTCCTTGGAAGAATATAGTCAGTACGAGGGAGATCCCGCTTCTTGATATGGAAGCAAGGAAATTGCTCAATATTCCAGCTGTAAAAGGTCTGATCTTGAACAGCTTCAAGTCCATCAATGGGGTCGGCGTTTTCAGCTCCACATAACCAAAACCTGCAAGCGCGACCAACCCCGCGACCATCATGGCCAGATCAAGAAGAGTATATCCTGACAGTGCTCCCAATGTCAACCCGATGAGGAATACGGACAATCCTCCTGCGAACAGAAAGTTCCCTGGGAGATCTATTCTTTCATGCTTGACCGTTCCCAGTTCTTTGAGTTTCTTGTAGGCCCAGAATGTCGCGAATGCGCCTATCGGGATATTTATCCAGAATATGGATTGCCAGCCCAAGACCACTGTCAAAACCCCGCCTAGTATGAGACCGATTACGGATCCGCTGATTCCAGCTACTAGGTTGATCCCGATTGCCCGGCCGCGCTCGCTAGGAGGAAACGCATCGGTCAATATGGCGGCGTTGTTGGCCCAAATGAGGGCCGCTCCTACTCCCTGAACAAGACGGAAGAAAACAAGCATTGTCCCTGTGAGGGCGAGACTGCAGAGCCCGGAGCCTATCGTGAATATGAGAAAGCCAAGGTTGTAGAGACGGACCTTGCCGTACATGTCAGCCAGTCGACCGAACAAGAGGAGTAGAACCGCGGTCATGAGAATGTAGCCCATTAAGACCCAGAGAGCTTCGAAAGCTGACGCATTCAGCTTCCGGGTTATCGTTGGCAGGGCGATGAGGACAATGTTACCATCAAGCTGAGACATGAACGCGCCGATAGTCGTGTTCGTCAGAACAGTGTACTTGTATTCCATCTTACAGCCCTATTCGCTTCTCCGGCTAGAAATGATGCGCTGTCAAAACCCCGTATAAGGACTATCGGGTTCTGTCATAGAACCAACAGACCTCCTCTATATCATGGCATACATCAGAAAAACAACGTACGAGCAAGGGCACTTTTGACACCGTCATCATTGGCAATGGGAAATCAGAACGTGAAATCGAGACAGGAAGAAAACGGTATGAGCAGCAGGGAATGGTGGCTGAGATATCTCCCGCGATATCGTAATTCTTCGAAAGAGATGCGCGAACAAGTCCCAAAAGGATCACCGGGCTGACAATAGGTCTATTTCCCAAAGCTCGCGCGGTGCCTAGGAAAAGCAAGGATATCGACCCGTCTCGTTACTTAAACAATTTATCTCGGCAGTTATGCCCTCTTGTTGTCTATGGGACTAAGGGAGCTTCTCATACCTCGGGAGAAAATCTTCTTCCAACTTCTTGAGGAAGAGTCGAAGAATGTCTTGGCGGGGGCCGTAGCCTTCAATGAGTTGATCCAGAACTTCGACCATTTGAGCGACAATAGGAACAAGATGAAAGACATAGAACACCACGGAGACGAAATTGTTCATTCAATCTATGACCGTCTCGTAAAGACCTTCATCACTCCCATTGATAGAGAGGACATTAGCAAGCTCGCGTCTCTCTACGACGATGTCTTGGACTACATCTACGCCGCTGTCAACCGTCTCTTTCTCTATGAGGTTGAATTACCAACAGAACCGATGCGACGGTTCGCTGATTTGGTCTTGAAGTCAGTCCGGGAAATCGATTTCGCCTTCGCCAGCATTCAAAAGATCAAGGCCTCTGAGATTGAGGCCCGCTGCAATGAGGTCGATACCTTGGAGAACGAGGCGGATGTTGTTCTGAACGAGTCAGTTGCCGCCCTTTTCAAGACGAACGATGCGATCTCCATCATAAAGTTCAAGGAGGTCTACGAACTGATGGAGACAATTACTGACAAGTGTGAGGATGTTGTCCAGGTGATCCGGGACATTATTCTAGAGTATTCCTAGCCAAAAAAAGGGGTCCCCGATGTCCACGACAGTCCCGTTTGAGATAGTTGTCCTGGTCGTTGTTGTTGCCCTAGGCTTTGATTTCATGAACGGATTTCATGACGCCGCGAATTCCGTTGCCACTGTGGTTTCTACGAGGGTTCTCACTCCCCGTGTCGCCGTGTTATGGGCCGCGTTCTTCAATTTCGTGGCAGCCTTCGCCTTCGGAGTCAATGTCGCCTCAACCATCGGTAAAGGGACCATAGATCCCAAGATAGTCACCGCTTGGCTGCTTCTTGCGGTTCTCACCGGTGCCATAGTCTGGGACGTCATAACATGGTGGTTTGGACTGCCAACGAGTTCGTCTCACGCCTTGGTGGGCGGCCTCATCGGCGCCGGGGTGGTGAAGGGGGGGTGGGGCGTAGTCCAGACCGCTGGCGTCAGCAAGATAGCATACTTCATATTGTTGTCTCCCGTGATTGGCTTCTTCGCCGCAATTGGCTTGGTTCTGCTTACGGTGAGAATTGCCATGCGGTATTCCCGTTCCACATCCGACCACGCGTTCCGACGGCTTCAACTCGTCTCCGCGGCTCTCTACAGTCTAGGGCATGGGACGAATGATGCGCAGAAGACGATGGGGATTATAGCTGCCCTTCTTTTCGCGCAGGGACTATTAGGTTCGACGTTCTACGTCCCCTTTTACGTCATTCTGTTGGCGGGAACCGCTATGGGCCTTGGAACATATTTCGGGGGGTGGAGGATAGTTCGCACAATGGGAATGAAGATTACGAAGTTGCACCCTTTCGGAGGGTTCAGTGCCGAGACAGCAGCCGCATCAACACTTTTTGCCACAGCATCTCTTGGAATCCCCGTCAGCACAACGCACACTATAGCTGGGGCGATCATGGGGGTGGGTTCGACGCGCAGACTTTCAGCTGTGAGATGGGGAGTGGCCCGCAGAATAGTCTACGCCTGGGTCCTCACGATCCCCGCCGCGGCCGCAATAGCCGGCCTATCATACTATGTTCTGACCCTTGCAGGCCTCACCTAGACAGCTTCCAGCCCTAGACACCGTGAATCGTGGGACCTCCCAGTAAACGGGTCGGACGGAAACCGCTCCGGAAAAAAGAAGGCTCGTTCAAAGTCTGGGAAAAGGAGGTTTTAGCGAGACTAGGAATAGCAAACGAGTCGCTGTTTCGGACATAATCGCCTTAGATTTGGCCTCTAAGAGAATCTCGCATCTGCCCATCTTTCCATAGTTGCTCTACCTGCGTTGCTCTGCAACCCTTGCAGACGATAGTGACCCATCCACCCGCCGAACCAGGGTGATTGCTAACATCGTGTTCCATAACCTTGTTGCAACTCCAACACCACATGACCTCCTTGACTATCACGGACCGCATGCGCCGAGCCAAGTCGATGGGAGCAGTTAAGGAGGAGATGGCAAGAAAACTGAAAGGTTGTTCAAACAAACCAGCAGACCGTGGTCCATCGGATATCGTTCGAGTTTGGGTTGTGCTGATCTTGAGGCTTCTAAATATAGCTATACATATAAATCTATATCAAAGGCCGGCCGGGATCAGTGGGAGAATAAATACTGGAGAACTCGATTGCTAATCGCGGAGTAGCGGGGCCAAGTGTATGAATGAGCGTAATTTGACTTGTAAGATTCAGCCTTCATGCCTAGTGGTTGGTATCAAAGAATGATAGCCAAGAACCGGAAGACAAGAATTGTGATAATTCTTCTCGCCAGCATGTTTTTCTTATCGACCCTGGTATCCGCTAACGCTCCGAGCAGCGCGGGTGCAAATGTCTCCCTGTTCCCCGTAGGATCGGGTTCTTGGAATCCGAATGTGTCCTGTTCTTCACCATGGATCGTCAGAGTGACCGACATAACCGACAATATGACCGGGTCTTCCTCTCTGAGCAACAGCATCTTCAATCCTGGAATTACGTCGCCCGTAGGAACTGCCAAGCGATGGCTCAGTCCAGGCAACACCCCACCAGGCTGGATTTCTCCCGGCCCGGCTTGCACGATAACTAACTCCCATGGAACGGTTGCATTGTTCGTTGAGATCGATGGGGTAAAACGAGCGAGTCTTGTTAACGAGGACTGCACAGGGACCTACGATGCGGTGAACGGCGGAGGTTCCAACGGCGGATCATACTGCGACTCAACATTCAACTTCTACGATCCCGCGGTTCTCCCGAACTATTCAACCTCCTGCACTAGCACCTCAGATCCTACTTGTTACGGTAGAATTCACTCGGAGATAGATCATGACTGGAAGGCAGCCAAGTACTGTGGAGCATCCACCACATGTGACGACGCGGCGTTGAATTCTCAAACTACAACTTCCTCTCTGATAGACTTCCAGGGCTTCATCTACTGGGACCCGGGCAATCTCAACCAGGCATGGCACAGTTTCAGCGGCTGGGAAATTCACCCGCTGACGGGCTGGCGCGTCCACCAGTCAAACCCCTCCTTGGCCGCTAGCTTCAATTTCAATCCATCCTCCCCTAGTGTAGGCCAAGCGGTCACGTTCACCGCAGCCGTCTCAGGAGGAACCTCTCCATATACATTCAACTGGAACTTCGGTGACGGAGCAACCGGCACGTGTAACCCCACAACTCACTCCTACTCCACTTCCGGGACCTTCAACGCACAACTAACTGTTCAAGATTCCGCGAGCAGCACGACCACCACATCTAAGAGTGTCTCTGTGACCCAACCAGCTTCTCCAGACTTTAGTATCTCATCCAGTCCCTCGTCACTCTCCCTTGCACAAGGCTCTTCCAGCTCTTCGACAATCACACTATCCAGCCTAGGAGGTTTCGCCGGGACAATCACCCTATCTCCATCCGTTTCACCGAGCGGCCCAACCGTCACCGTGAACCCTACTAGCGTGACCCTTACAGCTGGCAGCAGTGGAACCTCGTCCTTGACCGTTACAACACAACCTACCACGCCAATCGGAAGTTACACAGTAACAGTTTCCGGAACGAGTAACGCCATTTCCCACTCGACGACGGTCCAAGTTACGGTTGGGAGTACCTCCGACTTTTCTATCTCTGGTAGCCCCTCGTCTATGACCATCCCACAACGCTCGACCGGTACATTCAGCATAGTTCTCACAAGTGTGAATGGGTTTAGCGGCACGGTAAGCCTATCGGCTTCAGTATCGTCTTCCGGACCTAGGACGTCATTCAGCCTGAATCCAGTCAACCTAACACCCGGAGCTTCAGGGAGCTCGACTCTGAACGTGAGGGTCTTCAACAAGACTCAGGTAGGAACTTATACAATTACCGTGACGGGGACGAATGGATCGCTTTCCCACTCTATCACCTTCACGGTTACAGTCACATAGATTTTATCCATACGCGGCTGAATACAAGCGGAGAAACCGCCTGCGGTTTAAGAGAGCACAGCGCGGCCATCCGAGCCACAGGCTCTCCATGCCCAGTTTTTCTATGGAAACTATTTCTTGGCTTGATTCAAGGCTTCGATTAGGGCCTTAGCGATTGCGTCTCCGTCGTGTCTGACTCCGTTGACGTAGAATGTTGGGGTCCCGTTGACACCGCTTCTTACTCCCCCCATGAAGTCGTCCTTGATCCGTTTCTGATACGCGTGCTGAGCAATCTCACGCTCGAACTTCTGACTATCGAGGCTCAGCTTCGTTGCGTAGCCTAGGGCGACGTTCGTGTCGCCGAGGGTTGCTTGGTGTTCGTAGAGGAAGTCGTGCATGGGCCAGAACTTTCCCTGGGCGGAGGCTGCTTCTGCTGTCTCAGCGGCGTTCATAGCATGCTCGTGAATATTTGTCAGTGGAAAGTTGCGAAACACGAACCGTAATTTAGAGTTGAGTTCCTTCTGGACCTTTTTCACTTCAGGATATGCGGCCCCGCAATATGGACATTGATAGTCTCCATATTCGACTAACGTGAGAGCGGCGTTCATGGGTCCTTCTATGTGGTCGCGTTCGGCTGTTACAGGAACCGCGAGTCTCGGAGCTTCGTACTTTCCTGCTGTTTCCTTGCTGGTTGGTTCTAGCAGTGTCTTGCCTGTAGCTCTCTTTCGTGCAACTGTTGTTGTACCTGACATTTTCGAGGTCAGCTCTTCTGAGTCACTTGAGTCTTGCTCAGATTCTCTAGGGCTGATAGAATGCCGTCGGCTCCCGGGTTGATTCCGTCGGGGGAGAGGTGGGTCCATCTGATAATCCCCTTGTCGTCGATCACGAAAAGTGCTCGAGCGGACTCGCCAATCTTCTCCTTGTAGGCACCATACTTTCGAGAGACAACTCCCTTCGGCTCGAAATCTGCTAGGACGGGGAAGTTGAGCTTCCGATCCTTGACGAAGGCAAGGTGGGACCAGATATTGTCGACTGAAATTGCGAGGAGTTCTGCATTGAACTTTTTGAATTCCGGCATTACCATTGCATACAACGATAGCTGGTCAGTGCATACTGGACTCCAGTCTGCCGGGTAGAAAGCAAGAATCACAGGTTGTCCCCGGAAATCGTTCAGGGAAACCTTTTGGTCCGGTGTACTGTTAAGAGAAAAATTAGGAGCCTTCTTACCGGGTCCCAACACGGAATCTATATTCTTCACAATTTTCTTGGTCCGTTGCGCGTTATTTCGCCCTACACCCTTCTGCTCGAACTTTCTCGTCCGTCGCTTTTTGCCCCGCTGCACCAAACAGGTTTTCAGAGGAGACGCACCTCTTCCATAGGAAGAACTAACATTACAAAGCGTCCTATTTTCCCGCTATTTATAGACTAACCGCTCTCAACCGGTTCCGAGTCTGAGGTTCGTCTGAGAATTGTTCCGCCATTGACCTGCTGTGGTTTCCCTTGGCTTGATGTCAAGGTTCGATGCTGGCATAATGCCTTGGTTTCAGAAGGTCGCCGACCACCTTCTCTCTCAACAAGGCAACTTGGTCTTCCAGAGACTCACCGAAAGCGAAACCAGCCCTCAAAGAATACTCTTTGTAGAGTTCTGTCACCGTCTTATGAACAAGAACGTGGGCACTGTTCCCAAATATTCTCGTAAGGACTTCGATCACCTCGTCGAACCTGCTGGAAATTTCCGCCGACTTGATTCCATTCCTCTCCAGAAACTGGAAAATCTCCTCCCTGACAGTCCGGCCAAGTATGTCATCAACGACGGCAGTGAAACATTGGTTCATCGCCAACTGAAATGTTTCAGCTATCGCATTCCGCATGGAATGGCCTCCCTGAGATATGTAATTTTCTCAATTGCAGGTTAAGCCTAGTGTAACAGCAGACTTGCTAAAATGGGGACTATATCCGAACGACTGAGTCCCGATAAGATTGAGTCATCGAGACTACCAATCATCAAAGCTCTCGCCTTTCGGCGACTTCCACGTATGTGTCAACAGTATTCTATTGTGTTCTACCTTGGAACCCTCTGTTGAGTTACACAATCCTTGTGGCAGGAGAAGGGTCGCTAGAGTATCATGATGGCTGAAGACGACTCCGGCGAGGAAGAAACGGTTCTAGAACCCCAGATTGAGATGGAACAAGCGAGTGTTGGGAAGGCTAAGCCTGGCGACCTTCTGGACCTTATGTCAAGATTCCTAGAATCGCCAGGAAACGTGCTACTCATACAAGGCGCCCCAGGCACCGGGAAAACAACCCTCGCCCTTGAACTTCTCAACAAGGCGAAAGGAACTCGCATCGGTCCTCACACAATTTCTGCCAACAAGGTATACGTGTCAAGCCGGGTCTCGTCCTCGAAACTCCACCGACATTTCCCCGGAGTTCATGAGGTGCTAGATTCTATGTCCGGAAAAGAGGCAACAAGCAGTGGGACGCGGCTGGGCGGGGATGGCCGAATAGCAGGAGCGGCGAATATTGTCAGCAGAATTCTTGCATTGAAAAGGGCCAAACAGAAAGGCATCATAGTTGTCGACAGTTGGGAAGGTGCAGTAGCGAACGCGACGGAGGAACGACGTAATGAGATGGAAACTGCGATTTTTCAGGACTTGGAAGAGAGCAAGCTAAGCGCGGTAATTGTGAGCGAAAGCGAAAATTCTCCTAAACTCGACTATCTCGTAGATGGCATCGTCACACTATCTCTATCCCGCTTGGAAGATAGGACGGTTAGGGGTGTAACTGTCAACAAGCTTCGCGGGTTCAGGCTCCACACCCAAGGCGCGCTGTTCTCGCTCGATGGGGGCAAATTCGCCCTTTTGCCCAGAGTCGAATACCACTTTGGCCAGAACGGATCCCTGGATCCAAAACTGCTAAGTCCTGTGCGCAATACAGAGGGCTCCTATTCTACGGGTAGCCCGGACCTTGACGTGTTGTTGGACGGCGGAGTAAGGAAAGGCTCATCTCTTCTGTTAGATGTGAATAGCACCGTCTCACCACACTCAGTGAAGCTTCTCCTCGACATAATGGCAGCTAATTTCATCAATCAGGGAGGGACCGCCTTCATCATTCCCTACAGCATATTCAGCTCACAAAACGAGGCTGAGTCCCTAAATGTGTATGTCGGAGACCAGGTGCTGAGGGAGAGGGTCCGCATCGCAGAGTTCAACCAGGCTCTTCCCGATGAAAAATGGCGAGTGAAGCTTTCAGGTAAGCTATCGGAAGATCTGGCCTCGTTCAATAATGCATGGCACGAGCTCGGAGCTATCTCATCCGCAAGGATGATGAAATACGATTTCGATAAGACAGTACAGCTTTACGGGGAAACTCTAGGGCTACCCGGCCTCGCCGAAATTGGAGCTGGCATACGTGATTCAGGAGCACTCAGCATTGGTGTAATAACACGACCAACCAGCTTGAGGGAGGAGCTTCTGAGAGCAGTCGATTACCACTTGAAGATGCAGACCATCAACGGTTCACTGCTCATCTACGGAGTCAAACCGATTACTAACGTTCACGGTGTGAAATTCGGTTTTGAGCGGGGGTACCCTCGACTGTCATTGACGGAAATTGTCTAACCTATCGGAAATCCAAAGAAAGGGGGTGATGGTTGAGTGCGCGATTTGGATTTCTGGCCTAGCATATGGATTGGCCGAACACAAACGCTACGATAGCCAAATCGCTAACGTTTACCATTCCGTCCTGGTTGAGATCGGCGGAAGGGCTCCAGTTGGCCGATGACGGCGTGGATTGAAGAGCCTGCGCTAATAGGGTGAGATCAGCCTTGTCGACCCGTCCATCATAGTTCGCATCAGCTCTGACGTAGGTGGTGGGGACACATGACGTGCCCACATATCGGACTTGAGTGGCGATGTATGTTTGGATCGGGGCTGAGCTGTCTGTGACAACGAGCGTTATTGTGTAGTTTCCAGCCTTCAAGTACGTGTTGCTTGGCGTGGGGCCGATCGCAGTTGCTCCGTCACCAAAGATCCAGCTGTACGTGTACGGGCTGGTCCCGCCGCTCGCAGTGCCGGAGAAAGACACTTTCTTTCCAGCGGGCGTATTCGTGGGTGTTGCGTTGATGGCGGCGGTCAGGATTGGTTTTTGGACGGTCGTTGCCAGGCTCACACTGGTCCAGTTCACGTCGAGTTCTAGGAACTGGAAGCCTTCCGTCCCGATCTCAATTCCGGCCAGTTCGCACGGCGTACTTGGGGCCAGACCCCATGCGATGAGATCTGCTCGGCATTGGTGGTCAACATTGGCAGTAAGCGTGTACGTTTGTCCCATAGTTATCTGACCAACAGTGACGTTGTCCCAGCCGAACGAGTCGCCGGGATCGTAGGTTGCCGTCGTGCCAACTGGGCTGAATACGCCGTTGATGTTTTGAACTCGGACTTGTGTGTCGAGACAGCGGTACGAAGTGGAGCCTGATGAAACTAAACCGTTTGGCAGCCAGTAATACAGAGCGACGTAGATGTGGTACCGGTAATGTCCTGAGGGTGCAAAGACAAGTGGAGTAAATGTGGTGCTTACTGTTGTGATGTTACTGGGCAATATCCCGCTGACGGGCCCTTGACAGGATGACCATGGGAACCTCCCCTTTTGGCTTGTTGAGTAGTAGTAGTTGGTGTCGTTTCCAACGTTTGGGTTAGATTCTCGTGTCTGTAGCACGCCGTTAACGATGGTGGCGGAACTTCCTGTCAATCCCTTGGTATTGCCGCAGTTCCAGCCTTGGGGGAGGACCGTGCATGTTCCGAAGTCTCCACCAAGAGAGGGCGGTCCATTAGACACGATCTCGATTTGTGAGCTGGTCGCAGTTTGGGATGGCGAAGATGAGTCTTGGACCCTTAGAGTTACTCTTTCGGTGCCTGCTGATGTGTAGGTGTGAGTGCTTGAGATCCCTGCCCCTGTCTTGTTGTCGCCATAGTTCCATGAATAGGTGTAGGGGAAGATGCCTCCTGAGGAACTGGCTATGAAAGTAACTGCGGTGCCGACACTCGGGGACGTTGATGTTTCGGTAAAACTTGCCTGTAGTGGACTCGACATTGGAGTGTTGAAGAATTCAGTCATGGCCGGGGCGTTGGCATCATTCGATGTAAGTGACGGAAGGTTCCAGTTCGTTTCAATTGTTCGGAGGAAAGAGTAGTGACTATATTGGCTGCTAGATTGGTAGGCCTGCTTGACGGATGAGCCTGCCCAAACGCTGTATACGTAGTCGTTGGGATATTTGTTGCTGCCTTCGTCGAAGACGACGAAAAGGGCGGCTTTTTGCGTCGTGAAGAGGTTGCTAGTCAATATTTTGGGTACGAGTCCAGCGAGGTAGGTATCTCCTGTTGTAACGGGACAGTCGTGCATGTTGTTGCAGTCGTTAGGAGTTAGCCACATGAAGTTCGAGGGGCTACCATCGAGAGCGTTGACAAACTCTGAATCAGATGATGACTGTGTCGAGTGGAAATTAGCACAACGAGAAGCAGTGTTGATGTCGCTGAACTCGAGGAAGCCGAAGTGATCGGCGGATCGTGGTGGGCTGAAACTGCAAGTTCCTGAGCCCGAGGCATCCTCAGCCCATGCTTGCCAGGTCAGTCCCGCGTTCTCGATCCTGTCGACTATGTTCGGTGAGTTAATAGTCCAACAGCAAACGCCATCGCCGCTTATTCCGAAGGTATCACCGCCGACAAGTGCTAGATAGTTCGGTTCTGAGGGGTGGCTTACCGCGGTGTATTGGCTCGCGGAACCGTAGGTATTAGCTAGTGTCGTCATGAATGTTGCGGCGCCGATAATGTCGTTGATGCCATGGTTCTCCATGAGAATGACCACGACATAGTTGAACGCCGGGGCTATAGATGCATTGGAAATAGTTGTGGCGTGAACAGTATCAGATAGGTGGGAAGCCGTGTAGCCGAAGCCGACGATTATTATCGCGCAGAGCAGAATCGTCCGAGTCGCAGTTTTGATGTTGTGGGATGATAGCGTTACGCGCGTGCTCCCAGCCGCAGGAAGAAGCTGGGGATAGATACTCGAGAATTGTAGACGCGTAGAGCGTTGAGTTGCAATGCTATTGTTTCCAATTTATCGTTTCCAACCTGATGACCAACATCCGGTACGCCGACAAGTAATATAAAAATTCTCGATGAGACAACCAATCGTAACTTACCAGAGGTATCACCGGCTGACCATCTCTATCCATAGCATACTTTGAAGCATTATTGAACCACAAATCTTAATATCAAAAATCACCATCGATCAAAATTAACATGGAGACGTCGAGTCGTTCGTCTCGTCCTGAGTCCGGCGTAGAGCGGACAATTTTCTTCGCTCTAATCTTCTACTGTTATGAAGAGTCCACCTTCTCTGTGAAACCGATTTTCCCGCCCGTTTCTGATCCGGCCTTCCGATGGGAAGGTGTTCTTTTTCCCCAGGGTTTCTGGGTGGTCAATGGATGCCTTTGAGGTCGTAGACCAACAACGACCCAGATAGTCTCAGACTGTCCCAGCTCTAACTAGTGTCTCAAACTAGTGTCTCAACGCTGGAATTTTGCACCGCCGCTTCTCGATTCCTCGAAAGGATTCTTTCGAATCGAGGGTGCGACAAGGATTTTCCAGCTCGTTCAGCCAGGGGAAATGGGTTGTTGCAAGTTGGGAACGGGCCCCCCGGTAAAACCCGAACCAAGAGGACCCTAAGGTCTCTTGGGTGGTCATCAGGTTAAGACTCCGGAGGGCCCGCTAGGAAACCAAAAACGCACGAGTATAAGAAGAATCTAGCCGTCTCTAATTATCTACAAGGATAGCATTGTATAGAAGTTCCAATAAAAAAGTAAACGCCTGGAGCTGAACTGGGTTCGGCAAATGAGAAGGAGATAGGGGACAAAGATCCGGGTAATGTTCGCCAAGAGGCAGTGGGAACGAGAATAAGTTGGTGCATGACTTAACGCCAGTGATCTGGTATGAGGCCCGCCGCGAACATCAAACTAGGATAGCGTTGGATTTTGCAGATTACAAAAACCATCAACTTATCGCATCTTGATCAAGAAGCAAGAACCTATCACCTAGAGTTTGGTTACGAACACACACGCCCTAGGGCGTATATCCAAATGTGTTTTTTTGTAAACCATGCATCTAAATTCAAGCGGTACGATATCTAAGGTAAGTCTCAGGGTGGTCATTGGGCACACGGACCCATAAGTTAGTAGTAGTGATTGGCGACACTTTAGTCGACCAACTGGATAGTATTGCCCGGAAAAAGAGAACGAGCATCGAGGACCTGCTCAAGGAACGCGTTATACAGGAGTGGATAGGTAAAAGACGTATAGTTAATCAACGAGTTTTCGAAGAACCCACGAAGCGAACCCGCCGGGGCCAATAATCGTCACAATCATCCAGAAACAGTCCGCCAGAATACTCCAGATAGTTGACGCTAGCTGTGGTAATCTCTTGGTTGACTCTATCTAGTTAGGGTACTGAAACCCCTTATTCTAGTTTGACCAGTGGCCATAGACGTGGTCACAGGTTTGGTGCGCAGCTACGCCAGATTACAGCAGATGATAGAGCAGAAGGAACGCCATCCCGTTTCATACTGGGTCAACCTGATACGGGAAGTCATAGTTGGCCTTGAAGGAGAGGCTGACATCAAACAAGCTATCCCGTTCGAGGAGTTTCAGAAATGGGCTAGGGCTCTGGGGCTTCGGAAGGGATGGATCAAAGAATGATTCGCTTCAAAAACGCGTAGCGTTCGCATCGAGCAACGCCTCGTCAAGAATCGTTGCTTCCAGCAGGCAAGAAAGGGTTACCGTTTGTCTCGAATGCTGGAAACGCTACGCGTATCCGGTCGTTCCGAAGCTTGTTTCCTTACGTGTCTGGGCTATTCATGCGTACGACTTTGATGCCTGGGTTTCAACTGGCGGTTGACTACTGGTTCGACCGTGTCCTGCAAGGAATGGGCGGAACCATACGCGAGTGGATCTACGATTTCCTGAACAAGAAAGGCATCAGCCGGGAGGACATTCCTGGCAGATTTGAGGATGTTGTGAAGACATTGATGGAGAGGTTGGGGTCGAGTGCGCGTGTTATCGCTTACAGGACGGTGGTTGAGCTGTACAAAGAGTTCGCCCTGCCCCCGAACTTCGAGTATGACGATTCGCTGCCAGACAGGTTTGTCTATCTCAAAGAGAGGGTAGTAGCAGATCGGTTACATCCGACAACCCCGAGCCTAAGATTCGCAGCCTAGCCGGGAGTCTTTCCGGACTGAATTGATGGAGAAGTCTTTTGAAGGCTTCCCAAGCGTACGTGAGAGGATAAGCCCAGAGCTTGACAATCAAAAACAGGACTGTTGAACACTTGGAAGTGAATTGTTGACTAGCCCAGAGGTAAGCAAGAAGCAGCCGGGACTATTACACTTCCCCGGGCTCGGTCATTTCCTCGTCGTGGTGATATTCACAGGGATAGAGATCGTCGGACTCATCGAGTGGCTAGCGCTCTCGAGAGGAGGGAACCCTACAACGGTTCTCGGCCAATCCTACCCGATACTGCAAATCGGAGCCATCTCCTCCCGAGTAGGAATGACAGGCTTTGCGGCGATAGTCCTCGCAGTATTCCTACTAGTCGAGCATATCATTACCCAGGTGGACGCAACGGGACGATTCGCGTCAGGAAAACAGCTTGTGGAGATTTTGACCTTCAGTAGTCTCGAATCTGTGATCTGGGTTGTATGGCTGGTACTGATACCCGTGAACGGGATTTTGGCGTTCATATTTTTCCTTGTGGCGCTTTTCGTTGAGCATCATATCGCTGACAATGTGAAGAAGGGTTTGTCCTTCTTCAAGCTCTCCAGCACAAGGCCCGTTTTCATCGGACTGCTCGTGCTGACAATATCAGAGGTCGTAGGCGCAGTTGTCTGGATAGCAGCTCAGAACCTGCTTGCCGTGCTAGTCGCCGGTTCTCTGATCGAACACTACATTGCGAGAAACGTTGGACTAATCAAGTAGCTTCGTTAGGCCATCCTCGTCTTCGTAATGCGGATAGGGACGTGACAACAAATAGGCTATACCTGAGACGTTGCGAGAGACACCTGATCCAGTTGTTGAAGGAACGAGGATACGATGGCATTGAACTCTTCAGGTCTGGACATGTTGGCGATATGGTCCGCGCCTCTTATCATGCTGAGATTCGACCCTGGTATTAGTTCGTGCAGTCTCCTTGTCATCATCTGCTCAGGTTTTCCGTCTCTGTCTCCCGTGATTAGGATCGTGGGTATGCGAATCTGATCTAGCTTTGTGAAGGCCGGTGGATCAGGAGATTTTTGTAGCTTGTACGGTGGGTTCTTGTGAATATGAGAGTTGGCCATTGCTATCTCACGAATGCGACTTTTGCTCTTCTCCCCTTGGGCAGGAGCCCAAAAGTCAAGATCCATCTTTACAGCATCCATCTATTCTGTTTTCGCTGATTGCAAGCTCCTGCGACCGGCTCAGCATCTTGTCTTCCTCCTCCCATTCTTTCTCTTCCTGGGGACCCGCCTTATAGCCGCGTATCCCGGGCGAGACGAGAATCAGAGAGTTGACCATTGCGGAGTAGGCAGAAACAAAGTCGAATGCGACTCTACCGCCATTGGAGAATGCCAAGAATGTTAGCTCTCTCAGTGTCTAGATGCTTGAGCAGAGCTAGCAAGTCCTCTGTGTCTGAATACTCTTCGCTGGGCCCGCTTGACCTCCCGTACCCTCTCACATCATACCGTATGGCTCGCGAATTCTTCGCGAAGAGCTGGAACTGCTCGTCCCACATTCTGCAATCAAGGAAACCTGCGTGTATCAGCACGAGAGGGGGACCCTCGCCTGCAGTCTCGTAGTATAGATTTCCTCCGCGGACCTGCAGATAGCTCAATTTCATGCCGCCCTGTTTGCCCCGACGTAATATTCTTCCTTACGGACTTCTTGTATGACGACGATTGTCTGGTCCCGTTTTGCGTTCGCGATCCTCTCCAAGGCGTCCGTGATCGCCTTTGCAAGGTCATCTTTCTGCTGCTGCGTCCTCCCCGGATACATCAAAACTCTAACAATTGGCATGGGACAGATCAGGCCTTTTCTTGCTCAAGAGGGTTCTGTTAACTCATTGTCGGATACCTCCTCTGACTTATCCCAGGATTTTGGCTCTTGTCGTTTATCGTGTTGGCTGTCAAGTCTGTCTGGCAATACTATGATCCATCAAGCGATGTTTTGCGATTGCTGGACTTGTTCAGACGGATGGTCAACGATTCATTACGCATAGGTATAGCCTACAGTGCATCGTCACTGAGAAAGCTGTCACTCCTCACCTACAACCAGCTCGCCCAGTACGATTCTCCTAGCTACTACAAGCTCTGCGCAATAAGCAGAGCCGCAGGAATACTAGCGGCTAGAAAGAAGTCTGTTAGGAGAGGCTTCACCACTAAGACTCCGTACGCTGTCAGGCAGCAGCTCGTCTCCTGTTACGGATTCAAGCTAGAAAGTGGAGGGCTGAGGATTCCCGTGTCGAGAGGTAGACGTTTCAGGATACCCCTGACCAAACACGTTTTAGAGGTCATATCTCAACCAGGAGTCAAAGTTCGCTCTTTCACCCTCACCCGGAACAGACTGGGCTTTTGCATCGCTAGGGACGCTCCCCTAGTACAGTGCAACTCCACGGTAGGCGTGGACCGT
>Ga0209152_10000433_pt1 | contig 19590 bp, 19 predicted proteins | sample GraSoiAngelo_107_FD_185873 | JGI IMG/M metagenome (GOLD analysis project Ga0209152, IMG submission 185873) | Grasslands soil microbial communities from the Angelo Coastal Reserve, California, USA - 14_0903_09_30cm (SPAdes) (version 2) | ecosystem: Environmental > Terrestrial > Soil > Grasslands...
GCTTCTTGTTGCTAGAGCTCTGCCCTCTCCTAGGTCAAGTATTGCAGTAAAATGGTGCGGGGGGTGGGATTCGAACCCACGAAGGCCTACGCCACAGGATCTCTCCTGAAGCCGGATCTTAAGTCAAGCACCACTCCCCATCGGAGTGGTCCTGCCCCTTTGACCTGAATCCCGCCCTATAGGACAGGATCCCATAGTGGTCTCGGGAACCCCCGCTTTCGGCTTCACGAGGCAATGTCCATTCTTAAAGCCAATCTAGCAAAGGACCCGTGCTTAGGGCACAGGTCGTCCGGAAGTCTCCGATCAAGACCCCCCTGTTCCGGGGTTTGAGATACAATCTCTACAAATCCCGCGTGTGTCCGCTTTCTTCTTGCAGAAGGGCCTGGCGCAAAGAGATGTCTCCCAGCAGGACCGGTCAGAGGTCCGTTACGCCAGATTCTGTCAAAGCCCTCATGATCATCGAGGCGATCGTCATCGCTTTCTTCTCGTTTTGGCTTGCCAATGAGTACGTTTACAACGCCTATTTTCGAGCATATGTGAATAGTGTTCTTGTCGAGCACTTCACGACATACACAATCGCGCTGGGCCTCGGAATTGGCCTCGCAGGAACCGCGGCAGCAGCCGCTCTCTACAAGAATCTACGAGAAGCAAAGGTGAAACTAGAATCCGTCACTCCTAGAATTAGAGGCTCTATCGAGAAAATGCTAGCTAGTGTTCCAGCAATAGAGGGGAAGACGGCCATTCCCTCCATCAGCCCTGTTCCAGTCTCTCAACCTGCACCTGAAGTCCCGGGAACTACTGTCATCCCCGTTCCCCCGGCGCCTGCTCCGCCACCTACAGAAGAGAAGAAATAATTTCTTTTAGGGTTTCTCGCCTATTTCTCTGGCGAACTCTGTCAACAATTCCTTCTGTCGACGCGAGAGGTCCCTCGGAATCTCAACATCAACTCTTACAAGCTCATCTCCTCGGCCCCACCCTCCGACTCTTGGGAAGCCCTTGCCTTCCAGGCGAAACACAGTGCCGGGTCTTGTCCCGGGTGGAATCTTTAGCTGAGCCTTGCCATCGATCGAGGGCACTTGAAGCTCTCCTCCAAGGGCGGCTTTGGGAAAACTGACTCTGGTCTCATAGAGAATGTTGTCTCCGTCGCGTTTGAACTCTGCGTGAGGCTTCAATCGTATCCGGACATAGAGATCTCCACTGCGCCCGCCCTGGGCAGCGTTCCCCTCTCCCCGGATCCGAAGGCTCTGACCTTCATCAGCTCCAAGGGGAACTTTCACTTGTAGTTTGGTCCTAGTTCGCGCAAGCCCGCTTCCATTGCAGTTCTTGCACGGCTTGTCGATGATGCTTCCTTCCCCTCTGCACTTTGGACAGGTGGTTATCTGGACGAGTTGGGCGAACCCGGCTCGACGGACAGTTTGGACCTGGCCCCGGCCATGACAGTTGCCACAAGTCTTCCTAGAGCTTCCGGGCTGCGCCCCGGTCCCGTTGCATTCTTTACACTCAGCAAGTCGGGGAACCTCTATCTCTCTTGTCGCTCCGTGCGCGACTTCCTCGAAGCTAATCTGCAAATCGTAGAGTAGGTCCTCGCCTCTGGAGGGAGCGCTTGGGCTTTCGAAGTTCTGAAAGCCTCCGAATCCGCCGAGAATCCGTTCTACGAAGCTGCTGAACCCACCTCCGAATGCGCCGAATCCCATGTCTCGGAAGATAGAGTCGAAGTCCGCGCCCCGGAAAATATCTTCAGTATTGTATTTCTGGTAGATTCCCTCTCGCCCGAACTGGTCGTACTGTTTCCGCTTCTCTTCATCGGACAATATAGCGTAGGCTTCTGAGATTTCCTTGAACTTCTCAGTGGCTTCAGGCGCTTTGTTCCTGTCCGGGTGATACTGTAGGGCGAGTTTGCGGTAGGATCCCTTTATGTCGTCTTTGGACGCGTTTCGAGGAACCCCGAGCACGTCGTAATAGTCTCGCTTCTCCATTCTTTCCGATTCATCTCTGCTCTACCGAGAGCCTTCGTCCTTTACCTCTCTAAACTCCGCGTCTACGACGTTATCATCCTTGGACTGGTTGGCTCCGGGCGATGTTGCCTGTTGGGCGGGCTCGCCCGGCTTCTGAGCGACCTTCTGGTAGATTTCGGCCCCGATCTTCTGAAGTATTCTTGAGAGATCGTCGCTGGCCGATTTTATCCTATCAGGCTCCTTCCCAGATAGAGCCGCTCGCAGGGTGCCCGCTGCTTTGTCGATGGCTTCGACCTGTTCTTTCGTAATCTTGTCTTTCAACTCGTCTTTTGTCTTGTCAGCGGTGTAGAGCATACTTTCTGCAGTGTTCCTGAGTTCGACCTCTTCCTTTCGTTTCTTATCATGATCCGCGAACTGCTCTGCTTCGTGGACCATCTTCTCCTTCTGATCCTTCGAGAGTTTGGTCGAGGCGGCTATCGTGATCTTGTTCTCTTTCGATGTTGCTAGGTCCTTCGCGGACACATTTAGGATACCGTTTGCGTCGATGTCGAAGGTCACCTCGATCTGGGGAATACCTCTCGGTGCAGGCGGGATTCCTGTTAGGTTGAACATGCCTAGGGATATGTTGTCTGTGGCCATGGCGCGCTCCCCCTGGAGGACGTGAATAGTGACAGTGGTTTGGGAGTCGGCTGCTGTCGAGAATGTCTGGCTGCGTTTTGTCGGGATGGTCGTGTTTCTCTCCATGATCTTTGTGGCAACGCCTCCCAGTGTTTCTACGCCAAGTGACAATGGTGTGACGTCCAGCAGGAGGATGTCCTTGACCTCACCTGCGAGAACTGCGCCTTGAATCGCTGCACCAACAGCAACGCATTCCATCGGGTCGACTCCACGCTCAGCTTGCTTGCCGATTATGTCCTCAACGAATTTCCGGACGAGCGGCATGCGAGTCTGACCACCAATGAGGATGATCCTGTCTACGTCCTTGGGCGTAAGTTTCGCGTCATCGAGAGTTCTCTTGATCGGTGTCTCAACTTTTCGGACTATGGGATTAGCGAGCTCTTCCAGCTTGGCTCTCGTCAGGGTCGTGTGGAGGTGCTTGGGCTGGGATGAGTCTGCTGAGATGAACGGCAGATCGACATCAGTTGTGAGAAGGGTGGAAAGCTCGATCTTCGCCTTTTCCGCAGCTTCTTTGAGACGGGTCATGGCCATGCGGTCGTTTCGGAGGCTGATGCCCGTCTGGCGCTGAAACTCGGTGAGCAAGTACTCGACTATCGCGTTGTCAATGTCAGTTCCGCCTGTCTGGGTGTCCCCACTGGTTGATAGAACTTGGAAGACTCCGCCGCCGAAGTCCATTAGCGTGACGTCATGTGTTCCGCCTCCGAAGCTGAACACCATTATCTTCATCTCCTTGTCCGCCTTGTCCAACCCGTACGCGAGACATGCAGCGGTGGGCTCGTTGATTATTCTAGCAACCTCGAAACCCGCAATTTCTCCAGCGTCCTTGGTTGCTTGTCGCTGGTTATCGTTGAAGTGAGCCGGGACGGTGATTACAGCCTTCTTGGTTGGTCGTCCAAGAAACGTTTCGGCGTCTTGTCTTATCTTCTGAAGTATGAACGCGGAGAGCTGCTGTGGAGTATAGTCTTTCCCGGCGAGATGAACCTTGTAGTCGGTGCCCATCTTCCTCTTGATCTCTATGATGGTCCCGTCGGGGTTTGTTGCTGCCTGCCTCTTTGCAGGTTCGCCGACTATCAGCTGACCCTCTTTGGTGAATGCAATGACCGATGGGAACATCTTTCCGGCCGCGGTCTGTCCCTCGGCACTTGGGATTACGACCGGGCGTCCGGCTTCCATTATCGCCGCCGCAGAATTCGTCGTTCCTAGGTCTATTCCTATGATCTTCTCTGTCTCTGGCTTACTCATGGTCCCCAATCTCCTCTAGAGATGACTTCTCGGATTTAGACTCACGCTCAGCAGAATTCTCAGCCACTTTGACTATGCTGGGTCGCAGGACCTTCCCCCTCAAGGTGTACCCCTGGCGAATCTCTTCCACGATGGTTCCCTCCTCCTTATCCGACACAACTCGAAGCGCCGCCTCATGGAGGTCAGGGTTGAATCTTGACCCTAGGCTGTGAATCTTCTCCACGCCCTCTTTCGATAGGATGCTCTGTAACCGTTTGTGGACCATTCCGACTCCCTCCACTATCGTAGGGTTCTCTCCACTTTCCTCTGCCTCCCTGAGAGCGAGTTCCAGCTCGTCGTTGACCACTATGAGGTCGGATAGGATGCGTTGGTTTCCGAACTGTCTATTGTCAGACATCTCCTTCTCCACTCTCTTTCTGTAGTTTTCAAGATCCGCCTGAAGGTACTGCAGACGGCGCAGATAGTCCTCCGATTTCGTCTTCTCTTTCTCTAGCTCTGCACTGAGCTCCCTCAACGTGGCTTCAGGGTCTTCGCCTTCAACGGAATTCTTGGAAGGCGGTTGAGCCTCTACAGTTTCAGTAGCAAGATGTCTCTTTTTCTCGCTCACCAAAATCACTCCTTTCTGCCCTCTCCGAATTCCATTAAGCTTTAGCTACAATCGATCTGGAGCGTCAGGGAAAAATTAAACCTTCTGACACGCCGACCAATGACATGGGACAATAGCGACGAACCGATGTCAAAGCGAACCAGTTTTGTCAACTTCCGGGAAAGGACGTCTTGTGTTTCTCATAAAAGGCTGGCTTGGTTACGCTCGACTGATAGCCCACATTGAACGTGATAGAATCCATTCGGAGGATCATGTTCTGGGCCTATTGAGTCATCTTACCCATCCAAAAGGCAAGATTTGGATCGCTCTTGACAAGGGGACTTTCCAAGAGGGAGAGCCGGTCGTGGGCAAGATCCACGTGGAAGCAGAAGAGTACATCCCATCCATCGGATTGAAGGTTGAAGCGAGGGTTGTTGAGAGCTGGAACGAGATGGTCTGGGTCACTCTCCCCAACAACCAGAGGATCCAAGAGAACCAGCGTCGGACCAACAATCTCTACCAACGCGATGTACAAGTCACCGGGGCTACAGATTTCGGAAAAGGCCCAGCCCGAGAATTTCCGTTCAGTGTCGGTATTCCTCCTTGCAAACCAACGCGCGGTGGATCTTCCCTCCAGAACTTATTGAAGGCGGTCTTGCAGGTCAAAGGAAGACCTGATATGACTAATGAAACCCAAATCGCGTTTGTCCCAGCGGGAGCCTATGGCTCAATGCCAATGAATGTCGGATATGGTCCCGGACCGATGCCCGCCGGCTATGGACCAAACCCCGGTTATCAGCCAAATCCTGGCTATGGAATGCCACCCATGAACCAGGGTTATCAAGGCTATCAAGGCTATGGTCAGCCTGGATACGGTGTTCCGCCACCACAACAGCAAGCGCCGTCAGTGAAAGTCCGCTGCAAGTACTGCACCGGATTGATGGACTCGAACGCGCCAAATTGTCCTACTTGCGGTGCTCACCAGTAGAAGTCTCGTTCTAGGACGAGGACGATACTAAAAGGACACCAGCGATTATCAGTACAGCGCCTGTCCCAGAGTATACGTTGAACGGATCATTGAAGATTATCACCGATAGCGTGACAGCGACGATCACCTCTATCGGGAGAATGATCGAGGACACTGTAGACGATACAGTTTCTAATCCTTTCATTAGAAAGTAGTAAGCTCCTACGGTCGCAACGACCGCCAGGAACGCGGTGTAAGAGGCCGCTTCCCAGCCCAATTTGATAGGGGCACCTTGGTCCAACGGAATGGCGAGGACAAGAAGAAAACTTGTGATAAGAATCATACCTCCGGTGACCGCTCGTCCCCCTTTTTTGACAACGAGATCCTTGGAATAGATGAAAACCAAAGCTATGGTAACTGCGGTTCCAAGTATCAGCACGTCACCTAGAAACTGGTCTTGGCCCAAGCTCACGGCCTGACCTCGGGTAACTACCATGCTCGCTCCAAGAAAACCTGACAATACTCCAAGACCTTTCTTCGCCCCTATCACTTCGCTTCCACGAGCCCAGGATAGAATCGGGATCATCAGAGCCGCCGTGCTTATGACGAGGGCCGCATCCGAGGAAGTTGTCAACCGCTGTCCCTGAAACTGCAGTACATATCCGAGAGCATTGACGAATCCCACAACCCAGATGGGTCTTGTCCGGAGAAGGGTCCAGTCAACCCATCCCTTTCGACGAAGAAACAACAGAACCAGAACAGAGGCTAGTGAAAACCGAAAAGCCACGAATAGATCTGCGGGAAGGAGATTCAGCCCGAGCTTGATTATCGGCACGCTTGTACCAAACAAAATCCCCGAGAAAAGTGCTGCCAGGATTCCAGTTCTGGACGCCGATTTTCCTCGCCTTTAGATGAGCTGGTCTTGCGCGCTGGCTTTAGAGTATAACTCGAGCTTGAGAAGGCTAAGTGTGAGAAGAATCAGCTAGGCTTATCTTCTGGTAGAACCCTAATTCCAGCGCGACATGAGCGATACAAGTCTCTTGGAGAGGGAAGAAGTAGAGTGCGCTTACTGCAAGGATTCAAAGCCAGCTTCAGAGACAACATGGTTCATGGCTGAACCGGGCGAAAAATCAGTACGGTTGTGCGATTTCTGCTACGAGGAAGTAAGGAAACAACTCCGCCTCCTCCGGATAGTCCGAAACCGAGGAGACTACCCGTTAGAAGCAGCATCCTAAAGAAACAACAACCTCTGCAAAACACTGTCATGAACACTTTCATTAGCGTAGCTTCTAGCTGGAATCTTCGGCTCCCCTCGGTTCTGTTAACTCTTTGTCGGTTGAGTTAGCTTCGGGGCATCGACTCCAGGGATTACCGTAGGCGTCGGGTTCCAATCCGTAAAGACTCGTTAACCATCCTCCTGAACACTTCCAACAATCGGAGAACATCGCCTGATGGAACATAGTATTGCCAGACAGACTTGAAAGCCAACATGACAAAACGACAAACGCCCAAACTCCGGGTATAAGCCAGAGAGGCATCCGACGACAAGTTAACAGAGCCCCCCTCTACAAAGGGTTATTGCCTTTCCCCATCCTCAACCTTCGAGCACTACCGTTGTCATCCAATGACAGAGTCGTCGTCCTCGGTTGCGGAATGGGAGGTCTGGCAACATCAAGCCTCTTGGCCGAGCGTGCTCCGTCAGCATCGATCACGATTGTCGAGCAAAAGAAGACTTTCGAGTTCTCGCCCTCCTTCTCCTTGCTGGCAATAGGCCGCCGCGAACCTGGAACAGTTAGACGAGCCCTCTCGATCCCGAAGAAACGGAGACTCCAACTGATCAATGATCGGGTCCGCTCTATTGTGACGTCTTCTAAGATGGTCAAGACTAAGTCGGAAGAGCTGCACTATGATCATCTAGTCATTTCGATGGGCGTCGACTACTCGCTTGGAGAGGTTCCAGGACTGGAGAAATACGCTCACCAGTTTTACGATTTCGACTCGGCGATGAAACTGCGTGACGCGCTAGAAGGTCTTGAGAATGGAAGGTTGTTAATTGGAATATCTCGACTGCCTATCAAGTGTCCTGTTGCACCCTATGGTTTGGCGCTGCTCCTACAGGATCACTTTGCAAGGGCGAAGAAGAAGGTCACGATTGAGTTTTTCACTCCGGAGCCTCATCCAGCTCCAGCTGCAGGTCCTGTGATCGGTAAACAGGTGGAGAGGCTCTTGGCAGCCAAGGGAATAGCATTTCGACCGAAGGTCAAGCTTTCAAAAGTAGAAAAAGAAACGGTGGTGTTTGAGGGAAAGACAGAGCTCCCATACGATCTGCTGATCGTTGTTCCGCCCCACAAATGTCCAAGCGCCGTCGTTGAGGCTGGATTAACCGACTCGTCCGGCTGGGTTCCAGTCAGTCCGCAGACCTTGGCCACGAGGTTTGAAAGAGTCTACGCGATTGGAGATGTCACTGCAATTGAGACGCCTCACGCGCACGTTCCGTTTCTACCGAAGTCAGGGTCGTTCGCCATCGGGCAGGCTGAAGTTGTATCAAACAATATTGCAATGTCAATAACGGGGAGAGGAGAACGAAAGATTTGGGATGGGACTGGATCTTGTTTTCTCGAAGTTAACAGGGGAGAAAGCGCCATGCTCAGGGGCGAGTTTCTCTCAAATCCTCCGCGGCTGGAATTTCACCCGCCTCGCAGAAAATGGCAGGTGGAGAAGACGAAGCTAGAGGACTACTGGATGACCCGTCGATTCTGAGAAGCCGCCACTCCCTTGGAAAGATCGCCCAAAATCACTCCCTTACCCCGAATCTGGGACCCGTCATGCGTGGGAGAGCTAGGCTTCGGCTTCGATTTCTCCGCGGTGGACCTCGTGCCCGCACGAACCCAGGAAAACGTCCAGCCCGTCTGGCACAGCATCACTTCGGAATGGGCTCACATGTACAAACACTCCCTCGTGGTGATCTATAGGGCATTCTGCTTTGATGAGATTCTTCGCCTTGGTTCTAGGCCTCTGCCTGGAAACCGGGTCCAATCTAGCAGACAGCTTTTCGATCTTAAGCCCTAGGAGCCCTGCGTAGAGCCCGCCTATGCAAAAGATGCCGCTTCCCGCTAACAATCCTACAACGCCAGTCAGACCTAGTGCGTCGCTGGATGTCATCGCAAAGTATAGAGCGACGACAGGAGCTATGACCGCTACGCCGATGATGATCTTGCCAATAATAGAGAGAAACCCCACGGTCTTTAGACCCTAGGGAATTTCCTTCGTTTGAGAGGCATGGTTTTACCGTTTCTTTTTCGAGTCTCTCTCGCTCACAACGCCCTCGACATGCTCGATGATCGTCTTTAGAGAGGTACCCGGCCCGAAATTGCCGGTAATCCCCTGCTTCTCCAGGAACGGCTTGTCCTCGTCTGGGATAATACCGCCCCCCACCAGTAGAATGTCGTCTCCACCCTTCTCACGTATGAGCTTGGCGACCTTCGGGAAAGCAGTCATGTGAGCACCGTTCAAGAGACTCATGGCCACGACATCCACATCCTCGTCAACCGCCATCTGGGCAACTTGCTCAGGTGTCGCCAGAAAACCTGTGTAGATTACTTCCATTCCTGCATCTCGGAAGGCCCGTGTAAGGACCAGCGCACCCCTATCGTGACCATCTAATCCAGGCTTCGCTACCAAGATCCGAATTCTCCTCGTAGGTTTGGAGGCTGGTTTCCGCGATGCCATCGGGAGTGTTCTGATCTTCCGGAGACTCCTTCCGCTAATAAGGGCACTGGAGAATGTTCGGTTCGGTCGAAGATTACTTACGTTGAACTCCCAGAATAAGATATCGCACCGTTATCGCGATGAATAGTTTGCTAGCGATAAAAGTCCGTGAAACAGCGCTACGAGTCTATCCAGAGGTGATAAAGCTACTCGAAATCTTTCGACGCATGATCAATGACTCTATCAAGATCGGGCTTGAGACTAATACATCATCGCTAAACCCCGGCTCGCCCATTTCACATACTCTAAACCGAGACTTGACGGAACCATAAGCACTATCGAAAATTCGAAAAGCTCGGTTCTGCCCAGGTCTTCATCGGAGAAAGAAACGTCTTCGAATGAACTTGAGGAATCCAATCGCCAGTATCACGATCCCAACGACAACGGAGGATGTCCCGACCAACTGGAGCAATGTTCCCTCATTCCCGTACAGGGATGATAAGTAAGACGAGGCGATGATGGAATCAGTTACCTGAAGCCCGTATCCTATCACAAGGACGAGGAACCCACTGATCATCACGTTCTGATAACGCAATCGTATTCACGAACGGTTACACGCCGATTGTCTTAAGCTATGACCGTCAATTGTACAGCTCGTCATACCGCTTGTATTTCCAGTAGGCCATGGAAGCAAGCCATGATACCACGAATATGCCGATTATTCCGAACCCCATCGTCGCGAAATCGAGGGTCCCAAGCCACATCCAGAATGGACCACTCAGCTTCAGCTCGTCAGAGAGGACCTGCAGAAGTTCGACTCCGCCGATCGCAAAAGCAACCGCGACGGATATGATAGTCACAGTAAGGTTGTAGTATATTTTTCGAATGGGCCTCAGAAACGCCCAGCCATACGCAGTAAGCATTGTAATCCCATCAGTCATATCGACCAGGACCATTCCACAAGTGAACATGAAAGGGAGCACAAGGATCATCCAAAGAGGAACTGCGGACGATACTCCGACTCCAACGGTGATAGCTATTAAGGCAATCTCGCTGGCAGTGTCGAAGCCCAGTCCGAACAAGACACCGATAGGGTAGATCTGCCAAGGCTCACGGACGATCTTGAAGAGTCCTTTGAAGTAGCGGTTTAGAAATCCCCGGTTTTCCAAGAGACTATCCAGCTCCGACTCGTCAACCTTTCCCTGTTTGAGGGCCGTGAACACCCGATAAATTCCTACGACAATGATGACGTTGATGAGTCCAATTAGAAACAGGAAGATTCCTGAGACAGTTGTTCCGATTATCGCACCACTGCTTCGAAGTGCTGGAATCTGATCTCTTACCGCGTTGGTGGCGAGAATGAGGGAGACGATAAGGCCGACGACTACAGTCGAGTGGCCTAGGGAGAACCACATGCCAACGGTAAGGGGGCGCTTGCCTTCCTGGAGGAGTTTCCTCGTAGTGTTGTCAATCGCGACAATGTGGTCGGCGTCGACTCCATGACGCAGTCCGAAGGTAAAGGCGAGGACTCCTAGTCCCGCGAGCAGGGCTGACAATTGTCCTATGATAATTGAAGCCGCGAGGCCAGCGAGGGTGGAGATGCCGAGGGCCGAGTATATGATTAGGATTCTGAGTTTCTCTCCTGTTGAGAGCCCGAGCTTTGAACGATCTGATTGGAGTTCAGTCAATTCAGAAGACGCCCTCTCCAAGAGCCTTTATTGCTCACGGCACATATCGACAGGTTGTCTCGATCTGGCCCGTCTATGTGGTAATATAAAGTCTTAAGTTGGTAATACTTTTAGCTGACTCGGCCACTCTTGAGTAATACTGTGAGGCGAGTTATGAATTGGTATTGAGTGATGAAGGGGCTACCAGAATAAGCATGTCTCTGCCCCCTGAGCTTCTCGACGCCTTCGATAAAGCCTCCGACCAGAGCGGCTATAGAGACAGGTCCAAGGCTCTGCAGGCGGCCATGAGATCTTTCATCTCAGATTTTGAGACAGGCGTTAGAGGAGGCCATGTTGTCGGGTCCATCGTCATGGTCTACAACCATGAGACTCACGGCGCCGATGAGGGTATCACAGAAACATCTCACCACCATAGACAATCCATCCTCTCATCACTGCACGCCCACATCGACGCCGCACACTGCCTTTGCGCTCTGCTAGTCCGCGGCAAGGCCCAAGATATCACGATATTAGAGGGAGAACTGAAGCGACAGAAGGGAATCATGCAAGTCAGATCCTCTTATCTCAAGACAGAATCGGTTTAAGAAACAAGTCCTGAACTCCCAACGGAGAAACAGCTTAGGAAAAATACAGGAAAGGGACCATCAATCTCCAATACGGCGATGGCTGGAGTGAGAAAATATTCGTTACGGAGTTTGTCTCATTGGACGGGGTAATGGAAGATCCCGGTAGCGCTGAGAAGTTCGTCGGTTCTGTCCAGCCTTCGATTGGAGGACCTGGCTTGCTCTCATCGACTCTGAGGATTACCGTAGGCGTCGGGTTCCCCTTCACTGCTTACACCTGAGAGCCCTTGCGTCTCAGAGACGAGTAGTCTCTTTTCGGCAGGGAACGGTCGAACTTCAACCACTCACGCCCGTAGCGTGGTAGCTATCGCCTAACGACAACCGAAGAGTTGGCAGTGTTCGTCATCCAAAGAACTCAAGGGACTGTCGAGCCGACTCATCGATATCGGATTCAAGAACGTTTTGAAGCTCGACCTTTAGCAGAGCACGTCTGTTTTACCGGATCGTGAAAGACTCTTTAGACGAGCACGCAATACCATTCGTGAGCCTGACTTGGAACAGCTTCAGAAGGAAAGCCTTGTTTCCCCGACCGTCTTGAGATGGCTGCTGGAAGAGAACGAACCCTCGAGTCAATACTTCACACTCACCGAGCTAATGGGACACGACAAACAGGAAGCTTCAGTCCGAAAGGCAAGAGAGAGAATTGGGCGAGAAGGATGGGCCGCGAAGATTTTCGCGAAACAAAAAGAGAGCACATACTGGGAGAACAAGGAGTCTTGTTACATTCCAAAGTTCAGCTCTACAGGATGGCAGCTAGCGGTCCTCGCGGACATTGGAGTAACATCAGCTGATCCAAGATTTGCAAGCGCGGTAGAACACTTTTTCGAGCTTCACAACGTCGAGACCGGCGGATTCTCTATGCGTCCCCAGAATCAGAAACCGTTCGAGCCACATGTTTGCAACACCGGCAACATGGTTAGAGCTCTCGCAAAGGCGGGATATGCAAAAGATGACAGAATTCAAAAGGCTATGAATTGGCTGCTCTCGAAGCAACTATCCGACTCCGCCTGGAACTGCTCTCCATCTGGGAAACACGGGTCCTTCCTAGCAACCGTTGAGCCCATGTGGGCCCTATCTGAGATGATCTCGCAAGAGCCGAGAGCGGAATGGAAAGAAGCCGCGGCTAAGTCTTCCGAGTTTGTTCTCAAACACAAGATCTACAAATCTGACAGAGATGATTCGGTAGTCCTATTCGACTTTCTAAAGATACACTATCCCACACACTATTGTTACGATTTCCTGCACGGGTTACGTGTCCTATCAGAGCTAGGGGTCCGAAGAGACGAGAAAATGGATGACGCGCTCAGAATGCTGCGCGCCAAGGAACTTGTAGATGGACGATGGCCGCTGGAAGCGGTCTACCGAGGCTGGCGTCACTCCCACCCAATGCATGGGACGGAAACTGTGTCAAGACCTGAAGAGCGAGAACTTGTGACAGAGGGATGGGGGAAGGATCGGACCTTGCAACTGGAAGAGGCAGGCAAGCCCAGCAAATGGGTGACGCTCCAGGCGTTGCTTGTCATGAAACGATTGGGACTGCTTGAACCGTCATCTTAGGGGATTAGAAGACGGATCTAACCAGTCCTCCATCGATCGCGAGCATTGTTCCGTTGATGTAACTGGCTCTATCGCTGGCGAGAAATGCTACGAGATAGCCAACTTCCTCCGACGAGCCATATCTTCCCGCGGGCACATCTTGGAGCATTTGTTTCATCGCCTCGTCCACGCTTTTCCCCGATCTTGAGGAAATGTCTTTGGCGACTTGTCTCTGTCTATCGGTGAGTATGTGTCCCTGCATGATTCCGTTCGAGGTTATTCCTTTCGAGCCATACTCTAGCGCAAGAGACTTTGACAATCCGGCAAGGCTCAACCTTACCGTGTTGGACAAGACAAGATTCGGAACCGGCTGCCGCAGCGTGGAAGAAGTGATGTAGATCAGCCTCCCCCACTTCTTCTGAACCATCCCTGGAACAATCCGTTTTGTGAGCCAGACGGCGCTCATAAGCAGCAGTTTCACTCCTTGTTCCCAGTCAGCATCGTTGAGATCGGCGAACGTCCCTGGTTTCGGCGGGCCGGTATTGTACGCGAGAATATCTATAGTCCCAAATTTGCGCGTTGTCTGTTCAACGAGAAGATCAACGTCTGTTTTGACAGCAAGATCTGCCCTGACAGAGAACACGTTTTTGTTTCCTGTTTCCTTTACTATCGCGTCCCTGGCCGTTGAGATTGAGTCTTGATCCCTTGAAGAGATCACTAGCTTGCAGCTTTCTGCGGCGAGAACTTTGGCCACGCCGAGCCCTATTCCCTTGCTCGAGGCCGGGACTAGCGCTACTTTGTCTTTGAGTCCGAGTTCCAAGATGGTCTCTGTCTACTTATCTAAGGAGATTAAAGTTGGTGCGAGTTGAAAGGCGGTAATGGAGCCTAGGGCCTACCTGGAACGAGTTGGCTATCGTGGGCCCACTCGGCCAAACGTGAATGTTTTGCGCAGACTACACAGGAGACACCTGCTCTCGATCCCCTTTGAGAATCTCGATATTCACCTCGGCCGGCCAATAGTCCTGAGCGAGAAAGCGTTCTATGATAAGATCATCAAGAATCATCGCGGAGGATTCTGCTACGAACTGAACGGTTTGTTCGCTAGTTTGCTAGACAAACTAGGTTTCAAAGTATTGATGCTTTCAGCGCGAGTCGCGAGAAAGAATGGAGAGTTCAGTCCAGACTTCGATCATATGACTCTGCTTGTGCGGCTCAAGCATCCGTGGATCGTCGACGTGGGATTCGGCGACTCTTTCACAGAACCAAAACGACTCGAAATATCAGGCCCACAAGTCGACCATGGGAGAGAATACCGTTTTACGCGAAACAAGGGCTTGACCCTCATGTCTCGGAGGCTGAAAAGAAATGGTGTCTGGGTGCCCCAATACCTGTTTAGCCTGCGGCCTCGAAAGCTGGAGGATTTCATTCCGAGATGCCGTTGGCAACAAACCTCTCCGAAGTCTCACTTTAGAAAAGGCCGCCTTTGTACTCGCCTCACTTCCAACGGGAGACTAACGCTTACTGATACGAAGCTCATTGTGACCCGAGGCAGTAAGAAGGTTGAGCGACCGGTCAAGAACCCTGAAGAGTTCGCCGTGCTGCTACGACGCCATTTTGGCATCGACCTAAACTGATGTGATTCAGTTCACTGCGAGGTACTTGTTCTCGAGATACCCGATGAGCCCTGATGGATCGTATCCTTTGCCAAAGACCCGGTTGAGCAGCTCCTTCGGCGAATATGTTGATCCTGGTTTGTGGATGTTTTCCGCTAGCCAGCTCTTTAGAGGTGCAATGCTCTTGTCTCCCTTGATCGGGAGCAATCCCTTCTTTGTCAAAGCGCTCCACAACATTCCGGCGATGATGTTTCCGAGAGAATAGCCGGGGAAGGTGGCGAACTGTCCCCAGCTCCAGTGAATATCCTGGAGGACTCCGTCCGCATCCTTCTCCGGTCTCATGCCGAGATAGTCCTCTATCATGTCATTCCAAACTGAGGGGAGCTCTGAGACTTTGATCTTTCCTTGTAGGAGTTTCTTCTCAAGCTCATACCTCATCGCGACATGGAAGTTGTATGTCAACTCGTCGGCTTCCACTCGGATAAGGCTCGGTTTTACCGAGTTGAAGTAAGAGTAGAGTTGCTTCTGATCGTATCGGCTAACAAAGCTCAGGTTAGCCTTCAGAAGGGGGTAGAGCAACGGGACGAACTCTTTGCTCCTTCCAACGATGTTCTCCCAGAATCTGGATTGCGATTCATGAACTCCCGCAGATACGCCCGAGGCTGTCGGTGTGAACTGTAGCTCGTGATCTACTTGGAGCTCGTAGAGGGCATGTCCGCACTCGTGCATTAGTCCGAACATTGATGACTTGAAATCCTTAGGCTCATACCTTGTCGTTATCCTCACATCATCGCTCCCGATCCTGATCGCGAAGGGATGAGTAGAAACGTCCTGCCTGAATCTCTTCTCCGGCATGCCGAGCAGTTGAAGAATTTTTTGGTTTACCTGCTTAAGAGAATTGACATCGTAGTCAACGTCTTCCAGTGGATGTTTCTTTGGAAAAATTTCTTGGGAGAGAGTTTTGGAAAGGATCTTCTTGAGCTGGGGGATAAGTTCGGAGAAGATCTTGTCAAGGTCGATGGTTGTGAGTCCTTCCTCGGACAGATCTAGGAGTGCATTGTACGGGTTTCCGGACGGGTCGAGATGGTGTGCTTCTTCCCGTTTCAGCCCAGTTATTTTCTCTAGATGGGGCCTGAAGATATTGAAGTCGGATTTCTTTCTCGCTTCTCTCCAAGGAATGTTCGCATCGATGGTGGCCCTTTGTAATTCTTCAACTAGTTTCGGCGGGACTTTCTGGTAGTAGTTAAGTTCCCTCTTTACGACGCGGACAACCCCTTTTTCGGCATCGTTGAGCGCCTTCAGCTTCTCAGCTTTCTCAACAGACCCCGTCAAATCTATGGTCATTTTCTGGCGGAGCAATTCGATCTCTGATTGCGCTTGCCCTCTGGCAGTTGCCCCGGCCTCAGGCATATTGATCTCAAGATCCCATCCTAGGAGGGAGGAGGCATGGGTCATCGCCGCGACCGACTTGTATCTGGCAAGAAGATCTAGGACAACGGGATTATTGAACGGGCTCATGGGAGAGACGGGCCTCTCGACGTCTAACTGCCTAAAAACATTGAAGCGCACTGCTGGGAATGGAGACCGATGAGACCTTTCTTCGGGGATATTGCCGATAGGAAACTGAACGCCTACGGGGAGGGGTCCTCTAGCAAGAGCTATTACTCGTCGGAAACTGATAGCCAACTATGGCGAAGAGCGTGTCTGATTTCGTCCGTGTTGCGTCTATCAACGACATTCCTGAAGGAAAGATGAAGAAGGTTGTCGCCGGGAGTCAACAGGTTCTAGTTGTCAACGTGAAGGGCAAGTACTATGCTATTGGAAATGTCTGCACCCACCTTGGCGGACCCTTGGACAAGGGGATTCTTGAAGGTCATGAGGTAGAATGTCCCCTGCACCGCTCCCATTTTGATGTCACCACCGGCCAGGTGAAGAGAGGACCCGCTACAAGGCCAGAGCTGGTCTATGACGTCAAGATTGAAAGTGGTGCTATTCTAGTGCGACCGAAGCAGTAGCTAATGCAATCTCCTCAATTCGGTAGGGCTACGACTGTTTTGCACCGCAGCTGGTGCAGAAAACCGCAACACTAGGAAGCCTAGCACCGCACTTAAGACAGAATTTTGACTCAACCTGAGCCTGCTCCTGGGACGGTGCTGGTTGCTGTGATACTGGAACGGACGAAAAGGTCTGCGGGGCAGGCTGACCCCAGCCCGGTGATGGTGGCCGATCTTGGATGGAGAAGTACGCGACGACTTGGAAGATCAAGGCAACTAGGAGGATCAGGAAGCCTACGAATACAATCGTGAGGGCCGCTCCAATTAGGTAAAGTAAACCTGTGGTTGCGAACGCGCTTACGTTTAGTCGCTGTGATATCTTCTCGTATGAACGTTTGAGAAATATGGCAGATATGATCGTGAAGATCCAGAACGCTCCAAGTATGCCAAAGAATAGTAGAAATCTGGGGAAGCCGAAACCAAACGTAAACAGTCCTGCAATGGATCCTGTAACGATAAACGCGACAAAAACAACCGCTCCAATTATTGCTGTTATGGCGGCGAGAAGGGCGTCGTCGAAGATACTCTTGTCCTGAACAGTCTCGGATATTTCCTTTGTCGCCAGTAGAATTAGTATCCAGCCAACAAGGCTGAGGAAGGGGAAGAACACGAGAATCCCGCCAACTCCCCCAAGGGTCTTGGCCGGTGACAAGGAGCCCATGACGAGGGCCTTTATTGTCCCGAATTTAAGGCTGGAGTTATCTTAGTCGTTACGGAAGGACTACTCTTCTTTCCAATTCATGAGTACACTGCCTAGAACGATGAAGAACGCTGCTAGTCCTAAGGCAATGATGGTGTTCGTCAGGGCTTGGGCCGGTTCCGCGTAGATTAGTGCATCTCGCAGTCCATCGTTCACGTAAGTTAGTGGCATGAAATTGGCTATGATCTTCATGATATCAGGCAATGTTTCGCGCGGCCAGAACGTTCCGGCCAAAAACATCATAGGGAAGGTTATCGCGTTAGCCGCAGCGTCCGCGCTCTCCGCCTCCTTTACGAAATTTGCGAGCACCATTCCTATACCTGGGAAGAGGAGGGCCGCAGCAACTACCAATCCGACCGTGTACAAATCTATAGTCGCTGTGACCCCGAAGATGGCATAGCCGAAGAAGAGGATTACAACGAGCGAGATTGTGGCTAGAATCATCTGGTAGCCGACCATTCCCAGGATCCATTCGATCTTGCTGAGAGGTGTGGTCGCGAGTTTCTTGATGATCTTCAACTCTCGATACCTGCCGTTCGTGTTGACGGCTCCAAAGACGCCTGTGGTGAGAAGGGTCATGCCGATTACTCCAGGTATGAAGAAGTCGATGTAGCGGATGTTCCGGGTTACGATGCCGACTTGTTGGACACTCACGTTGTCTGCAGTAGGAGACAAACGGGCCGCGTAGGAGACCGTCGCAGCGTTCACTATTCCGGCTAACGAAGCAGAAGCCTGGTCACTTTGGTCCATGTATAGCTGAATCTTCGCTTGGTGTGTTGTGTTCAGGGTCGTCTGGAAACCTAATGGAATTACCAGGAGCCTTTGGCCTCGATTGTGGAGTTGAGCGTCGTTCTTGATGTATGTGATCGGATCTGTCTGTTCCGCTGCAACCACGTGGATACTGAATGCTCCAGTACTTGTTAGGTTGTTTACGTAGCCCTGTGAGAGGGACGTCGGAGCATTTGCTACTAGGTCTTGGTTCTGGACGTAGAGGTCGAACTTGGTGCTTCCGTTGCCGAAGATTGCTCCGAAGAGGACGATCAGGAGTAATGGGAAGGCGATGGTCCAGAATATGTTGCTCTTGCTGCGGTACCAGCTCTTGAAATGTCCACTGATGATAGTGTAGATTCGGCTCCTCATGACTAGTTTCCCTCCTCCGAAACCCTACGCCCGGTAAGATTGAGAAAGACGTCGTCTAGAGTAGGGCGTCTTACTTCTATCTCCTTATCGTGCAATGGAGTCGTGCCCAAGCTCATTAGGATGCTTGTGAGCTCTCCATTGTTTAAGGGAACGGCAATATCCCCCGCGTTCCTAAGCTCGGCTTTAGGTAGGCCAGGTGGTAACTGTTTGAGTCCTTCTTGGCCTGCATCTCTGATGATGAGTGTTTTCTTTCCACCATGAGCATCTATGAGCTGGTCTGGTGTCCCGGACGCGATTATCTGTCCGTGGTCGATTATCGAGACGATATCCGCTAGGTACTCTGCCTCGTCCATGTAGTGTGTTGTGAGGAAGACTGTTTTTCCTTGGCTCTTCAACCGCTCCACGACCCCCCAGACATCCCTGCGAGCTCTCGGATCAAGACCAGTGGTGGGCTCGTCAAGGAAGACGACATCAGGATCGTTTACTAGAGAAACGGCGAGGCCGACTCGCTGTTTGAGGCCCCCTGATAGGCTTTTGAACTGCTCGTCGCGCTTATCCTTCAGGTCAACTAGCTCGATGAGCTTGTCCGCGTCGAGCTGGCGTTTGAACATTGCTCCGAAATAGTTGATGTTCTCCCGGACGGTAAGACGATCGATGGCGTTGAAGTCTTGCGGGAGGACGCCGATCCGTTTCCGGATCTCCGCCTGATCTGAGCGTTTGCTGACATCGTAGCCAAGGACATTCGCCTGTCCCCCCGTTGGGTTTCGGAGACATTCTAGAATCTCGACCGTGGTGGTCTTTCCCGCGCCGTTTGGGCCTAGGAAGGCGAAAACCTCGCCTTTTGTTAGGCTGAATGATATACCGTTGACGGCCACGTTCTCGCCGTACTTCTTTGAGAGATTGTCTACCTGGACGATCTTGTCGGATTGCCCTGGGAATGGTGTCGGTTGGCCGTTGGTCATAGAGGAGCCTCTCCTACCGAGCGATTCTCAAGAGGTTCGTAATAATTATCGTCGCCGTGATTGCGTCCGGCTTCGACCGAGTGCGAGTTTCCATCAAATTTCACCACAATTACATTATGGAGGTCGTTGTTGCTTTTA
>Ga0209152_10000437_pt1 | contig 19498 bp, 16 predicted proteins | sample GraSoiAngelo_107_FD_185873 | JGI IMG/M metagenome (GOLD analysis project Ga0209152, IMG submission 185873) | Grasslands soil microbial communities from the Angelo Coastal Reserve, California, USA - 14_0903_09_30cm (SPAdes) (version 2) | ecosystem: Environmental > Terrestrial > Soil > Grasslands...
CATTCGAGAGAAGTAGAGGAATGTCTTGCTGATCACGTGGTGCGCGTCCGATAGCACCTCAGGGTATCCTGATTGCTCCGATAGTCGGAGTAGAGCAGGCAATTCATCTAGGGCTCTTCGCAGTAGGTCTTTTCGTTTCTCTTGGTCAATTTCGACAAGATACATAGAAGTGTAGTATTCCGCTCTTGGCGCCCCAGTCCAGAGAAGGCCTCCACGAGCGCTGAGGAAAGACATCGCAGCGTAGCATCTTTGAGCCTCTTCCGCGTAACTAAGGGCTTTGTCGCACTGCCTAATTGCTTCGGCTCCATCTTCAGTCTCGAAGGTCGTAAAGAGCGTAGGCTGGGCCAACCAATCTAGCGCCGAGGCGATGAGGAAGTTGTCACCCCTTGCTCGGGCGAATTTCAGCGTAAGTTCTTGGCTTTCAGCCGTTTCCGTGAAACTCTTGCTTGGGTCCTTTCCTTCCTCAAACTCCATCCCAGCAGGTGAGTCAAATCTCAAGGACTCGATGTGCGCGATTTCCTCTGAGAGATCTCTGGCTTCTCTCCAATATTTGACCGCTCTCCCCCGGCAGGTTTTCTTCTCAGCTTTGTCCTCCGGTCCAAGAACTCTCTCCAGGCGCAGAAGGTGGGTTGCTACCTGGACTAGAGAAAGCGCAAGCTGAGATTGGGAAGAGTTCAGACGGGAGTATCTGATCGCCTCTTCTCCGAGGGATATGGCCTCCCTCATCATTTTTCTCCTTTCTGAAATGCTCCAATCAAGGGAGAAGGCTTTTTGAGCGGTTATGCCCAACCGAGTGTAGGTTTCAACAAAGTTCTCAAACTGTAGAGCTTTCTGACAAGCTTCCAAGGATTGTTTCGTCAGGGCCCAAGCGCTGTCTAGGTGCTGCTTTCTTTTCTTTGGGTTGGCATCGAGCCAGGACTCTAGGTAGGCGACCATGGCTTGGCAGCGAAATGCCGACGGCCCGTCGGGGCTAGTCGATGTATTATCGAAGCGCCCTTTCTTGCAGACTTCTATCGCCGATCGTATCCCGGGTCCAAATTCACTTGGACTCTGCGTCTGCATTGCAGCTTGAAAAAGAGAGTAGCCGAGTCTCGCCCTGAGTAGGTTCTCAAGCGAAGACCCCGTCAGCCTTGAAAGCGCCCGCGTATAGTAGGCCGAGGCTTCTTGCCACTTGAAAGCCACTTCACTTTCCTCAGCCGCAGCTAGACACTCGTCTGAAACTTCGGCTTCGGTTAAAGAGGAGACCATTTTTCTTTCTTCACAAAACATCGGTTCATCGCTCTGTTCATAAAAGCTCATCCAGAGACGGGTTCCTACGGCCGGGAGGAATAACGCGGACCCAGCTACCGGAGGCAACATTGGGGCAGTGAAGAGGTGAATTCTCAGACACGAAATCGGAAATCAATAAGGAGGAGGGCCTCGCCGTTCCACACTTTCGGGCAATGGCTAGGCACCTACGGAAAAAGGCAACGGGTTCTGAGCTTCAATCAAACAAAAATAGCGTCGAGTGATTCGAGCTTCGAGTAAAACCCAGAGAGTTAAGTCGGGACTAAGGGCGCAGAGAATGGACTCCAAAGCTCCGGTTCGATTCCCTTCTAAGGCTATCCACAATCACGTTCCAATCGAGCTGACTCTGCATAGTTTGAAAGCTCAGTCGAGGCAGCTGGACCCGCCTTCTAAAGCCGCAATTTCATGTCGTGGCAATCGGATTCTTCATAGTGCGAAAGAATAGAGAAGATATTGAGGGCGACTTAGGATATCGTGAGGAAAATAAAAACGAGAGCGAAACGTGTTCGAATGTGTTAGAATGTGGACGTCAAACCTTTGAAGATTAATTGGATCCCCGGAAAGAATAAAGAATTGTCATTGTTCCTCTTATTAGCTCGTAAGCGACGTAGGGAAGTCGACAGTCGATCGACCCTTCGGTGGGGTGCACGCGCAATTCGTAGCGTGGGATTAATAGCATTAGTCGGGGTGGTTGTTCTCGCCAGCATGGGTATTGCGCTGGCGCACGAAGTATCGAGTTCGAACTCGCCTCAAAGTCCTACTCGAATGAGCCAAATTGTCACCACGTGCCCCACGGGTTATGCTTCCGCGATCAGTAGATGCGTCCCTCGAGAGTGCGTATTCAGGTCTGCTAGCCAATTTGATGAGAACACAGGAGACTTGACATTCAACAATGGCACTCGTATAGTCATTCCAGCGCACTGCCTGAATGGTCATAACGACGCAAAGGGAACTACTATCTCAAGCACATTACCCGTCAGCCCTTCTGCGGCCTCCGTGTATCCCGCCACAACCGCTTGGATTGAGGACACCAAATATGCCAATTGTGGATGGTCTGGATGTAGTCAGCTTACCTCTTTCTCCGGCAACTGGCCTGTGCCCAACAACCCTGCAACAACAACTGATGGCCAGTCAATATACCTATTCATAGGTATGACGAACTGGTGGGACGCAAATCCAACTTATGGCCAACTCATCCAGAATGTTCTCCAGTGGGGACCAGTTAATGCCTACAGTTGCGTCAACGGTGGTTCGTACTGGGGAATAGCAAATTACTACGTAGGTAATAATTGGTGTGTGGTTAGTGACCTCAAGCAAGTGAACGTCGGTGACGTTATCGGGGGACTAATGGGAAAGACTTCGTGCGGCAATAATTGTTACTATTGGTACATGTCGACAACAGATCAGACCACCGGAGCAGGCTCCTTCATGAACGTAGCAGCACCCACCATGTACAACGTATATGTTACTCTTGAAGTGCATAATGTCGTCCAGTGCTCTGACTATCCTGCTTCAGGTTCTACTAACTTCTACAATTTGAATGTTGGCGGCGGAACACCTGGTTGGGGAAACCAAGGCCCGATAAATGACTGCCCCGACGAGAGCGTAGCCGCCTACGGCTCCAGCTTAGTTATCTTAAACTATTATTATCCACCACCCCCACCGCCACCACCAGGTGGTGGTTGCGTCGCCCAGGGCACACCTATTCTCACGAACCATGGCTATGTCCCTGTCCAAACGCTGAAGCCTGGCGAAATTGTTCTAGGATTCGACTTGAGGAATGGTCAGACAATGTCGCTTCGGCTAGTGTCGAACACTATGACTTGGGAGAACTCGTTGATCAGAATCAATGATGGTGCGCTCCTCCTCACCGCCACTAATCAGCCGATCTACACTAGAAACTCTACCTACATCGGCTGGGTACGCGACCCTCAGAACTTGAAAGTTGGCGAGTCGATCTATGATGCAGTCAATCACCAATGGGTGCCGATATACAGCGTCGAGAATGTCTATGACAGAACCAGGGTATACGACGTCGTCACGGCGGGGCCGAACAACTTCATAGCCAATGGATACCTACTGGATTACAAGTAGGGCGTCTCACTGAGAAAGGATCTTGACCTAAGAGGCAGGGAAAAGGCCAAATTTCCTTGTGGAAAATAGTTCGGCGAGAGGACGTTAGAACCAATACGAAAATCCAATTCTAACAGTCCCTTGACTCAGCAAGTAGGACTCGGAGGGTTTGACGGTCGTCCATCGCAGGGTCTTGGAGAGTAGACCCGTCGAGTTGAGGACTATTGGAACATACCTCTGTACCTGTCTATCACCAAGGTAGGCTAGTGCCCCTGCTAGGAACCTATTAAGCGGGTCAAGATTCTTAGTTGCTTGGACGAAATCCTCCATGAATCTTGGACCCGTAACCTGCGCATTGCTGAACTGGACCTCCGCGGTGATGTCTTAGAAGGTCTAACTTGACCGATCAAGTCCCCGACACGTCCCAATGAAACAGCGGGAACTTGGATGTCTTCAAAAGACGAGAACCTGCTGGCTAGCATAGTTCCCCCGATAGTATAATGGTTACCCGGAAGATAAACCCGGATGTTGGTTCGGACTCACATCCATTTGTGATTAGGTAACTTAAGGATATCGAAAAACTTGGCTTTCCATCGCCTAGCTGGGCAACTTCATTCGAACTTTTGCCGTTGTCGCTCGGAGCTTCGCTATTCAGACCGCAAATAGCGCTTGTATACCTGGAGCCTTTCGGCAATCAGGCGAAGGAAATCTTCCTGTAATTTCAGACGATAAGCCCGGCTAGAAGTACGATTGCGATTACAGTTTCAGCCGTGCCCGCATCGATCTCTTGACGTCCGCTAGTAAGGCTCGTAAAATGGGCCGTGGCTGCACCCAGGAAGACAGCTAGTTCAGCTACTAGAAACAGTCGAACAATACGTGCATCATTCATATGCTCGTGTAGTTAGTAAGATCACTATCTAAAGCATGAGCCGGTAAAAACAAAGAAGAGGGGTTTGAGACAGTCGTCGAAGACTGTCTCTGACTGCTCTCAGTGTCCATTGACGTTGTAGATGGCGATGAAAATGTCGCTTGCCAGTACCGGGTTGCCTTCGAATGTCTTGTTTGGCTTGACGCCGGTCCAGACTCCGTAGACTGTCCCGTCATTAGTAAGTACTACGTGGTTATAGTCGCCGATGAATGCGCCAGCAGTGAAAGCATTGTCATAGTTTGACGGGAACTGTGCGATCAATGTTTCCTTCCAGTTCACTAGATCCGTGGTATAGCCGACTGTGGCTCTTGAAAACTTGTTAGGTATCGGATTAGTGTCGTAGCGCCTGTCCAAGTATAATACCACAACCTGTCCGTTTGCATTGGCCGCGACCCATGGATAGAACTGGTCCTTGTTGTTTGCAGGGGTGACTGATGGCTTGTCCTGGTTCACCAGTTTTGGTGAAGTCCATGACACACCGTTGTTGGTGCTGGTGATGATGAAGACATCATTGTCCGTATTCAGGCCCGCGGGACAATTGTAGGATGTTGCAGGATTCGTTGTGCGAGGACCAACATGTTGGCCTGAAAACTCGCCTGCGTGGGCCCGGTCGTCGGCCCATGCGATGTACAATTGACCATTGCTAATGTTGATGGCAAAGCCTTCGGTTGATGAGAGACGGAAGTTGCTATTGCAAAGCGTTGATCGTCCCTGTCCACCCGTTGTCTGGACTGGGTAATCATCGAATCCGTCGTAGACTGGAAACGTGGCAAGGTATGCTCCATCCACCGTGAAGCCGCTTGCTGTCGCTGCAGGATGGACCCTTGTGACAAGGTATTGGTCGCGGTGTTCCGGTATCTCGTGCTGGCCATTGATGAATACTACGTAGACAGTGCCGTCCTTGGCGACTACTGGGACAGAAAACTGGTCTTCGACGCAGCGGCCCGCGTTAGCAGCGTTGAGCGCAAATCCGAGACAGTTCGGATTCGTAACTATTGAACCCGTCACGTCGATCGGGTTAGAGAAGGTGTTGCCCTTGTCATCCGAAAAAGCCAGCTCGATTGGAGAGGCAGAGTACACGCTACCTGTTGAGTCAAGCATGAACTGGCTCCATGTAACATAGATTCGTCCATAGAATGGGCTTGTTGGCGTATTGTCAATGGCCAGCCATTCCTTATCGTTGAAGATGCTACAGTCCTGACCGGTAAAGGAACCATCCCAATAGGTAATTGTACGTACTCCGCCACCAGTCGCTGTTGGAGCGAACCGCTTGTTGATCGGCCTCGTCCAGTCTAGACCATTCGGCGATCGGTAGAGGTAGACTCCGCTGGCGCAGTTGTCAGCTGAAAAGCCGATGCTCGTGTAATAGTACTCATTGTCCTTCTGACTATACACGACTACGGGGTCACCGGTGCCGATGGGCGGTGCAGAGTAGATGCAACTGGTGCCGGTTCCTCCAGCACACATCAGTGAGAATGGTGGGAAGTAGGTTTCGGCTGGGAAGCTTGCACCCTTCAAGTGAGTGTAGGATCCGCCCCCGACGGGGCCTCCGATTCCATAGTCGTTTGCGCCCGCAACAACTGTTCCGGTCGCTGGGTTTACAGTGACCGCCGGCTCATCTCTTGGCCGCTGGTTAAAATCCTTGTTCAACTGGCTACTGGGCACGGCCGCGGGCGGTCCACCTTCTCCTCCACCATTTTGGCCTCCCCCATTGGCATCATCGTCTCCGTGATTGCCAGTGAATCCCATGTTGGCTATCTTGGCAAACATTGACATCGTTGCCGGCTCGGAGAGCACTGGTAACCTTGGAGTAGCAATAGTAGGCTCGTGTGCTACTGGTTTTACAACGCCTGTTGCGGCCAGCGAGGACGCTAATAGTACGATGATTACAGCTGTGCTTGTCTTGGCTGCGATGATTTTATGTGTGAAGCTGTTGAGATTTTTCAATAAAAACAATTTGTTTTCGCTCCGTTTCATGGCAGGAAACTTTTAAGGGTCGTGTCGAGAGACAATATTTTCGAGATCTGATAATATCGAATTCTGATAATATCGACTTCCGAAATATTGTCACGGATATTTAGGGATCATTTGCAAGATATTACTTGAAAATTCCTTGTCTTTCCGCTTCCGTGCGACGAGTGCCTGTGGGTATGAGTTCAAGGGCTGACAGCGTAACAAGATTGGAGACGTCGGAGTGGGATAGTATCGGGGCTGTCTGGGCTTCGAGAGAATCGAATGAATGGCAACGGCAAACGGGCATGTTATCACCATAGTGAAATCGCATGATAAATCGATAGCGCCGCGAACCTGGCGCCCAGGCGGACCGCTTCAAAATATTTCTCACGTTATAGACCTTTGCGGAACTTCCATTTGCCGCTCATCTGATTCACTACGAGACTGGAATCGCTTCTCACTTCGATGACAGAATCTTCCTGCTTCTTCGTTAAGAGAAACTCTTGGGCTTCGCAGAGCGCTACATATTCCGCCACATTGCTGCTCATGGCAGGGCCCTTGCCTACAATTCCTGACTTTTGGCTAGAACATTGATGGAATCACTTTTGATCGCGTAGCCAAAGGTCGCCGTGCCCATCGTAAATTTTCACGAGCAGTTTCTCAACGTTCTTCTTCAAGATCTCATCTTCACCAAAATACCCCTCAGGGTATTAACGTGGGCTAATCGTACCATCGCGTCACTCTTCCCGATTCGACAGATGTCTAAGTCACAATCGGCTACCTGGCGATCGCCGGGTCTTTGTTTAAATCCCCAACCATTACGATGGGCCCGTCATGATAGGAACTCAGATCGAACGGAAGCAAGTGCCTAGCGCCGACGTCGATATTCTTGGCTCGATCGGGAATACTCCCATGTTTCAGCTCCGGAAAATGGCCGGACCAGGTATGGCTGAGGTCTGGGTGAAATGGGAAGGAGCCAATCCAACCGGTAGCATGAAAGATCGAATGGCTCTCTCGATGATTGAGGGAGCTGAAAAAAGAGGTCAATTGAAACCTGAAGGAAGCGTGGTCGAATACACTGGCGGAAGCACCGGCAGTTCATTGGCAATGGTTTGTGCTGCTAAAGGTTACCGTTCACACTTCGTCTCTTCAGACGCGTTCGCCGAGGAGAAGCTGAACACTATGAGAGCACTCGGCGCCACTGTCGATATAGTTCCTAGCGTTAATCGGAAGATTACACCTGAACTGATCCAGGAATTGATAGCCAAGGCCAGAGAATTGTCCAAGCAGCCAAACACTTTCTGGACGGACCAGTTCAACAATCCAGACAACAAGAACGGATATCATAAAATGGGCGAGGAGATAGTACGCCACCTGAATAGCTTCGACGCGTTCGTAATGTCGGTGGGAACGGGAGGCTGCTTCTCAGGAAACAGTGAAGTGCTCAAAGATCAATTAAGCAACGTGAAATGTGTGGCGGTGGAACCTGCATCATCGCGACACTTGTCAAAGGGACCACTCGGCGGGCACCGAATTGAAGGAATAGGACCAGGATTCATACCGAAAATAATGAGGATGGATCTTGTTGACAGAATCATACCCGTCACCGATGAAGACGCGTACAGTACTGCCCGTCAGCTCGGAAAAACCGAGGGAGTGTTTGGAGGAATCTCTAGTGGAGCAAACGTGTATGCGGCTCTTCAAATAGCCCGTGAACTCGGTCCCGGACATAGAACCGTAACTGTGATCGTAGACTCCGGTCTAAGATACCTTGCCGGAGACCTATTCCATTAGCTAAGAAACACCGAGGGAAACCGAACGCAAGCTTGTCTCGACAGAGTGAAACTTACAGGCTACGGGCTCGTCCTTGAACCATACGGGCCGAACCACTGTCTTACTTGCGCTCGCGACATTGTCTTCTTGGCTCGGAGAGGCGTTACACAACGCGATTGAATTGCCGGGATTGACAATTCTGAGTCTTGAGACCATCGTTCCGGGAACCTTGGCGGGTCTTCTTTTCGGTCTGTACCTCTTCTTGCCTTCCACGCGGGTCTCTCTTGTGTTGTTGCTTGGCTGGGGTCTTTTGAATCTGGTCGGCGGAGGGATCATCTCGGTGCTCCCATTGAACTTCCTTCCCTTTGCCCCACCACAGACCGTGAGGCACTATCTATCGCATGTATTCTACAGTGTGGCCGAGATTCCGTTAATCCTAATCACGGCAAGGTTGCTTCGACAGTCTATTTCTAGGAGCGACTAGATGGAATCTCGTAGTACCGATGAAGGGGAGGCTTTGTTTTCACTGCGCCAAGCGATGAAGCCACGGTCTATGATGTTCGGTAGAAGAAGGGTTTGAACTTGCATTTGCTCCCACGCCCGAGGCTCAACTTATTACTGCTACGGTAAGAATACGATAGACATATTTAGTGCTTACTGCTATGGTAATGATTGTCAAGGGAGACCCAAATTGGGCTATTATGAATTGTGGAACGTTTTGTCCCAGTGGAAGGAGGAATTCTCCACAAAGGAGTTCGCTTCCACGTTTGCCAGCCCTGACCCCAATAAAGTGTTACATGATATGTCGAAGAAGGGGTTGTTGGAAAAAACTGGTTGGGGGAAGTATCGGGTGATTCCCCAAAAGGAGTACGTGAAGATGAGGGCAGACATACAGACTGCGTATGACATAGTGAAAAAGCCAGGATTACCCTATGCATTTACCGGAGCGGACGCAGTATTCTTCTGGACGAAAGGAGGTTACAACGCAGACAGATTTTTTGGCTTTTACCCTGTCGTCTTGAAAGTCAAACGGGAAGACTTGAGAAGATGGCGAAATTTCTTTGAGTCAGAAAAGAAGAAGTGGGTTGTCCAAGGAAAACCGTCTAAAGAAACGTTGTATGGTATCTTCTACTACTTGCAACCCGTGGGAAAGTTGCCTAAAATTGAGATAAATGGATACAGTGTAGACTCGTTGAACGAGACTATAAAGTTCTGCAAGAACAAAGCATACACGTACGAACCTGCTTTGGAAATGTTGGATGAAATGTACGACTTGGGCATGGGGATCAAATACAGAGAATCCAAGTGATGAAATGGATCTTGTGGCAAGAGAAAACGAAATCCTCAGGCTACTCAACATAGTTTCAAAATCAGGCATAGATTTCATAGTAGTAGGCGGATATGCAGTCAGTGCCCACGCCAAGCACAGGTTTTCGGTAGACTGCGACCTAGTCGCGAAGGCCAGCGATCTAAGATCATTGGGAGTTCTTCTTGAAAAGGAAGGATTCGACAAACGAATAGAAAATGACAAGTTCGATGATACCTACGGTGGTAGATTCATCAGGTACGTCAAGAAGATTAACGAACTACCGGTGAGCATAGACCTGCTGATAAACTCCCTCGTCTGTCGTCAAACGGGCGGATCCTGGAGCTACGATTATGTCTCAGCCAACTCGGTGGATGCTTACGTACCAGGCATTCAAGAATCCGTCAGAGCCAAGATTCCCACGAAGGAATTATTGATGGCTTTCAAGTTACACTCTGGGAGAAGGCCCGATGTGAGAGATGTCGTGATGCTTGGAGAAGAGGCGGATTGGAAGGCTGTCCTCGATCACATGAATAGAGGCTCTCCAAAGGAGCTAAAGAGTAACCTTAAGCGGTTTATTGAAAGTTTGGAGGACAAGAGGTTAATCGATTCCCTCAAAGGAGAGTTTACGCTGCATGGGGATGTTGGTCCAAGGATTCGTCGTTCGACGGAGCAAGTTCAGAAAATATTAGACGAATTGGATGAAAAAACCGAGCATGAATCAAGCTCCCCACGTAATAGGGGTAAACGGCCAAAAGTAATAGCAAGTGGCGGATTCAATAGCGAATTACCATCTTGGCTTTGACAGACCAAAGCGACTGCAGACTTGAACCCTGAGGGTAAGCCCAGAGTTCGATTCTTGCTCTCGATACAAAACCGAGACCAATAGAATCCAACCCTCCGAACCTGGAGGCGAAGCCAGCTGTGGAAAAGGGGGTTGAACTTGCATTTGCTCTCACGCCCGAAGCTCGCCCAGGCGCCAACAATCACACAGATGGGTCCAGAGTCACGAGTCGATGACCTGAATCCCGATCCTAAAGTTACTACACTTCTGACACAGAGGCGCCTCATTCCTGCCCCAGACAAGAGTTTGCGAAGTGGGGAAGAAAATGCTGTTGCCCGGGATGGCCCCCCGTTTCCTGGCAAATTCTAGATAAGCAGAAGCGCGAGGTGGACAGGAACTTCTAGATGTGAGCTTTTCGTGGCAAGAGTGTCCTTCGTGAGTATGAGCCCGGTGGTAGATTTTCCGGCCTTCTGAAAGTCGATTATTGGTTTCGCGTCGTCTGATGATATCCTGTTCTGGTATTTCACTTCCACCGGAAGGTACTTGTTGACGAGGCGAACAGCGAAATCCAGCTGTCTTGAGCTAGGCCCCTTCCAGTAGAAGAGCTGGTCGCTGTAGTCGAACAGGGTCGAAGGATTGTAGCTGAAGAGTAACCTAACAAGGTGGTTTGCTACGACCGATTCCACCAGCTTCGACACTTTCTCTGGTTCCGATAGAAAGTTGAGAGCTTCACGGTAGGGGTCCCTGCCCAGTGCCCATGATCTTAGCGCGTGAAAGATGAACGGATCTTCGAAGTGCGACTTTCTGGGGTCCCTGACATTGGATGCGTCTTTGCTTAAGTCCAGCTTTTGGATGATGTCTATCACGAAACTGTCCTTCAGGAAATCCAGGTAAACACCGGTGGTGTGATGAGACGATACATCAGTTTCCTGCCGGAGACCGTTGAGAGAAATGGCCGTCCCCAGCGCTTCCATGAGTTTCCTAACAACCTGTCTCAGCACGATTTCACGCCCGTTCCATCTGGCGATGTCCCGCAAAACCAGGTTCACATAGTCTTCGTAGAGGTCCTTGGAAATGGAACCGGAGGAAATGTAGCTATCGACTACTTTTGGGACGCCACCTGTGAGTAGGTACTCTTTGAAGAGAGTCTGCACTTCCTTGGAAAGAAGCTTGAGCTCCTCTACTTCCTTCGGCAGCTCTCCCTTCATTATCTGACTCCAGAGAGCATGCCGTCTAGGTCGCTTCAGGAGATCCCAGTCTCGAATCATGGTTTGGATCCTCTCACTCCTAGTGTCCACATACTCTGAAAACTTGGTGGGCAGGAGTATTTTGTCCGGCAGATGATCCTTGAGCTTGCCAACTTCTCCCCTTCGACGGGCAAGAGTCTCGGTAGCTTTGCGCAAGTCGATACTGTGAGACCCAGTCAAGACAAGAGTGCATTTCGTAAGTCTTCCAGCATCGTAGAGGGACTTGACGCCCTTCTGCCAATCTTTCACAGAGGAAATTTCGTCGAGAACAATGTAGAGTCTTGTCGTCTTGTCTATGGGAGCCTCTGCCTTCGTGTCGTCGAGTTTCGGTCCCGAGAGCCAGCCTTTGAACCCGACGCCTCTGTCCTTTGCCACGGTGTCCTTTCGCGAGAAATCCTGATAGGACGTTATTATTCGGACAAGCCGTTCTGGGCCTTCGACTAGATCGCACGGCCAGTAGAATATGTGCCTCGCTTCTACTCCAGATTCTAGCAGGTCCCGAATCTTCAGCTTCATCAGCGTAGTCTTGCCGACTTGTCGAGGACCTCTCAGAACGTAGATTACGTCAAGGTTCCACTCGAAGGTGTCGCCGAGTCTCGGTGTCCATTTGAATTTTGACGCTTCCCAGTCGACTATCAGAGGGTCTTTGTCAATCGCCTTCTTGTTCAGCCACCAGGGGTTATTCTCGACAAAATCTGCTTGGGACAAGCCGTTCTTCCCCTGGCAATTAACTGCCAAGCAATTTATAAAGGCATTGGCAGTGCATTGCCAAGAAGCACTCCTACCCAGGCAACCCCTGAACGAGTGACCGTATAGTGGAATTGTGTTCCAAAAGCAATCAGTGGCCGACCTCCGCCGCCCTGAAGCCTCACTTTCATGAAGTGGAATCCTTTCGTGAAGAAAAGGGTTTGAATTTGCATTTGCTCCCAACGGATGGAACATGAACTAGCAATCAAACCGCAAGAACCGAATAAACCGGTCGAAATTAAGTACAAGCACGACTAACAATGTACTGATAGCTTAAAAGTAAGACGCGTCTTATTCTAGTCGACGAGTATGGATTTAGAGATGACGAGGGTCTCCAGTAAAGGCCAAGTTGTTATTCCGGGACTCATTCGAGAACGGCTGGGACTGACCGGGGGAAGTAGACTCTTGGTCTTTGGGGAAGGTGACATGATCATCTTGAAAAAGATCGGGACTGGGTCTCAGGAGACTGGAGAGACTCTGGCAACTGTCAGGAAGAAGATTCGGGCGCTACGTGTCACCCGTGACGATGTCTCTAGGGAAATTAGGGCGGTTAAGAAGGAGCGGGCTAGACGGGCCCGTTGAAACTACGGATAGTGGTTGACACAAACGTCCTCCTTTCTGGAATATTCTTCGAGAAGGGAAACGAGGCCCAGGTTCTCCAGCTCATCCTAGAAGATAAAGCGGGGTTGCTCGCGAGCCTCGAGACGCTAGAGGAGCTTAGAGAGACCCTCACGCGACCAAAGTTCCATCTCTCGTCCAGCGAGAGCCTCACTATCTTCCAGATAATACTGGGAAAATCTGAGGTTATCCTCAACATCAACGAGGCGGAAGTTAGGTGCCTTGATAGAGATGACCAGAAATTCCTGGACTGCGCCCACACGGGAAGAGCGGACTATATGGTGACGGGCGACCCGGATCTACTGGACATCAGACAGGTGGGACGAACTAGGATACTGAGGGCCGCTCAGCTAATCAGAGATCTGAAGAACCTGTCTCATGATTAGCCGGAGAAACTGGGATTCTGGCCACCTGTTTGTTCAAGCGGACTGATTGCGAGATCTCGGGCCTGAGAGATTACGGGACCGAGCGGAACAGGGTTTGAACTTGCATTTGCTCCCACGCCCGAAGCTCACCCGGGCGCAAACAATCACACAGATGGGTCCAGTGTCACGAGTCGCTAGCCCGGATCGGGATCTAGAGGTACGGCTTGGAAGCACTCTATTCGTCTACGATGGATGTCGACTTGACAAGATCATCGCGTGATGAGGACGCAATCTTCCTCACCTGCAAAGTCCCGGTCGAAGGTGAGTACTCGTTCGCCGACTGACCTCGCGGCCGCAAGGACAAGTCCGTCGATAAGACCGAAACTTCCAAATCCCTTCTTGCGTCGCTCATTCTTGAGCTTAGAGCCTTCCAAACAGATTTCCTCATCGACTGGGATAATGTTGGCTAGATTCTTTACCGCTTCGACTCTCTCTCTAACAGATATTCTGTTCGCAATGCACCAATCCGAGAGTTCGCCGAGCTGAACCACAAGCATGTACAATTCCTCGGCCCCAATGTGTCCTTGTATCAGCTTGAACTCTTTGGAGGTTCTGGAATGCCGCAGAATCTCGATAATGGTGCTGGTATCGACAAGCAACTAGAATCTGTCTCGTTTCTCTCTCGTGAACGGCTTACTTTTTCGGTCCATGCCTGCGATACTTTCGAGGGAGGAATCCCGCGTAGATTTCGGGATCGCCAAAGACACCCTAATCGTATCCCCTTCGCCCGCACCCACTTCGTCCAACAGCTCCTTCGGTATTATCACCGCCATGGAGTTTCCAACTCTCCTGATCTTCCCGGTCAACACACGAGACATAACTCCGTTATTACGTAATAACTATATAAGCATGGCTTCCGAAACACGGTTCTATCGACCCGGCGCGGCGCGGTCTAAAGAACTTCAAGACACCGATCCTTCCGGGTTATAGAATCTATCATAATTTCGTCCGGCCTCATTCAGCGTTGAAACGGCGGGACTCCCGCCGATGCCTGCGGAATTTCTGTCGAGGGTGATAACATGTGGATAACGCTGATCCAAAATGCTACCCAGTTACGAAAACCAGACGATTAGCACGGGAGCGACAAATGTTTCTTCCTGAATGGATTCGGAACCTTCCTGCTCCGAAGGGAAGGTTGCTTATTCCATCCGTAACGTGCGTGATTGGCCGGTGACTCCGAATTGTGGAGCTTGTGGAAAGCTTATCCCTAGGGAAGCAAGGTACAAGCGGGTTGCTTATCGAAGAAGGCTTTTGTGGAAGGATAAGGAAGAACGAGCCTACTGTCTTCGTTGTGTTTCGCGAGCAAAAACATGTAGAGAATGAGAGAGAGGGCATTTTGAGCGTGAAAACTAAGGATACTATCAATAGAAGCATTCCAGCCCTTCGAGCAATCTGGTTTTTATCGTAGAAGAGATGAAGTTGAACATAGGAGTCGAAAAGCCAGGCTAGCACAGTGATCTGAACTTGGACGACACCTCTGGGTCAAGGTCAAAAATAGAGTCAACAGTCCGATTCTATAATCTGTTGAGTGTTGTATTCTTCGTTCTTGCCGTAATCTCTCTCAGCATGCTAACACTCTATCTGATACCCGACTTCATAGTGTTGGCCCTCGGGGCTATGGACATCGGAACAATTCTCAACGCAGTCAGTCGAATGATTTCCCTGCGCAACATACCTGATGCAAATCAACGTCATAGGAAAGCGGCAACTACTGTAAAGTTCTTCCACATCGTAAGCTATGCATGCTTCGGAATTGCCGCAATCGTTTTTGGTATCGCGCTAAATGACTTGGCCACGGACTTTGCGGTCATGGGATTGGAGCTTACAGGTTGCGGAACAATTCTACGAGCCGTGTCTCGTGACATTCAGCTAGAAGGCGTCTAGTTGTTTGGTCGAAACATGGAAACTGAACAACGTGTTCAAACTGTTTCTTCTATCCTTCATCGCAGTCTTTCTATTCCTAATATTCGTTCTGAATAATATCCTGGCTTCCCGATACTTACTCATCGTTCTTACCGTTGGAACACTCACCTATCTTGTCATTAGTGTTCGAGTTACCCGAGCCACAGGTAGTTCCACTATCCCTGAACCTCGACCATTTTTTACCCGTAGCCATCTCCTTGCGATAGTCCTAGTCATCTCCCTGTTTGTCTCATCCTATTTCATAGTTCGTACCATCACGGCCCCGTCAGCCTTTCAACTGGTGAAATTCCAATACTTGGTTCTTCCAAACGGTACAGCTTTCTCAATGCGCCCGTTGCAACCGGGTAATGAGTGCGCGTGGTTGGAAAGCATGAACATCACGACACAGCAAAGAGCCAAGCAACAGGGAGTGCCTGACTGCGATTTCGTGTCGTGGTATCACCGAACTAGTCCCCCTACACTGTTCCTTGAGTTTCAGAACTTCACGGAATATGCCTACAATCTCAACAGCACGACGGTTAGAACTAGCGGATCAGAACTTCTCTGCTTCTCTCTATCCTCTCAAAGTTTTCAGTGCTGGGTGCCACCTGCAACAGTCTCTCACCTAAAATGAGACAGCTATTCGAAGGCTACACTCAGTCTCGGAAACGTGTAACGCATTACGCGGTATTCAGGATATCACTTCAACATGGACAATAGTGGTTACTGTCTCTCCATACTGCTCTGTCTTCTGGACGATGAGGTGGTATGTTCCACTTTGCTGGACACCAACATTGAAACCAGCTTGAGTTATGTTCGTAACCTGCTTTCGGACGAGATAGGTTGTTGCCACCGAATTCTGCTGGTACCAGAATGTTACATAAACATCATATTGGGCGGTGCTGACAGCGATGTTGACATTTCTGTTTCCGAGGACAAAGAGATCAAACTGCCACTGATGACTCTCTTTCACTGTCTGAGTATCGGCTACTAGAACCCGTGGAATGTACTGATCGTAAACATACGCTGAAACCGCCGAAACTATGACAGCAGCCAGGAAGATCGCGAGTGTCAGTTTGTATTTTTTCTTCTTGTATTTTTTCTTCAATGACTGGTCAAATCGATGGGCTGTGACCTATTCAAGCGGAACCGAGTTATAGCTATCACCCCTAGTCCATGCAATCGGACAGTTGTTCGACAAACCGAACACGACTGATAGCATGATTGGTTATAGGAGTATCCAAGGGTACCATTAGAAGCAACATTCAAGCTTACTATTATCTGGAATACTCACGATGAAAAAAGCCAAAGCAAGTCCCACTAACAGAAGTACTTTGGTAGGGTTACGCCAGACTTTGGAAAGGTTCATTCCACACTAAGAATGTAGGGCAATGATAACGGGGCTAGGTTTACTGCTGGCTAAACTTCCGTATTGGAAGGAGTGCGAAAGGAAGAAACGAAAACGTCGTGATCGTCGCCTCTGCCTGGTTACTCTTGTCAAGGTGTTTGAAATTCGGAAGGGCCTTTGCGTCTCACGATGGACTTTGCATAGCAATGCTATGATGAGACTGTGGCCAGCAAAGTAGTCACTTAGGACTAGTTGACGGTTCGAGTCTATCCGACGGAGTTAACAGCCAAAAAACGTCCGACGATAACTACCAAAGCCCTCGACGATTCCCCTCTACTGAGTAGTTCCACTGTAGATTCTGGGTTGGTTCTTGCGGCCATCCGGCTGGGATTGAGGGGTTTGAACTTGCATTTGCTGCCACGCCCGAGGCTACACATTGCAAACGACTGATGGAAAAGATTGGCCGACTTCAAGACACTATCTGTTCTCTTGGAGGCTTAGAAGACGTGCAACAGCATGCCCTCTCGAGTCGAAAGGACGGCTGCTAACATGTCCTCGTCTATATCGACCCATAGTTCTTTGCCGGTGAGATCATGTTTCGTAGCTGCCTGTCATCTTACATCACGAGTAGTTTCACGGTAATTATTCGGATAGGTCTACTCCTTTTCATTAACGCACGCATCTGTTACTCTTCATGGAGAATATTGATGACTTCTCTATCAAGGGACGCTCGAACATCCAGATTCCAAGGGCATATTCTCGCCTTTTCCCGAGTCAACCGAACCAATGGGCTTAGCTAACCGAATTGAAACAGATGGAAACCAGATGAAGAGACGGAGCAGCCTAAGTAGCGGCCTTTCCGCCCTCCTTCTCGCCACAGCTATGATAGGCCCGAGCATTAGTATTCCGATCCGGAACACTCCTGCAGAACATTTCCTCGCAATGATGACGACGTTTCCGACGAATCCCTTCTACAATCCCAGCTACGGCTACTCCAACTTCTACTACACCATGCGAGGTGCGTCTGGGACAGATCAGGTTCCCATTGCAGTCTACTCAAACACTGTCAGCGGAAACCTGATCTGTGGAAAATCCTGCCCTGATAACACGCTCTATAACGCGGCCCAAGGAACCCTTTACATCCCGATTGGGCTCGCTTCAGATCACGTCGCCTACAACGATTGCGTCTCGGTAATCTGCGGCATAAACCTCGCAAACTGGAGCTACAAACTACCCGCAGGGATACCTGACTACTGCAGCGGCCAGCCCACGAGTCTCCCGGGCCTTGACAACTCCGACCGGTGCTATGATGTTAGAGGGTTCGACCTTCAAGGCGGGATCACTGGAGCAAATGGGGGAATCCTTCTGACCTCCGATAATCCAGCCGGAGATCCTACCTGCACAAACTACAACGGCAGCACCCCCGATAAGGGAAATGTTCCCTCCAATAGTTGCTGGGCAGCAGATTATGCCGTGGTGCAGTCAGCCCAGACCGTCAACCCGCCCTGCATCTCTGGAGTAACTGCCTGCATATCCAGTTCATCTGTAACCGCGACGAGTAACACAACAGTAGTCAACCCAATCATCAACGGGAAACGGTACAACGGAACCTTCGTACAGCTTGGAACACAAATCACCCAGAAGACGTGGTACATTTATCGCGAGATTACGAGTCTAGCCATCCAGATCGTACCGTCCACAATAACCCTGCTCTGTACGAAAACAAATACAGGTGTCGCCAACGTCTGCACCGGCTCGAACGCTAACGTTTGCGGACCCTTCGCTATGGGCAAATGCGACCCCATGCCCTCACTGATCAATGCGCTCCCCACGTTTCAGAAAGAAATCAACAGTGCCTCTCTTCTCACCAATACACGAATCAGCTTCGGCCTCAACGTGATTGGTTTCGGCGGGCTTTCGTGCAGCCAGGAGGACCTTTCCTCAGGCGACTGTTGGTATGGAATAGTCGGAGCCTGGGTCGGAGGACAAGGCGTACAAACAGCAGGCTGCACAGGAAGCAACTCATGCAGTTTCGGCGCCACCGGCCAACCACACGCTCAGCTTCCAATCTTTCAAGACGCTCAGTTAACGCAGCCAGCAACCATTCCGCCTGTCGACCAACTCGTCAATCTCGCACAGCTAACGAATCAGACGATGTCAACAGTCATCGCGGCGAACACCCATTCCCAAGTTTTCACGTACGTGGACACTCAAAATCTTGGGGTGCAATACGCTTCGACCCCGACCAGTTGCGCTCTGAGTAACTTGAATCAATGCTTCAACACTCCTCCGCCGGTGATAGTGAACATACCGATAGTCTACGACATCATAGGCTCACAGAGCCTAGCAAACTGGCTGTACAAATATCCAGGAATACCGCCGAACGGTGGGACGACATCAGGGTTCGTATCCGGCCAAGTAATCGACGCCTCAAGCAAAAATCTCTTCGGGCAGTATTCTCCCATAGTCGGAGCTTGCATCGGAGTCGGAGGACCATGCTCCGGACAGCCAGCTCAAATTCAACAATCGACAGATACCAACGGACGATTTACTCTCAGCAATATCCCGCCGGGAACTTACACGATCTGGGCTACATATCCTGGATACTTCAACCTCTTCCGAACAAATGTCATAGTTTCGGTCGGAGCTACGACTGACGTTAGTTTTGCAATGTCACCCGTCAGCGCTCCAGGATTGTTGTGCCTGATTCCACCAATAGCTAACCCACTACCGTTCCAGCCCCCCATGTTCGGCGGACTTTGCATCCCATCCTGGACTGTATGGGTCGGCGGCGGCGTAGTCGCCGGGCTATCCCTCGTCTTCGCCTGGAGCCATACAGCACCCGCCAGAGCAACAGCTGGAATCATTAGATTAGGCGCTAGAAAGCGCGCACCGTGAGGAAAAGGAGGAGAAATAATTGGGAACGAACCGAGATTTTGACGCGATAACCTTCGATTGCTACGGGACCCTTATCGACTGGGAGACAGGAATACATGCAGCCTTCAGGGAATCGCTCAAGGATCTCGGATTGAGCCGTTCTGAAGAATCCAGACTGTTCGACCGCTACCTAGAGGAAGAAAAACGGATCGAAGCTCAGAAGCCTTACA
>Ga0209152_10000440_pt1 | contig 19433 bp, 18 predicted proteins | sample GraSoiAngelo_107_FD_185873 | JGI IMG/M metagenome (GOLD analysis project Ga0209152, IMG submission 185873) | Grasslands soil microbial communities from the Angelo Coastal Reserve, California, USA - 14_0903_09_30cm (SPAdes) (version 2) | ecosystem: Environmental > Terrestrial > Soil > Grasslands...
TAATAAGACCCGCGAGAATCTTCGTCCCCCCAAGGTCAACCGCCATCATCAGACGTCCACGCGAAGACACACGCCTCACCGCATTCATTCCTCGCTATCGTCCAGTGAAGTTGTTGATAAGCTGGAGGCGTGCCGGTTCGGCGGTCATGAATGCCTGAGCATATCGAACACCGATCTCACATCCCCTGACTCTCACCAGCGAGGTGTAATAGTCTCGATACGGGAATCCGGCGAATCCACCATGGGAGATCGCGTATACATCGATGGCCTCAAGCCATTGCTGGTAAACATCTGTGATGTCTTCGTAATGCCGCGGGACGAACCCAACCGGATCTTCCCAGTTTTCTGGATACAGAACGGCTCGCACACCACATGCAGGGCGCTCGCGCTCAAGACTTGGAAGGCCAGCAAAGAACAGGCCGTCCATAACGAGCTCATGCGCGTTGCGATGGTCTTTGTGCCAACTTCCCTCCCAGTGCGTAAGCACTAGATCGGGACGCATTTCTCTGATCAGATCGCAAACTGCGAGCTTTGCATCATCGTCATTCGGCAGGCGCGCATCTGGATATTCCAGCACACGAACCCCCGCACCCAGCAAAGCCGCCGACCGCTTGGCTTCTTCCCGTTTTTGGCTAGCGTAGGTACTGGTTTGCCCAGGAGCGCGATGTCCGCTTTCACCCAGGGTCATATGCACGATTGTGATGTGGCTCCCTTGGCGGCCCAACTTCGCAAGCAGGCCGCCGGCCGTGACCTCGACATCAAAAGCGTGGGCTCCAAAAGCCACCACGCGAGGAAACTCCATAAGCTCTCCCATTAAATAGCCCCCCGGCGCAGTACCTAGCCTCTCAACCCGCTCGTAATCACACCCTTGATGTATGCACGCTGCGCGACCAAGAAAACGACAACAAGGGGGGTCAACACTAACACAGCCGCTCCCATCAGCAACTCCAGGTGAGCGACCCCTCCCCCGCCACTGCCTCCGCCATAGAATGTTTTGAAGAAATTCAGCCCCAGTGAGACGGGAAACTTGGGGATGGAGCTCAAGTACACGAGCGGACCCATGAAATCGTTCCAACGGTTCATGAGCGAAATTACTGCCACCGTCGTTACGGCCGGCTTAGAGAGGGGCATTAGCACCCGCCAGTAAAAGGTCATCGCCCCGGCGCCGTCGATCGTCGCCGCATCGCGAAGCTCGCTCGGGATTGTCAAAAAGAACTGACGCAGCAGGAAAATGCTGAATGCACTGTCCGCCAACAGCGACGGCACGATGAACGGTTTGTACGTATCCAGCCAGCCCAGGTAACGAAAGATGATGTAAGTCGGAATGACGGTGACTTGGAACGGGATCATCATCGTTGCCAAGACCAGCAAGAACAACCGATCTCGAAGCGGAAAGCGGAAGAGCGCGAAGCCATAGGCGACGAGGGAGCACGAAAACACTGTGCCTAGAGCAGGGATGAGTGTGATAATAAGCGTGTTGCGGAAGAACAGGTTGAATGGAACTGTCCCCGTCCAGGCCAGCACGTAGTTCTCCCAGACAAATGGCCGAGGAATCCAGCGTGGTGGAAACTCGAACACTTGGCTCGGAATTTTCAGAGAGGTCGACAGAGCCCACAGAATTGGCAATAGAAACACGGCGGCACCCACCAGAAGCACCAGATAGCGCAAGCCAGAGGACAGGCGTCGTCCGGCTGCGATGCGCCGGTACTGTACACCGCTCCTAGAAGAGAGGATCACCGCTGCTTCAGGCACTTACGTTCTTACCTCCCCCTCATAGTAGACCCACCGCTGCATGAGGCGAAGTTGCATCCAGGCAAAACCCAACAGAACAAGCAGCATCACCCAGGCCATCGCCGACGCGTAGCCCATCCGAAAATATTGAAACGCATTGCGATACACATAGAGCACGTAGACGAGAGTCGAGTCCGCCGGGCCACCATTGGTGATGACATACGCTGGCGTAAACACCTGAAATGACCCGATGATGCCGAGGAGAAAATTGAAGAAGATCACCGGCGAAATCATGGGCAATGTGACATGCAAAAGCCGTATCCAGGCCGAGGCTCCGTCAAGTGCGGCGGCCTCGTACAGCTCCTCTGGAACACCCTGTAGGCCAGCCAGAAAGATCAACATGCGACTGCCGCCCACTGTCCACAGGTTAATGAGGATAAGTGACGCGAGCGCCCATTTCGTGCTTTCCAACCAAGGAACCGGTGGCAGACTCAGCTTAGACAAGAAGTAGTTCACGATGCCGAAATGCGTATTCAAGATCCAGGCCCAGATGAGAGATGCGGCCACTACTGGAGTTAGCTCAGGCAGGTAGAACAACGTGCGGAACACCGACACACCTGGTACACGCCTGTTGAGAATCAAAGCAAGGCTTAGGGATCCAGTAAGTGATAGCGGAACATTGACGACCGTGTAGACAAGCGTGTTGTAGACAGCCTTCGAAAAGAGTGGATCGTACAAGATTTGTTGGAAGTTAGAAAGTCCTACGAAAGTTGGCGGACTCAGGATATCCCATTTGGCCAGGCTCAAAAGGAAAGAAACCACCATTGGGCCCGCTGTAAACGCGAGAAACCCGACAAGCCAGGGCGAGATTAACAGAAGGCCCATCCAAGCCTCGCGTTTGGCCCGGGGCCTCATCGATTAGCCGCGATCGCGAGCCGTTCGAAATAGACACGTCGCGGGGAGGCGTTCAGCGCCTCCCCGCGAAGTTGATTACTTAATGGCAGCGTTGACCTTATCGCAAGCATCTTTCGCAGCCACCTCTGGCGCCTTCTGACCAGCCCACACGAGATCCATCTCGCTGCCAATTGTGTTTACCATTTCTGCCCAACGGGGCGTCCGTGGATCGAGCCGCCCATAGGAAAGCGCATCTACGAATACTTTGCGGTGCAGCGGTGTCTTGCCGGGCGCAAGAAATTCCGGTGACAGCGCGGCTTCACGAAGCGCCGGGATGATCAACCCGAGACGCGCCAAACCCATCGTGTTATCCCTCTGCGAGAGGAAGCGGATCACCTCCCAGGCTTCACTCGGATGCTTAGCCTGAGCTGGGATGGCGTACGCACCCGTGGCGACGCGCGTAGATTGGATCTTACCCTTTGGAAGTGGAGCCACATCCCACGAAAATGTCTTGATCGCGCTGCCAGTAACGACAATCTCCCAGTATCCTCCTGCCATCATGCCAACTTTTCCATTGGCAAAGAGGTTTGTTTGAGCCGCCTGCGCCGGCAGGACGGCAACCCTGTACTTCAAGACGAGGTCGCGGAGGAACGCAATCGCTTGAACTCCGGCAGGCTGATTCAAGCGGCATGCTGTATTGGTCTTGTCCAGGATGTCTCCACCGTAACTGTAGACTACCGGGAACAGCCCATACGGCATATTGACCGGAGCAATTGTCCCCCATTGCACGATGCTGTTGGGATCGAACCCTGTCTGATCGGCGGTGCGGCCGCCTCTATCTGTCGTCAGTTTCTTCGCCAACTCCAGGTAGGTATCCCAGGTCCACTTTCCTTCTGCGAAATAGTCGTTGGGGGATTTGAGACCCGCCTGCTTAAACAGGTCCTCATTGTAGTAGAGGGCTATGGCCGATGTTTCGCGAGGTACCGCGTATAGCTTGCCGTTTGCAGAAAATTGCTCGACGGCCGTCGGGAAGAATGTGCTCTTGGAAATGCCAGCTTTTGCGATGAATGGGTCCAGTTCCGTCAAAAACTTCTTCTCCAAAGCCACAGGAAACCAAGAGTAATGGCCATAGATGATGTCTGGATAATCGCCACTTGCCGCGATTACCAGGACCTTCTGGAAGTACTCAGGGTCAGAAGAGGCAACAACGGTCTCGAGCTTGATTTTGATGTTGGGATGGGCCTGTTCGAACTTGGCAGCAAGCCCCTCATAGAGCTTGATTTCATTCGCTTCGCCCTGCCATACCATCCGAACCGTGACCGCTTGCGCCTGGGCGGGAGGACTTAAGACGGCAGTCGAAGTGGCCGCCACGAGACTCAACACCAAGACTACAACGAGGAACTGCCTTTGCATCTACTCCACCTCACTTCCGAGGTATCGATACAGGGCCAATCAGATCGCTGCCAGACTAGCTCGTCTTTGTAGCACCTCCCCTCATCTCAAACGTTAGGCTGTCGCTCATTTCCTGACGAGTTCGAGTGTCAGCTGCAAACGGTCTCCACGAAGAATTGAAACCACAAACTCGATTGGGCGATTTTCGATGTCGAATGTTGTTCGCTCAACATCGAAGGCCGCCGACTTCGGCGGGACGTTTAGGAGGTCCGCTAGCTGTCGGCCTAGGATGATGGGTCTGTAGACCTCGTAGGCACGGGTAAGTCTGACGCCGAATTTCTCCTCCAGAACTCGATAGAGTGAAGAGTCTTCCCGTAGTTGGGCTTCGAGATTTCGAAAGCGGTCATGTGAAAGATAGGCCGTTTGCAGCGCCATAGGCTCGCCATCTCCAAGGCGCAGACGCTTAATCCGGATAACCTTCTCTCCATCCCCAAGCCCTAGGGGTTCGCGGAACCGCTCGGATGGTTCTTCAACCTGGACCTCGAGCAAACGCGACGTGGCTACTAGTCCACGCTGCGTCATTTCCTCGGTGAACGAGACCAGTTCTGAAACAACATGGGACACTCTCGGAACTGCGACGTAGGTCCCCCGACCACGCGAACGATACAGCAAGCCCTCGTTGACCAGCGCGGTAACTGCTTGGCGAACTGTGATTCTGCTTACGCGGTACCGGGCACAGAGCTCGGTTTCAGTGGGGATCCTTTGACCTTGGTGCCACTCCCCCCGGGCTATTCCAGAGCGCAGCACCTCCTGCAGTTGATAGTAGAGTGGCAACGGAGAGGTCCGTGAAACAGGGGCCTGAACTACCATTGAGCCTGCCCTCTTCAGTGGGAGCGAATCTTCTTCACATAAACTGTCCGAAAGGAGAATGGTTAGGGGAGAGTAATTATATCATCATATTGTCAATATGACATATTCATGACTCTTAATCATTCCACCTGCCATCCAGAGTCCCACCCCATCTGAGCACAAGCCTCGAATCATCGCTACACGCATCCCCCCTCAGGTCGCAGGTTCATCCACCAACTACACACCAGCGTGGCAAGATCCCCAACAACAACTACCGAGGACCTTGCCACGCTGGTGGGCGGTGCAGGACTTGAACCTCCGACCGTCGGTCGCCGCGACCCCGTCTGCCTATAGCAGTCGGGGCCCGTCAGCGGTAGCCAAAGTCGCGCCGACCTCCTCCAGGGGACTATTCCCCCGGATCGCTCGCGCGGCAATCAGGGTTCTTCCGTTTGATCGCATCGCGCTCGCTACCCCCTTTACCACCCGGGGGGACTGGCGTCCCCCTGCATCCCCCCTAAGGTCGCAGGTTCATTCTCCACACATACACCAAGGTGGCGAGGTCCCTCAAGTACAACTGCCAGGGACCTCGCCACCTTGGTGGGCGGTGCAGGACTTGAACCTGCGACCTCATCCATGTCAAGGATGCGCTCTAGCCACCTGAGCTAACCGCCCTCGGGCCGCTCCTGGGGCGCATTCTCTCGCGTTTAGGGGGGCCTGTCAAACGCCCCGTTCCCGTTAGCATTCACGTTAACGGCCTGTCTCGAATCGCTCCCAGGCTCGAATGGCGTCTAGATATGCCTCCCTGGCGTGGAAATTCTTCGCGTCAGCGTCAAACGCCGCCCGCATCTTCTCAACGCGCCGGAGCATGGCTTTTCTAGCCGTGGGCCGACTCCTGCGCGTAACCTTCAACCTGCGCTGGTAGAACCCGTGCTCACCTGTCATCGTTCCCGCCCCCCTCTGTTCGCATCTGATTAGCAGAGTCGCCCACAATCCAGGCTCCCTGCCTGTGTTTCTGAGTGGGGTCCATCATGTCAAGGATGCGCTCTAGCCACCTGAGCTAACCGCCCGCGCCACACATTATAACTGAGTGAGTGAACAGTGAATAGCGAAGCAGATCGGCGCGAGAGATTGCTTCGGCGCGTCGCGCCTCGCAATGACGACTGGGAAGCATCGCGTTCCCGCGTTCCCCCGTTCCCGCGTTCCCGTCAGTGTTTATAGCCCTTCGACGTCCAGCGCTCCAATGTGCGGACGCCCAGCGAGCCCAGGAGCGTCATGCAGAGGTACAGCAGCGCCACCACGTTGTAGGTCTCAAACGAACGAAACGTCCGTGCGTTCAACAGGCTGCCGGAGTAGGTCAGTTCCTGCACGGAGATCACTGAGGCCAGCGACGAGTCTTTCAGCATGGCGACGAAGTCGTTGCCCAGGGGCGGCAGGATGACGCGAATGGCCTGGGGCAGGATGATGTGACGCATCGACTGCCATGACGACATGCCCAATGACCGCGCCGCCTCGCGCTGGCCCCGCGGAATCGACTCGATCCCGGCCCGGTAGATCTCGGCCAGGTAGGCACCGTATCCAATCCCCAACCCCATCGTGGCGCGAACGATATCGTTGCGCAGCCAGCGGGCGCCTGTGAGGTCGGCCAAGACCGGCGTGAGGACAAAGGCAATGTAGATGAGCTGCACCAACAGCGGGACGCCACGGATGACCTCCACGTACAAGCGCGCCGGCGTATAGAAGATGGGATTACGGGACAGCTGGCCAAACGCGGCAATGAGACCCAGGACCATGGCCAGGGCGTAGGCCGATACGGCGAGCTCAATCGTGATGAGGATCGCCGGCGCGAGGAATTTGTACGTCTCGACGTAAACCGGCGAGCGGAGGATGCCCACCAGGGCAAACAATCCGCCCACGAGCAGCGCGAGCACCCACCAGGGTGCTCGCTCCAGCGCAGTCAACGACATCAGCCGCCCCTGACCCGGAAGTGGGGGCGCATTCTCGGCAGGCGCGCCACCAGGAGGGGAGCTCATGCTGCGGGGGGCACGTGCGCAGCGGGGGAGGCATTGCGCCTCCCCCACCCCTTCAGCACGTCGGTCCGGTGCTCATCTCAAGAGGGTTTCCACTCCACGAACCACTTCTGGTAGAGGTTTTCCAGGATCCCGTTGTCCTTCAGCTCTTTCAGCGCCGCGTTAAATGCCGACTGCAGCTTAGTATCGCCCTTGCGCACCACGATGCCCAGGCCCTCGCTCGTGAACTTCTCCCCCGCAACCTTCAGCTTATCGGGGTTGGTTCCCATATAGCCTGAGGCGGCCGTGTTGTCGATGATTACCGCGTCGACATCCTTGTTCAGCAGCGCCTTCACGGCGAGATCGAACGTCGGGAATTGCTTGACCGTCTTGACCTTCTTTTGTTTCTGGAAATTCGTGGCGGCCTCGGCATTGGTCGTCCCGCGCTGCACCGCCACGCTCTTGTCGGCCAGGTCGTCCACGCCGTTGATCCGGGTCTCGTCCGCACGCACCAAGACGACTTGCCCAACATCCATATACGCCTCGCTGAAGTCCATCGTCTTGGCCCGCTCGGCAGTGATGGTGACGCCCGAGATCACCGTGTCGTAGTCGCCTTTCTGCAGCGCAGGGAATATCCCGTCCCAGGCCGTGCTCTTGATATCCAGCTTGCAGTTTGCCAGCTGGCAGATGTTGTTGATCAGGTCGATGTCGTAGCCAACGATGTTCTTGTCCTTATCGAGCATCTCAAACGGCGGATATGTGGCGTCGGTGGCCACGCGCACCGTCTGCCCGCCCAGGTCCGGCACCTGCGAAGCCGGCTTGGCCGGGGCTGCCGGCTGCTGGGCCTGGGGACGCTGGCAGCCAACCGCAATGAGCGCGACGACCACCAGCATGGTCGCAACCAGCCATCTCCGTCTAACCATTCCAATCCACCTCCCTGGAAGCCTGTGGGAACATCGGGAGTGTTTCTCCGGCCGGGAGGGTACTCCTCCGCCCACACCTGGAAGAGCGGTCGAAAGGGATGCTCTGCGGGTCCCCCGAAATACCTCAGGCACCGCTACCAGACTCGAGGGGAGGGATACGCTTGAACTATCGCGCAAGACGCCTGGCGATACCTGTCGCCGTCCTGGCCGTCGGGCTGTTGCTGGCTCCGATGTCCTCGGTCGGGGCGCCGATGTCTTCCTGGGACACCAAGGCGTGTGGCCGGGTAGGCGGCACGTTAGTCTTTGCGCAGGCCGAGGATGCGGTCACGCTGGATCCACACGATGCCGTCGACGGGTTCTCGGTCAACAATACGTCCAATGTCTTTGATACGTTGGTGCGTTTCAAGATGGACTCCACGGCGGTGGAACCGTCGCTCGCCGAGTCGTGGACCGTGTCACCTGACGGACTCGTCTGGACGTTCAAACTGCGCAGCGGAGTAAGATTCCACGACGGCACTCCGTTCAATGCCGAGGCGGTGAAGTTCAACTACGACCGGCAGGTCGACGCGAAGAACCCGTACCATACCGGGACCTTCGAATACGCCGAGTTCACATTCCAAAACGTGAAGAGCGTCGATGTCGTGGACCCGATGACCGTGCGGTTTACGCTGAGCGCGCGCTTTGCGCCGTTTCTGACCAACATGGCGATGTTCTCGACGGGCATCGCCAGCCCCACGGCTATCCAGAAATACGGGAAGGATTTCTTCAAGAATCCGGTGGGGACCGGACCATTCAAGTTCGTGGAATGGGTGGAGAAAGACCACGCCACCTACGAGGCCAACAAGGACTATTGGGCCGGCCGCCCGTGCATCGACCGGCTGATCATCCGCGGGATCCCTGACAACACCGTGCGGCTGCTGGAGATGGAACGTGGCACGGTCCAGATGATGGATCAGGTCAACCCCCCGGATTACGACCGGATCCGCAACAACAAGGACCTCGTCCTCTTCGCCGGCCCGGGCCTCAACACCGGCTATATTGCCATGAACACGCAGAATCCTCCATTCAACGACCGGCGGGTTCGCCAGGCCGTCAGCCATGCGGTGAACAAGGCTGCGCTCGTCCAGGCCTTCTACGGCGGAGTCGGGCAGCCGGCCAAGAACCCGATGCCACCCACCATCTGGGGCTACGCGGACAGCGTGCAGGACTATGCGTACGATACTGACGCGGCCAAGAAACTACTCGCCGAGGCGGGATTCCCCAACGGCCTCGATACCGAACTGTGGTGGCCGAACCGCGCCCGTCCCTATCTGACGCAGCCGCAGAAGATCGCCGAAGCGCTGCAGCAGCAGCTCGCCCAGGGCGGGATCCGCGCCAAGCTGGTGACCTATGAGTGGGGCACCTATCTCCAGAAGACACGCAGCGCAGAACACCCGATGGCGATCCTCGGATGGATCGGGGACAACGGCGATCCGGACAACTTCCTGTATGTGCTGCTGGACAAGGACAATGCACAAATAGGCAAAGCGTCCAACGTTGCCTTCTACAAGAGCGACTCGGTCCACCGTCTCCTCATCGATGCTCAGCAGGCGAGCGATCAGGCTGCGCGGGTCAAACTCTACATGCAGGCGCAGGAATTGATCCACCGCGACGCGCCGTGGGTGCCCCTCGTGCATGCCGCCCGAGTCGGAGCCTACCGCAATCAGGTGGAGAACTTCCTCCTGCATCCGTTGCAGATCTGGTGGCTCCACCGCGTCTGGATCAAGTAGCATCATCTCCGCAGTGTGAGAGACCGGGGGACGATGCATCGTCCCCCGGTCTCTCGACGTGCTAGCATGGGAGCGCGATGGGCTGGTACGTCGGGCGCCGACTGATTGAGATCCTCCCCGTGTTCTTCGGGGTCCTCCTGGTTGTGTTTGCCATCTCCCACCTCACCCCCGGCGATCCTGTATTGATCGCGCTGGGCGAGCATGCCACTCCGGCAGCCGTGGAGAAGGTCCGGGCGGAACTGCAGTTGAACGACCCCCTCCCGGTGCAATTCGTGAAGTATCTGGGGCGGGTGCTGCAAGGGGACCTGGGCCGATCGATTCAGAACAGCGAACGCGTCACGGTGCTGCTCGCTAAGCGCTTCCCTGCAACTATCGAACTCACGCTTGGGGCCATGCTCATTGCATCCGTGGTGGGCGTACTGACGGGTGTGGTGGCCGCCACGCGGCAGCACTCGTGGTTCGATGGGCTGAGCATGTTCGTGGCGCTGTTTGGGTTCTCCATGCCGATCTTCTGGCTGGGGATCATGCTGATTCTGCTCTTCGCCTGGTACCTGGGGTGGTTCCCTATCTCCGGCCGGCTCGACTATACGCTTGAACTGACCCGCGTCACAAATCTCTACCTGTTGGACTCGATCCTCTCCGGGAACTGGGCCGCCCTGGGAAATGCCCTGCGCCACCTGGTCCTCCCAGCGGTGACGCTCTCCAGTGTGCCGCTGGCGATCATTGCCAGGATGACCCGCAGCAGCCTGCTGGAAGTCCTGCGGCAGGATTACGTGCGCACGGCGCGCGCGAAGGGCGTGGCCGAGCAACGGGTCGTGTCCCGTCATGCGCTCAAAAACGCATTCATCCCCGTCGTAACCGTCATCGGATTGAACGTCGGGAGTCTGCTGGGCGGGGCGATCCTCACCGAGACAATTTTTGCATGGCCGGGCGTGGGCCGGCTGGTCGTGGACTCCATTTTCGCGCGCGACTACCCGATCGTGCAGGGCGCCGTGCTGGTCATCGCCATCCTCTTCGTGTTGATCAACTTGCTGGTGGATCTGTCGTACGCGTATCTCGACCCTCGCATCCGCTATGGATGAACAGGCCCTGGCCATCCCATCCGTCCCGGCGGCCCGAGCTCCCAGCGGTTATTACACGGACGCATGGCGCCGGCTGCGACGGAACCGCTGGGCCGTGCTCGGGATGGCGGTGGTGGGCGTCTTCGCGGTGCTCGCCGCGGGAGCGCCCTTGCTGAACCTGCCGGATCCGATCACGCAGGACCTCAGCGGACGCCTGCTGTCCCCTTCGCGTCTGCACTGGCTGGGCACCGACGACCTCGGTCGCGATCTACTCAGCCGGATCATCTACGGCGGGCGGACCTCACTGACCGTAGGCATCGTATCCGTCAGCATCGCCCTGGCCATCGGCACACTCTTGGGGCTGGTGGGGGGGTACTACAGTGGATGGGCCGAAAGCGTCACGATGCGCCTGATGGACGTGATGCTGGCGTTTCCGGCCACGCTCCTGGCGATCTTCATCGTCGGCATCCGCGGGCCGGGGCTCAACAACGCGATGCTGGCGATCGGCGTGATCAACATTCCGATCTTCGCCCGCATTGTGCGCGGTTCTGTGCTCCGCGCCCGGCAGGAGGACTACGTGGAGGCGGCCCGGGCGCTGGGCGCCAGCCAGGTGCGCATCATCGGCCGGCACATCCTGCCCAACACCCTGGCGCCGGTCATCGTGCAGACCACGCTCGGGGTGGGTTCGGCGGTTCTGGAGGCGGCGGGTCTGTCGTTCCTGGGGCTAGGCGCCCAGGCCCCGACGCCGGAGTGGGGCGCCATGCTCACGAATACGCGCGAGTACCTCCGCGACGCCCCGTGGGCCGCGACCTTCCCAGGAATTGCCATCCTGCTGACTGTGGTCGGCTGCAACCTACTGGGCGACGGCCTGCGCGATGCGCTCGACCCACGATTACGACAATAAAAGGAGAAATTGTGGATTGTAAATTGAACTGCGTAGTCTCCGTTATCAACCCACAATTCACAATTTACAATTCACAATCAGCCTTTTAGCACTTCCGGGTTGACCGGGTTCGGCGGGCGCTTCCCTTGCAGCACCGCGACCAGATTCTCAGCGGCCAGCGTCGCCATCCGGATGCGGGTGGGTATGCTTGCGCTGGCAATGTGAGGGGCGACGATGGCGTTCCCCTGGGCCAGCAGAGGGTCGTCCGTCGGCACTGGTTCTCGCTCGAAGACATCGATGCCGGCGGCAAAGATGCGGCGGGCGGCCAGGGCCTCGGCCAGCGCCTGCTGATCCACCACCGGCCCGCGGGAGGTGTTGACGAAGACCGCCGTCGGCTTCATCATCGAAAACTGGTCGCGTCCGATCAGGTGGCGCGTCTGTTCTGACAGCGGGACGTGCACGCTGATGAAGTCCGCCTGGCGCAGCACATCAGTGAACGGCCGGTACTCAATCTGCAGGCTCTGCTCCAGGTCTTCCCGGCGGAACGGGTCATAGTACATCACACGCATCTCGAATCCTTTTGCGCGGCGGGCAACCGCGGAGCCGATGCGCCCCAACCCAATGAGCCCCAGCGTGGCCCGGTACATATCCTGGCCCGCCAGGAGCAGCGGCTCCCAGGTCTTCCATTTCCCGTCCCGGGCGTACCGATCTCCCTCTACCAGCCGCCGGGACGCGGCGAGCATCAGGCAGAACGCAAAGTCGGCGACCGTCTCCGTCAGCACCTCCGGCGTGTTGGTGACCACGATGCGGCGCTGCGTGGCCGCGGGGATGTCGATGTTATCGAACCCCACGGCAAAGTTGCTGACGACCCGCAGCCGCGGCGCGGCGTCCATGACCTCCCCATCGATGCGGTCGGTGAGGAGGGAGAGCAGACCATCGACCTGTGTGACTTCACGGAGGAGCACCTGGCGTGAGGGCGGGACGTCCTCACGATCCCAAAGCGTGAAGTCTGCGATAGGACGGATGATATCCAGTGCCGGCTGTGGCAGCCGGCGGGTCACGTAGACTCTGGGTCGGCTCACGCGAGGCCTCCGCGGAAATGGCGCGAGACACACCTACGACCCGCGGACAGCGAACTCCTGCGGTCAGGCGTGATTAGTGACTCGTGATTCGTGATTCGAGCCAGGCATGTACGAAACTAATCGCTGATTTCCGGGAGCATAGAACGGGGGTGCTCCTGCGAATCACGATTCACGAATCACGATTCACGCAGTTATTCTGGGGGTAGCAGATCGGCGACGGAGATGGCCAGCGGGCGCAACACCGGGGGCAGCAATGCCGACGTCTGCTGCTCTCGCACTTTGCTCAAGATCTCCTCCAGCGCCGCGTCCAGCCGGCTGACGTTGTCAACGACAAAAACTCCGCTCTGGCGGAGATCCGCGGGCGCCGGCTGATCACAGACCAGCATGGAGACCACGCGCCACCCTTGCTGCTCCACGTGGCGCGACTGCTCCAGCAGTTGCGCCGCCTCCTCCGCAGACGGCGCACCAGACCTGGCGCGGAAGACCAGGACCGTGCCGTGATAGAGTGCGGCGCCGTCGACGGTTCCGCGCCCTGGATCGATGACGACCGCCTCCGCGCCGGCCCGCCGCAGGGCAGCGTCCAGCAACTCGCAGAGCGGGCGGTTATCCGCGAATTGGGCATCCGCCGCCTCGGTCAACCGGTAGGCGACCTCCTGGATCTCCTCACCCATGCGCACGCCGCAATGCGGGCAGGCCACGTTGGATCCGATCAACGATTTGATTTCGTCCAGCCCTTGGGCCACCGCCAGCCACTGGCCGCCCGTCCGGCAGATGACCACGTGCCACCGCTCCACGATCCCCGACGAGACCAATCGCTCCATGGCTTCGCGGCTGCCGGCGGAGCGCCAGCATCACCTGCATGGGGGCGCCGTCGCGCAGTCCGACGACCAGGCCACCACTGGCCGTCAAGTGCAACGCCGGGACGACCTCGCGGCGGAACCGGTCGGGGCCTTCCCGGTCGGCCACCGCGGGGAGCAGTTCGCTGAGATGGCCGCCCACCGCGGCTTCGAGATGCATTTTGGTTGCGGTCGCCACCCGCCGCACTTCGGACTGGTTGCGCCCGGCGACGATCATCCGCAGTAGATCAGGTTGGGCGAGAAAGAAAATGACGCGGGTATGCGGTTGGGCCGGCGGGATCAGCACGTCCGTAAAACCGTCCGCCTGCCCCAGCGAGTTCGGCAGGGATCGGTCTGGACGCGGTCGAGAGAAACGCCCGGCGGCCTGATGAATCTCAGCCAGGAGTCCTTGATACCCATTGGCGATCAGGCGCGTCAACAGGTCGCCCAAAATCTTGGCGTCCCACGCCTGACGCTTGAAGTCGACCGATTCGACGTACATGGGGGCTCCGCTCCGCTGCGGACTGTACGCACTATCGCTGAGGTTATGCCCCACCCATCCGGCGCCGAGACGCCCCTTGGCACGGAACGTGCACAAGGATTGATGGCAAGGACGGCCGCATCCAGGGCCGTTCCGGAGGAAACCAGTGCCTGTGGCGAAGTCCCCTCATATGACGCTGACGCCGGGACGCCTCCTCGTGGCCGAGGACGACGAGAATCTGCGCGCGCTCCTGGTCCGCTACTTCACCTCGCTGGGACACGGCGTGGAAGCCTGCGCCGATGGCGCCGCGGCCGTCGGCCGGCTGGCGACAGGTCAGTACGACGTGGTGATTACAGATGTGCTGATGCCCGGGGCGAATGGGCTCGATGTGATACGGGCGGCAAAAGCGGCTGACCGTTTCGTGGAGGTGATCTTCCTGACCGGGGCGCCCGACCTGAGCACGGTGGTCAAGGCGCTGCGGGAAGGCGACGCCTTCGACTACATCATGAAGCCGTTTCCTAACGTCGAGATTCTCCGCGCGACGATCGAACGGGCGCTGGAACGACGGGCGTTGCGGAAAGAAAACGAACGGCTGATGCGGGATTTGGAGCGATCGCGGTCCACGGACCCCATGACCGGCGCGCTCAACCGCCGGGCCTTTTTCGACGTGGGAGAGCGCGAGCTCGCCCGCGCCACCCGCCATCACGAAGCGCTATCGCTGATTATGTTCGACCTCGACCAGTTCGCGCAGCTCAACGACCAGTACGGCACCGCCGCCGGCGATACCGCCTTGATACAGTTCGCCGGGATTTGCCGCGAGTTGTTGCGCACTGAAGACGTGCTGGCCCGCTACTGGGCCGATAGATTCGTGTGCCTGCTGCCCGTCACCGACGTCCACAGTGCCGAGACGGTGGCTGAGCGTGTGTGCGCCCGGCTCGCCTCCACCCCGGTGCCGGTGGGCGAAGGCACGGTGACCCTGCACGCCAGCGCCGGGGTTGCCTCACGGGAGGACGCCGACCGGTCACTCGACACGCTCCTGCGCCGCGCGGAGCGGGCGCTCCGGCAGGCCAAGGACCGCGGTGGGAATAGCGTCCAGACGGAGGGCTGAGGCCTACGGATACAGCCACCGGTACATGCGATAGGATTGCAGCACCCGCTGCACGTAGGCCCGCGTCTCGCTGATGGGAATACTTTCCAGAAAGACGTCAAAGTCGGCCCGGGGGAGCCGCGCGATTCGCCGTGCCGCCACCGGGCCAGCATTGTAAGCGGCCAGCGCCAGGACGGCGTCTCCCTTGAACTGCCGCAGCAGCCCGGCCAGGTAGCGCGTCCCGATCGTGATGTTCGTTTGTGGGTCCATCAGCTGGGATGGACGCACTTCCTCTCCCACCACGGCCGACGCCGTCGTCGGGAGGAGTTGCGTGAGCCCCACCGCCCCGGCCAGCGAGACAACCCTCGGATTGTAGCGGCTCTCCTCTCGCACCACCGCCAGCACGAGGTAAGGATCGACGCGTTGCGCCTCGGCGGCCAGGCGGAGATCCTCCCAGTACGCCAGCGGATAGGCCAACGTCCACAACTCGCGATCGGCGAGCGTCCCCTCACGCAGCGTTGGCCGGATGGCCCGCTCCGCGGCAGCCACCGACCGGTGATAGATGTCCATCCGCCCCCACAACCATGCCGCCGTCTGCAGAATGGGCGTGTCGGTGGTCGTGTCAAGGTCCATTTCCACAAGGTCCACCGCATCGTCGTCGAATCCAAGCGCGGCCAGCTCCTCCAGCGTCGGGGCGGATCGATCATCCCCGAGGCGCATCGCGGCCGGCGCGCTTTGCAACGCGGGCTCAGCTGCTCCGGTCAGCTCCCGGGCGCGCCAGCCGTAGAACGTCATCGGGTAGAGGCGGGCTACGTCGAGCAGCAGTCCGCGCGCATCGACGCCTCTGCGGGCCCTGACCTTCGCTCCCCAATACAGGTTGGCGGCCGCCCTGGGTGTCGCCGGAAATCGTGCCGCCGAATCCAGGAACTGTCGCTCGGCGTCGCGGAAGCGCCCCTGCCGGAACATCAGCCACCCCAGCCGCCATCGCGCTTCGTCCGCAGCGGGCGACTCCGGGTATCGCTGCGCCGCGAGCCGGAGCCACGGCTGAGCTCCCGCTAGGTCGCCGTGAATTTCGGTGAGCGCTGCCAGCGACACCATCGCCCGGGCCGCCCAGGCCGACTCCACCTCCTCAGCAGCCAGCCGGCGCCAGATGGCCATCGCTTCCCCGTCGCGGTCGTCATTGGCCAGGGCGCGGCCAAACCAGTAGAGCGCCCGTGGCCGGTGCGGGCCGGGGATGCTTGCCGACTGCTCAAACGCATACGCTGCTCCACGGGACCTCAGGCGGAGGATCCCAAGGCGAAACCAGGCATCTGCGGCGACGTCCGGCGGCAGGGACTGATGCAGGGCATCGGTGAGCTCGCCTTCTGCGGCCGCGAACTCCCCCGCGGCCGCCAGGCGACCCGCGCGCTGGAGCCGCGCGTCTGCAGGCGGGACGGGCAGCCGCTCGGGCTGCAAGCCGAGCAACCGTTGGTATGCGGCGTCAGCTCCCGGCGCGTCTGGCACACTCCACCACGCCATCGAGTACGCTCGGACGGCGAGCGTGCGGTCCCCCGCGTTCTCCGCCGCCTGGCCAAGCAGCGACCAGGCCCGCGTATACGATGCATCGTCGAGCGAGCCTGCGAGCAGACGCGAGAGGGTGACGACCGCTTTCACGGGCTCGCCGGCGTGGATCAGGGCATCCGCGTAGATCAGCCGGGCGCGACGGGCCACCGATGACACCGGGGTGGCGGTGAGGAGTTGCTCAAGACGGGCGGCTGCCTCCTCGCTCTGCCCGCTCTGCATCACCGCCTCTGCCGCATACAAGCGCGCGTGGTCGGCCAGCGGGGGGAAGTGTTCAGCCACCCGATCAAATGCACTGCGCGCGGCGTCTATGTCGCCGCGCTTGAGCAGGCAATGCGCCAGCAGATAGGATGCGCGCCCTCCTGTCGGTCCGGCCTCCTCACTCAGCGCGTGCAGGTCGTCCAGCACCGCCTCACATCGCCCGCGGTGGACCTCGGTGACGGCGCGGGCAAACTTCAAGGGAGGAAGGATCGGCGCGGCCGGTGCTGACGCCGCGACCGTCAGGACCAGGGCCGCCATCACGAGGCAGACCGCGCTCGTCGAGGATGTGAGGCGGCGAGTCATCGCTGCAACAGACGGTCCAGGGTCGACCGGATCTGGCCAATCAATTCCGTCGTGCGCTGCTCGTTACGGGACGGAGGAGTGATGGCGTCCCCGATGCGCACCGTCACCCGGGATGGTCTCGGGAACCGGGCACTCAGCGGCCACATCTTGGTGAGACCGAGCAGAGCCACCGGAACCACCGGGACCTGTGCGCGGATCGCGAGAAATGCCGCCCCTTCATGCAGCGTCCCCAGCCCCGGTTGCACCACTCCGCCCTCCGGAAATACCACCAGCACCTCGCCCCGCGCGAGCCGTTCCAGACAGGCTTTCAGCGCACCAATATCCCCCACCCCGCGCCGGACAAAGATGGGGTTGAACAGACGGATCAACGCGAAGAGCAGCGGATAGCGATCCAGTTCCTGGCCGGCCAGGTACGTCACGCGGAACGGCATGGCTGCTGAGAGCACAATGGGATCGATTTCACTGGCGTGATTCGGCGTCATCAGAAACGGACCCCGCGGGGGCAGGCGATCGAGTCCCTCAGTTTTGAGATGCCAGCCTGCGCGCAAAAGCAGCCGGAAGGACTTGACGACGATCCAGTATCCGGGCCCCATGTGCGTGGGGGGGTCGCGGCGGCGCTCACGCAGCACCTGCGGGTCCATCATCGCTCCACGGTTCGCTCCAGTTGCACCACGCACTCCACGTGGTCGGTGTGGGGGAAGAGGTCCACCGGCTGGATGGCGGTCACCTCGTAACCCCTGCTCCGCAGGTCACGCACGTCAGACGCCAGGGTGACCGGGTTGCATGAGACGTACACGATGCGGCGAGGGGCCAGCCCGCCGATCTCCCGCGTCACTCCGACGCCCGCGCCGGCGCGCGGCGGATCCAGGATCACGACGTCGGGGTGGCCCCGGGGAGCCAGGACCCACCGCAGGTGGGCGGCCGGCGCGGTGTAGAACAGGGCATTCGTAATCGTGTTCAGCGCCGCGTTGTCCCGCGCCGCCTCCGTCGCTGCTTGCAGGGCTTCGATCCCGGTGACCTCGGCGGCCTGACCGGCCAGCGCCAGGGCAAACGTCCCCACGCCGCAGTAGAGGTCGAGAACCTGCTCGGTGCCGCGGAGACCAGCAAACTCGCGCACGACCTCCAGCATACGCTCCGCCTGCGTTGTATTCGTTTGGAAGAATGTCAGCAGGCCGAGTTTGAAGGTCAGCCCGCCGAGACGCTCGTAGATGAACGGACGCCCATCCAGCACAGAAACGGCGCTGACCTCCACGGCATCGCTTTGGGATGCGTTCACAGCCCACACCAGGCCTGTGATTCCCGGCACCTCTCGATGAAGCGCCTGCGCCAGATCCTGACTGTGGGGAAACGGTCCCGCAGCGGTGACCAGGGCCACCAGGAGCTCACCGGTGGCATGGCCCTCTCGTACGACCAGATGCCGAAGGAATCCTTGATGGATGCGGGTATCGTAACAGGCGATGCCGTGCCGCCGGATGAACTCCCGGACCACGCGCAACACCGTGACCGTTCGAGGCGATGGCAGGAAACAGGTCTGAAGATCGACGACCTCATCCCACCGCCCACGCCGGTGCAAGCCGACACGGTCCGGCGGCTGAAACGAGAACTCCATCTTGTTGCGAAAGTGCCACGGATCGCCCGCCGCAATGATCGGACGCACCGGCACCTGGTCGTGGCCTGCCACCCCTCGCAGGTGTTCCCTGACCGCGGCCTCTTTGGCAGCGGCCTGGGCCCGGTAGTCGAGGTGCTGCCACCGGCAGCCGCCGCAGGTGCCAACATGCGGACAACGCGGCGTGACCCGGTCGGAGGAGGCCTCTTCAACGCGGATCAGCTCGGCTTCCGCGTGCGCGCCGGTCAGGCGGATCAGGCGGGCACGGATGACGTCTCCGGGGGCGGTGTCGTCGACGTGGACGGCGAGTCCGTTCAGCCGGCCGACGCCACGACCACCCGCGCTCAACCGATCGATCCGCAGTGTGACCTCCGTTCCCGGGGCCAGCCTCATAGGCCAATTGTAACAAGCGACGAGGGAACCTACACAATCTACACAAACTACACAACCTACACAATTACTTGCATTGAGGGCTTGTGGTTGTGTAGGTCGTGTAGGTCGTGTAGGTCGTGTAGGTTGTGTAGGTCGTGTAGGTCGCCTGGAATGCGGGAGCCACCCGGTGTGCCGTCGAACTCGCCTGATGTGGACGCGTACCGCTGTGTCGTCACCAAACGCGACCTGCGATCATTCACCGACCGGCCTATTGAAGAACCCGTCCTGCTGAAGATCCTTCACGCCGGCCGCATGGCCGGCAGCAGCCGAAATCGCC
>Ga0209152_10000443_pt1 | contig 19414 bp, 13 predicted proteins | sample GraSoiAngelo_107_FD_185873 | JGI IMG/M metagenome (GOLD analysis project Ga0209152, IMG submission 185873) | Grasslands soil microbial communities from the Angelo Coastal Reserve, California, USA - 14_0903_09_30cm (SPAdes) (version 2) | ecosystem: Environmental > Terrestrial > Soil > Grasslands...
TACCTTACGGCGAGACCGAAGTTCCAGTCCGGGTTCCAGTCGACAATTTCTACAGAATTCTGGAGGCGGCAAAGCCACTTGGGACGAAAGACGCCCCTTCCATAATCGAAGAGGCTCTGGAAACGCCGATTGGAGGGGTCTTCCTGAAAGACATGATCAAACCAGGTAGCGTTGCTGGAATAGTCATTGATCCAATCGTTCCGCCTATCGCAAGGGACGAGGCGGCGAAAGCCCTGAGATCCCGTCTCACCGCGCTGGGCATTGATAATGTGAGAGTTTTCATGCGAAAGCGCATGTCAAACGTGGCCTCCGCTGGTGATGATCTCAAGATTATCGACCCTTCCCAGGCCTCGTTCGCAGAACTCGGAAAGACTTCGGCAGGAACCAGCGTCGAGTTGGATCCTGACCTAGCCGCGTGCGACGCCAAGATCAGCGTCGGACTCTTCATGCCCCATTTCGCAAGCGGCTTCACCGGAGGACCCGAGGCCGTTCTACCAGGCTCTTCCTCGATCCATTCGATAACAAAGAACCGATCACTCTTGACGCAGGGTTTCCCAACATCTTCATCCGCACCGGACAACCAGGTCTTGTCAGACTCTCTCGAAGCCTGCAGACTCGCAGGACCATTCTACAGCTTATGTTTCATGACAGACGGCGCGGGAGGAGTTAGCTCAGCCTTTGCCGGGGAAATGGAGTCCGTGTTCAGGGAAGGCGTCTCGCGTTACCACGAGGTCCACAGTCCAAAGATAGAACGGAAACTCGACATCGTCATCGTGTCGGCGGGAAGCCTGTTGGGAGCAGACCTCTACCACGCGATCAGAGTAGTCTCCAACGTTCTTGGCGCCGTAAGGAGAGAAGGTACGATAATCTTGGTCGCCGAATGCTCGAAAGGAATCGGCAATAATAACTTCCTAGAATACGCTCGGAGATTTCCAGAACGGAAAGAGTTGTCTACAGAGCTAAGGTACAGATTCAAGCTTGGCGGCCACGTCAACCTCTTCCTTCAAGAGGCCCTCGAAAAGTGCCGGATACAGCTGGTGTCCATTCTTCCGGAATTATTTGTCCGGGACTCCTTTGGGTTGAAACCGTCTCAGACTGCCACCGAAGCGGTTCAGAAAGCGATACGGGTTGAGGGCAAGGAGTCGAAGATCCTGATCGTTCCGAAGGGAGATTTCACGGTCCCGGCTATGGAATCCTAGACGATACTTAATAGAAATCCGTCCTGACATCGAGACGAAAGCGAGATGCGCCTTGTCCAGGTCCTTCCAGTCGCACTAGTCGTAATACTCTCCATAGTTCAGTTTCCGCCAGTCCGTTCTCAGTCACCTCAGTTGGTCAATGAACAAGGGTTTGGGCTGAACAGATCTGCCTCGCTCATGATCAAGATCGTGTTTCTTGGAATCACACCGGGAGAGTTGAATTCGACTTATCTGAAGAGCAGTGTTTCTGTTCCTCCTCTGAAGTATCAAGCGATTCTTGCTGGGCCCTTGAATACTGGCGTGATTTTCAACTTCAACTACCAGTTAACCTTCGCTGACAACTTAACCACGACCAAGTTCGTGCAATATCTCCGGTCGATTGAAAAACAAGAGGACACTGCTCCAAGGCCTACCAGCCCATCCGGACTGGTCAATCCTTACTTCACAAACTCGTCGACTCTCTCGGTTGCACGCAACTACTTCTACGATGCCGATAAGGTCGAATCTTGGCTCGGGTCCAACATGACCGTATTCGGAGGAAACCCGGTGTCAGGGTACACTCTCTTCGTTGCGGATCTGCACGGCTTTGGGGTCCCTTCTTTCACTTATTCGCAATACCAAGCTTATTTCCAGTGCACAAGCTGTCCGCCTCCTTCAGCCGTTGTGCAGGCGCATTATTACAACCGAACAGTCATAGATCCGGACCTTAGTCTCAAGCAGACCCGTCACTTCATGACCGGTTGGGGTGGGAGCGGCCGATTCTACTACATGGATCTCTCGGCTGGGCCCAGCTACTGGACGAACGAGCTCCCAGTGCAAGTGGCATCTCAGCTGAGAGGAATCAGCACCAGCACATACTATGGGAAGCTCTGGATGAGTAAATTCGTCGGGTCCTACGTCTATGGCGCTGTCAGTAACCTGTTTGCTCCCGATCAGCTCTATCCAGTGAACTACGCCCAGAACTATAACGTCCAACTCTTCGTTCTCGATAATCGGACGACGGCGGAAAAGTTACAGGGTCCGAAGCTGACCGCAACCATCAATGAAACCATGATTCAGGAGAATTTGGCCAGTCTCGTCCCGTTTGCTGGTGTAACTGTCAAGATCAATTATGCAAACGTGACAGACTACCCTGGGCTCGCCGCGATAATGGCTAATGCAACCACGACTCTCGGAGATCCCGTGTCCGGCCGGCCGATCGTGGATGGCGATTTGGTCTACAACTGGTTCACAACTTACGGTCTGGGACACATTACGAATTTCATCAATGTAACCCGGACCACTTTGACAATTGATGTTCCGGCATTTCTCTTTGCTTTCAAAGGAAATTACACGTTCGGTGTTCCGCTGAAGGAAGACATCGGGTCGCCCAACATCTATGGTACATTCGGAGGCGAGGCGTTGGGAGATATGGTCATGATAGGATTGTCCCAGCAGGCCGACTTCACCATCGGCAACAACTCAACCTATGGTCAGCGTGACAAGGGAGCGGGCTTCACACATGACGCGATTCACGAACTCGGACACATGATGGGTTTGAACCACCCCTTCATCTACGATTTGACCGAGGATTTCACGAACACCGTGATGGGATACTACGCTTACAGTCTGAACTTTAGCCAGTTCGACCGGGACTCGATCCTGCGGGGAGTGAATGATGAGTTGCTCTCCTTCGCCATACAAGCTCTGTCAACAACCCAGAACACCATCTTCAACTCTGGAGACATATCCATGGCTAACCAGAATATTGCGCAGGCAGAAAACCTGTACGACACAATGGACTATGCCGGTGCCGTACAGTACTCGCTGGCAGCAGCCGAAGATGCTAGCGCGGCTCAGCAGCTTGCCAATAGCGCCATCTCACCAGTCCTCGTCTTCAGCCTCATCGGAGTCGCAATCGGCGCAGCCATCGGCATCCTGCTGGGCTACCTCATATTCCGGAAGAGGAAACCTGCTGGAGTCCAGTACAATCGATGTCCCACCTGTCAGCAACCGTTGAGGTGGGACCCGCCGCAAATGCGCTGGTACTGCGACAGATGCCAGAAACCAGTCTGATCTAAATGATTCAACTGCAGACTAGAAGAATTAGTCCGTCACTAGAATTTTTGAAAGTCGAAAACGGAATAGGCGCAAAATGAACCCTGATCCGAAATCGGGGCAGGCGATTTGAGATCGCGACTTTTTCACGCTGATCTCTACGCTTAATCCGCGATCTCGAAAACGTTGGATCTATGCATTCTGGGCCCTGAAGTGTGAGACTCGCTCAGAACAGTTTCAACTGGCGAGACCCCTCGTCAGAAAATGTCAAAAGCAGTTGCTCCTCGCAGCACAAGACTCGACTCTGAGAGGTAATTAACAAACAGTAATCTTTCTCCTTCCAGGGTTCTTCAGGGAAGGAAATCCGCAGACTGTACCGTTCAAAACCGGAGAGTCACAGAATAGGCCTAGATCGCAAATCTGGGCAGGCGTTTCTAGATCACGAGGTTTTCACGAAGGGCCATAGGCTCGACTTCCACTCTGGAAAAACAGTCGACCGGCCTAATCCAAGCTGTAAATCAGAAGACTCGCCCGTTTGAGCTTCAGCTGGCGAGAGCCCTCTAGAAAAAAGGGGGGGTAGGAATTTTTTTTCTCGCGACGTGAGAGTACTCTTCCAGCGTAAGGGATTTCCGCGAAACCGCCCTCTTGCGTGTCGGCAGTTATCGAATGCAAAACTAGGCCACAGTCCAAACTCAATCGTTGGCGCTTGGGATCTGGCTCATGTAGAGGCATCGATTCCACGCCAGCTTCGCTGAACGAATACCGTGCCCATTACTGAGGTTGACGGGTGCGTCGCGAACTATCGCGAAGGGAATCTGGTCCGACGCCTCGCCCATCACAAGCTGAGCCGATGCTGCTACTCCATCGGCAATCGCTCGGAAGGTAATCTCGATACGTCTCCCGAAGAGGTCGACGCCTCCTCTGAGGTCTTCGACTGGTTCGAAACCTGCACAGCCGATCGCAAAGCCCGTCGTCCCCAGCCTCATCGGGCTCACTCGACTATCGACAATTACGACTCCCACATTTTTTCCCGACCTTCGTCGGATAGACTGTCGGATTTTCACCGCAGACAAGTCTGCATTTCGAGGCCAGAGCACGATCGCTCCCTCCGGCGCGTTCTTTCGGTCGATCCCGGCATTCGCAACAGCGTCACCGTTCTTCACCGTTAGAAGCGCTCCTTTTACACCGCCGACCACAAGGTCGGCTTCGTCCAGAACGGCTTGGGCAAACGCGGAAGTTAAGGAATGCTTCCGGGCGAGGCTTCTAGCCTTCGACCCAGGCTTTATGCTGTCAAGGTATCTAATTCTGTTTTCAGCGATTCCCACAATCTTGCTCGAGACTGCCACGACATCTCTCGTCTTGAACCGCACATGGTTCTTTGCTAAAGCTTTGAAAAACAGATCTGGAATTGAGTCCCCGCGTCTCGCCAGACTCGATCTAAGCGGGTAGACTATCACGTTCGACTCAGGACCCAGTAACTTGGGCGACGATCTTCGCTATCTCACCATCGCGAACTATCTTGCGAATCTTCTCGATATCATTGTGGGAGGACCGATCTTCAATTAGAGGAGGAACCTTTCGTCTGATAGCTTGAAAGACGCGTCTAGTCCCGACTCCTAGTCCCTTAGCGCCTCTCAAATCAACTCCTTGAGCTGCGACTAGTAGTTCTATGCTGGCCACGTACTGGGAGTTTTCGAGTATCGCTCTGGCTTTGTGTGCGGCTCCGGGTCCCATGCTGACAAAATCCTCAAAATTGCTCGAGGTCGGGATCGAGTCACTGCTAGCAGGATGCGTCAGCAGCTTACTCTCAGCAACAAGTGATGTTGCCGTGTACTGGACCGCCATCAACCCGCTTGAGAGTCCCGGCTTCGATCGTCCTCCGACCAGAAACGGTGGGAGCCCGTTGTTGAGCGACGGGTCTAACAGGGCAGATATTCTTCTCTCCGACAGGTTGGCAAGATAGGAGATCGCCAAGGCCATGATATCGAGTCCCATAGCAACTGGCTGTCCATGAAAGTTGCCACCGGAAATACAGACGCCATCCTCTGGAAACACGAGAGGATTGTCAGTAGCAGAATTCATCTCTACCCCTAGAATCTGTTTTGTGAAATCAAACGCATCTTTCGACGCTCCCATCACTTGTGGAGCGCATCTGAATGAGTATGGGTCTTGAGGGCGACCATTCGAAGGATCGCCACTCTCTATCGTTCTAACCGTTCTGCTTCCTCTCACCAGTCCTCGAACTTCTTCAGCTACCATCTGTTGTCCCGGATGGGGCCTAAGCTTCTGTATTCTTTCATCGAAGGCATCGACCCAGCCCTTCAGAGCTTCAAGCGATAGAGCGAGCGAAGCTTCCATAGTCGCTAGGAGTTGGTAGGCGTCGAAAAGGCACAAGCAGCCTATCGCGACCATCTGCTGCGTACCATTGTTCAGTGCGAGTCCCTCTTTCGCCTCGAGTTTGAGAGGAACGCCGCCGGAGATCTCTAGGGCTCTCTTACCTGGAATCCATCGTCCGCGCGATTCGGCGCTTCCTTCCCCAAGAAGTACAAGGGCCATGTGAGACAGCGGCGATAAGTCTCCGCTGGCGCCCACCGAGCCTTTCTCTGGTATGTACGGGTGGATCTGCTTGTTGAGTAGCTTTACGATCGTGCTGACTACCTCTGGTCTGATTCCCGAGTTCCCTTTGAGGAGTGTGTTAGCGCGTAGAAGCATCATAGCCCGCACAACTTCCGACGAGTGTGGTCGTCCCACGCTAGTGGAGTGGCTCCGGATAAGGTTCGTCTGTAGCTGTTTCAGATCCTCCGTCGGGATTCTGAAGTTTGACAGTGCTCCGAATCCTGTATTGACTCCGTAGATCACTTTCTTTTCTTGTAATAGTTGTTCGAGGGCTTTGCGTCCGTTTCTTGTGCGGGCGATCGCTTTCTCTGAGATGACTGTCTCGGCGTTCTCTCTGGCAACCCGCAAGACCTGATCGAGTGTAAGGTGTGATCCGTCTATCATAACCTGGGCCAATGTCCCACGGGTCGTTTGCAGAGGATGTTTGAGAGATAAGTATTGGCGGGCTTACTTGAGCATCGGCATCCGTATTCCCTTCTCTCGAGCAATCTTCTTCGCTTTCGAATAGCCTGCGTCAGCATGTCGGACAATTCCTATCCCAGGGTCCACAGTCAGGACTCTTTCTAGCCTTTTCGCGGCTTCAGGCGTACCATCAGCCACTAGACACATTCCCGCGTGAATGCTGTAGCCCATCCCGACACCGCCACCCTGATGGACACTCACCCACGTTGCACCTGCCGCAGTATTGAGAAGCGCGTTGAGGATCGGCCAGTCAGCTATCGCGTCACTTCCATCCATCATCCCCTCCGTCTCCCTTCTAGGAGAGGCGACGCTGCCACAGTCGAGGTGATCTCGTCCGATCCATATGGGACCTGATAATTTTCCTGTTCTGACCATTTCGTTGATGCGTGCTCCGAACTTCGCCCTCTCACCATAGCCCAGCCAGCAGACCCGGGCGGGCAGTCCTTGGAACTTGACGTGCTGCTGAGCCTTCTCAATCCATCTCCGAAGGTCCATATTGTCTGGAAAAGTATCAAGGACGAGCTGGTCTATCTTCCGAATGTCTTCTGGGTCCCCAACGAGCGACGTCCACCTGAACGGACCTCTACCCTCACAGAACATTGGTCTGATGTACTTCTGAACAAATCCCGGAAATTCGAATGCGTCTTTCAGACCGGCGTCAAAGGCCTTTTGTCGAATGTTGTTGCCATATTCAAATACAACAGCCCCCTTGCGACCCATATCGATCATGGCCTTGACATGAGTCACAATGCTTTTGCCAGCCTTGTCGAGATACTTGGTCGGGTCCGACTTTCTGAGCTGGTCAGCCTCTTCCTTCGACAATCCCGCCGGATAGTATCCGTTTAACGGATCATGTGCCGAAGTCTGATCTGTAACGATATCCGGAATGACTGATCTTCTCACAAGCTCTGGGAGAATTTCGGCGGCGTTTCCGAGCAGAGCAAGACTTGTCGAAGTTCCTTCTTGCCTAGCTTGATTGACAATATCGATTGCTTCGTTAAGATCATGAGTCGATCTTTGAACGTAGCCATGCTTTAGCCTCCGCTCGATCGCACGTTGATCAATCTCCACAGCCAGCGCGATTCCATCGTTCATCGTGACCGCCAAAGGCTGCGCCCCACCCATCTCCCCTAGGCCAGCGGTCAGGACGAGTCGCCCTCTCAGACTTCCCCCAAAATGCTCCCTAGCGGCAGCAGCGAGCGTTTCATAAGTTCCTTGGAGAATCCCCTGGGTTCCGATGTAAGCCCAAGAGCCGGCGGTCATTTGTCCGAACATTATCAGGCCCTTCTGTTCTAGCTCGTAGAAGTAGTCCCATGTCGCCCATTTTGGCACCAGCATGCTGTTCACGATCAAGACCCTCGGCGACATCCTATGAGTCTTGAAGATCGCCACAGGCTTCCCGCTCTGGACGAGGAGAGTGTCATCCTCCTCTAGATTCTTGAGAGATTCCTCGATCGTCGCGAGAGCTTCCCATGATCGGGCCGCCCTTCCGGTTCCACCATAGACAATCAGCTCATCAGGGTTTTTTGCTACATCGGGCTGCAGAACATTGTGGAGCATTCTCAAGGCTCCCTCCGTCTGCCAATTTCTACAGTGAAGAGTCGTACCAGTAATCAGCGATAGTTTCTCTTTCTGTCTCAAAGTGGTAATAGGTTGTGGTTGACTCTGTCGAGTCAATAGACTCTCTTGCCCTCCCTCACAACTTCCCTTCCTTCAATAAGGACCTTGTCTACTAGCCTCTCCCCGTACGTGTAACCAACCCACTTGTAACTTGGAACTTTCAGGATAACGATGTCGGCGCGCTTTCGAGGGGCGATACTTCCCACCTCATGTTGAAGGCCCAACGATCTGGCCGCGTTGATCGTGATTCCGCGAATAATCTCGGCTGCTTTCATCCGGAGCCCTCGAGCTGCAACGGCTGCGACTGTGAGTTGTCCGAGGATCCAGTTGGAGGGACTAAAGTCTGTTCCTAATGCTACCGGAAGTCCTCTCGATAGCATGTCTTTCGCTGGAGCATATTCGCTGCTCAGTAGACTATGAGAAGAAGCTGGGAGGAGAACTGGAATGACCGAGGTTTTGGTCATTCTCTCCAGCTCGTCGAGTTTCGAATGAACCATGTGGTCTGCGGACATAGCTCCAGCATCGTTTGCTATTCTTGCTCCTTGACTTTCCGTGAACTGGTCGGCGTGTATTCTCGGCCTGAGACCGTTTCTAGCTCCTGCTCTCAATATTTTTCTCGACAATGGTGGGCTGAAGACTCCATTCTCACAGAAAACATCGCAGAATTCCGCGAGTCTCTCCCGACGAACAGCAGGAATCATTTCTACGATCACCGTCCTCGCGTACTCTTCAGGACTCATTCCTGTGGGGATTGAGTGAGCACCGAGAAACGTTGCAGCTATTTTGCACAGGTTCTGTTTCCCTAGCTGGCGAATGACTCTAAGTATTTTCAGTTCGTCCTCAAGACGGAGCCCGTATCCACTCTTGATCTCAAGTGTGGTCGTTCCGGCCTCTACCATAGTATTCAGCCGGCGTTGAGCGATCGCGAGGAGTTCAACCTGGCTTGTCTGGCGCGTCCTGTTGACAGTTTCCATGATTCCTCCTCCCTTTCGGAGAATGTCGAGATAGGAGGCTCCCTCAAGTCTTTGTTGAAATTCCTCTTCTCTGGATCCATCGAAGACTAGATGCGTGTGGGGGTCAACAAAGCCCGGGAGGACTATCTCGCCCGTTGCGAGCAAGTGTCTTGAAGCTGAGTACTTCTGCTCTAGCAGTTGGGATGATGCCGTCTCGACAATCTTTCCTTCATCGACCGCAACGCCTCCAGCGTCGATGATGCCGAGGTCGTCGTCAACGGAGTTGTCGACCGTGATGGTTTCCTTTGAATCGAGGATGAGAAGATCTATTCGACGCTTCGTATGCGGTCCCCTTTTTTGATCCGACGCAGAGTTCGTTAATTAGCAGTTTTTAGATTACGAGCTTTCCATCGACCATTATGGCTAATCCATCAATGTCGATCGTGGGTTTTGTGAGTGTTCCAGAGAATGCTAGACTACTATCGTTCTGTCCTCCGATTCCTTTGTTGGCTCCGATACCGATCGTCGCCGTTCCAAGTGCAAGCTCGTCGGTTCGATATCCGATAAGTTCTATTTTCGAATTCAATCCCAGAGCGAATTGGCCGATCCTGTCCTTGTCGCCTTGCGTGGCTTCGAAAACCTCTCTGAACACGTCTTCGTATTTCTTGGCGTGAAATTCCTTTATCCTTCCCTTCTCGAACACAAACTGCAGGTCGGTTATTAGACGACCCTTCAAGGCTCTAGGGGTGTCAAGCACAACAGTGCCTCGAGCGCTAGTTTCGATCGGCGGCACCTCGACTTTCCCCGAGGGCAGTTGAGTTGAGACGAGGCCACGTTCCATGTCATCCTGGTCTACGATTCCATCTTCAATATGGACCGGCCGTTTCGTAATGTCAAACCTGAGATCGGTTCCTATCTTGGATGTGATGTGGACCTTCGTCGCCCGTTCGAGACGACTCGCGACTTTCTTGCCAAGCTCAGTCATTTTCGGATAATCGACCCTAATCGCGTCCTCTGTATTCTTGAGCCATCTTGGGTAGTCAAAACCGTAGGCCCTAGCTCTTTGGAGGGTGACGTCGCCGAGCAGAACTTGCAAGACTCGGATCTTTCTCTCAATAGTCTTGTCTACAAGTGGTTTGTCCCCTTCGAAAAATGGCTCGAGACGGGAAGAAGGAACTTCTCTGAACTTTGTCGGGTCCTCGGGACCACCGATCCCAATCCAGACTGTGGCACTCTCCATTGCGCTCAGGATATGTCGTGGTGTCTTGCGGAAGTATTGTTCTGGTATTTCCTCCAAAGCCTTCCACCACAATCGATCAGTCATCAGTGTGATCAGAGGTTTTGCCCCGGTCCTGAGGCATTCGAGTGCAATGTCACTTGCTAGATCGATAGTGTGTTGCCAGGTATCAATAACAACCATGTCGTCCTCATGGATTCTCAACGAGGTCTGAACAACGCGTTTCGCTATGGAATCATCGGGCAAGCAAAGACCAGTTGATATCTGGAATTGTCGCGTAGATAAGCGTTGAACGCATCGAGCGGAATTTGGGGCACGAGATGCTATGAGTGTCTGAGGTTCAAGATAGGCAGCTGGCAGCCTCCGGGACCTATTTGTGGGAGTGTCGGTGGTTCCCATGCGAGACGTGGCAAACTCGATCTGGGGGATGGCTAGTTGTTGAAACGCCAGGCGTAATCAGGCTTCGCTAGGCAGAGGGTGAGAATGATTATGATAGACGGTCTGATCTAGTCCGTGATGGCTCTTGAGGGCGTGCCCGACTCCTACGGCGAATAGTACTGTTTCTGAGATACCGTCGATGTTCAACTCTTTCTCGATAAGGTTGTCACGGAATATGCCAATGCAGAAGGAGTCTAGTCCGAGAGCTGTAGCGACTAGAAGAAACGATTGCGAGAGATGTCCGGCGTCAAGCAGGAATGCCCTATAGACTCGGGGCACTCGATATTTCCAAGCCGTTCGAGCAACGACAGCTGTCATTACGAAAAGGGCGCTGGCGTTTCTTGTCCATGAATGACCTGCGGTCAATGCCACGCATCGCTCTCGGAAATCTCCAGTTTTGAGAAGTTCAAGCGAGTGGTCGCTCACAGCGTAGTGGTATATGCCTGGCTTAATCCCCTCGACATTATTGACGATTGCGTAGGTTTCTATTGGGTGGCGGGCTCCAGCAGAGGGACTGGTCTTGTGGAGCAGCTCACCGAACTCGCGAGTTTTGTAAGATGAGATTTTTCCCCAGGTGTAGTAAGCGAGTTTTGATATTTCATTGAAGCTTATCGGTTTCCCAGAGAGTTCTCTCGTCGAGTGTCTCTTGCGAAGCGTTGCGAAAAATGGGGCTTCGCGGTCAGGTCCTTTCACCAGTTCGATCTTAAGTTGTCTAGGATAAGACTTGTAAATTGGCGGTTGTCTTCTTCCCTTGAGATATTTATCGTAATATCGGTTAATCTCTTCGGTCGAATTGTGGGGGTCGTCGATCTTGGTGGAAAAGTGATAGTACCGGGAGGCTGTCGGCCACTGCCATTCCTTTCCAAATTTGTTTTCTAGCTTGTTCTCATTAGAATCTTTGGTGATAAGCAGACCGCTGTCTCTTAGGTTCTGAATCGTGTGAAAGACGGACTCTCTGGTATAACCTCTCAGACTCTCTGAGGCCTCCGAAGCAGTTCTCCAGTTCGAAAAGTAGCTGAGAAGCATCATGGCGTTCAAGTCAATTCTGAAGGTTTGTCGCCTCATGTAATTCTCGGCAATTAGGTTCTCTCGACGAAAATACATCATTATATTGGACGATCTTCTCATCTTCAACCCAGACAGTTCACTATTGTTTTTTCTGCCGTCAGAAGTCAACTTGCTCTTCATCAATCTCCTTTGGCATCGGAAAGCGTTATATTTCGTGCGATGGTTGATGAGGCCGAGGAAATACTACTTGAAGACCGCGACGAAGCGCAAGAAGCTGAACGTCAAAGTTGTGCCAATTCGAGCGTCCCCGCGCCTGCCTGCGGGAAAATGGACCTTCAGTATCGATTCGTAGAACTTCTCAAGCACTCGGACAAATTACTCACCTTCAGTCGGAATCATACTGGTAGTGCGGCTTATTCATCCCGTAGACTGTTGTCGCATGAAGCCTTCGCTAATGAATGTTTAGAGCTGTCATCTCCGTGACTTGACATCAAGGACATTGCTCATGGATGTACTCTACCCCCGTATGTCCGAAATCCCAAATCCGAGTATTAGTAACGAGTGAAATCTTCTCATCAACAGACTAATTTGTGGTTTGAATAGTATGACCATGTCAGATTTCTGTTCTCTGTACTCTTCGAAACTTCCTTTGAAGGATTCAGCCAGCAGCAACATTGCATACTCTTCGTATCTATCTCCCATAACTGTGTAGGCGCCTGGTCCGAGGTCTCTCCTTCTGAGCAGAACAATTGGTAGCTTTACACGTGTATTTGCTTCAGCAGGAAGAGAACGAGACAGTTCTTCAAGCTCATCCTTCTTCATCTTGATAGGGTCTCCAGACGCAGCTGGAACCTTCGGGGCGGGGTCGCTCAGAAGTTCTTTCAGGGTTCTACGGTTCTTAGGAAGATGAGAGTTGAGCTTTCTCAAGTCATCGCGAAGCAGTGCGTCAAAGAACCGATCACGCTGCTCCAGTAGAGTTCACCGTTTGCTGCCCAGGATCATACAGTGGTCTTTTTCGAACGGGTCAAGTCGGATCATTTCTTTCACCCGGTAGCCTCTTTCCTCAAGGACAGTTCTTTCTCGTTGAAAAATTGTCGATGGTTCCTCCGAGACATTGATGCTTCTAGCCTTTACAGCCAACATGAAATCTCCATTGTCGCTGAGATACTGATGGATGTTCTCAGAGAGGATTCTTGCCTGGTCCGGTTGTGCGATGTCAGCGTAGAGAGTGTTGACCCCTTGGACGATGCTCCTGTACTTTTCTGGAAACCTTGCGTCTCCGAAGATTGGGGTCATATTTCTCCTGTTCTTACTCGCGTTATTGACTAGGTCTCTAAATGATCTCTGAGCGAACTCTACACAGTAGACTCGTCCCTTATCTCCTACGATGTCGCTCAGGTGACTGGCGGTAGTGCCACTTGCCGCCCCGAGGTAGAGAACACTATTCCCGGGTTTGATAGGAACTTCAGACAGCCCTTTCAGCACGGCGGCAGCGAGCTTACTCCTATATGGGTCCCAGACCCGATACTCTCTATCTCCGATCCTTGCGGTGTCTTCCCCGTAGACGGTCGTCCCGGGGTCCTGGCTGAGTGTGGCCAGTCTCTCCTCTCCCTCTCGAAGTACCCAGTATATCCCTTCGAACCTCTTGTGTCTGCGGACGCCACGTCCTTCCATGCTCTCTCTTGCGAGGTGGACCTTGATAACGACCTTTCAGATCTACGATCTTCTTTTCGAGCGCGTCCTTGAGCCCTTGCCCCTTATCGCCTCCTCCATACGCGTCCATTCGGGCTGCTATGGCGAGTTTTCCAGCAACTGCTCTCGCGATCTTTCCGCGAAGCCATTTAGGCGACTGGTGGATCGGTGCGTATTGAAAGATGACACCATGCTTCGGCGGTCTAGCTCCAGTCTTTAGCGTTCTGAAGAGCGCTTTTTCTGCTCCGAGCACTTGGAGGGTGCTTGATGGCATCTTTGCGATATTCTCGAGTCCTCCTGCCATGGAGATGAGTTTCGCGGAGAGAACTGCGCCGAGGACTGAGGTCATGTTCGGTGCTACCTCTCCCATGATCTTGTCGGTGTATTTCTCGGCAGCTTCTCTCAAGCCATACAGTTCAAGCACTGTTCCGCAGACCTGACGTAGCCATTCTAGATCCGTGCCTGTCATTTCGGCCCCAGAAGACTTCTCGGCCGATGCTGAGATCTGCGTCGCCTTGTCTTGTGGTATGCCGAGTTTTGTCAAGGCGTCGTATGAGAATGAATCTCTGGCTCCGAGACTATGAACGAGTCGAATGTACGAGTCGTGTTTTTCCACTAAGCGATCCAGTTCGGGGAAGTGGAGGCCATACCACTCTCTGACTCTGCCGGCGAGAAGGTTGAGAATCTTGTCCAGGTCTTCGATACTGCGCACTGTTTGAATTGCGTAGAGATCTCGTTTCGTTGTAGCTTCTGTTATCGCCGTCTTGGCAAGTTCAAGGGAAACCTCTCGGACGAATTGCTCATATTCATCTTTCGATTCGATGATCCTAAGGCGAACTAGAATCGATGGCAGTCTGTTTCTGAGCTTTGAAACGGTAGGGTCGTTCTCGTCTTCCACAACTTCTGCTTTGACGATTGAACGGGCCAGCCTCGCTAGAGGCTCGCTGTCCACGGTAACCTGGTCGAGTTCTAACTGGGAAAGCCGTTGGCCGAAAGCTGAGGACTCTGGGGGGAGTTCCCCGTTGAGGACTTGTTTCAACTGAGCGGCGGCGTCACTCGGATTATGGGCAAAGAGTGCCCGTTCCGAAATCTTCCCCGTTTTTTCGAGTAGAAACAGTCCGGCGGGGGAATCGACCAGGTACGCTTTCAAGACTCTACCCCTGACTCTAATACGAGAATGTGGCGATCGTGTGACATTCGCGCGAAGATAATTATCAAGGCGATAGTGTTCATGCTTAGACGCACTTGGAACCGGATTTATCGGTAGAATTTGCGGGTATTAAACTCCCCAATCCCACAATTCTAGCCTCCGGGATTCTAGGAGTCTCGGGCGAAATGATGATCCGGGTCTCCAGGGCAGGTGCAGGCGCCGTCGTGAGTAAGTCGTTCAATAGGAAGGGGAGGGAAGGGTACAGAAACCCATCTTTCATTGAAGTCGAGGGCGGGTTTCTCAACGCTCTGGGCATACCCAACCCGGGAATGGAAGAGATGCGGGAAGAAGTCGAGACCGCTTCGAGGCAAAGAGTTCCGGTCATAGCTAGCGTCTTCGGCTTCGATGCAGAGGAGTTTGCCGAGGCTGCAGTAGTAGGAGAAAAAGGCGGCGCTATCGCCGTGGAGCTGAATGTTTCATGCCCCCACGTCAAGGAGGTAGGGGTTGAGATCGGCCAACGCCCGAAGGTTGTTGCCGAGGTTACTCAAACTGTGAAGAGTCGAGTCCGTGTCCCTGTGTTCGTAAAGCTAAGCCCAAATGTTACCGACATCACTGAAGTCGCCAGGGCTGCCGAAAGGGCGGGTGCCGACGCTATCACGGCGATAAACACGGTCTTGGGAACGGCAGTCGACGTAGATTCAGGCTTCCCGATCCTTGGAGGCGTCCTCGGCGGACTCTCGGGTCCAGCCATACATCCAATCGCGCTCAGAGCGGTCTATCAAATTAGGCAGGCAGTTCGCATCCCTATCATTGGAGTCGGTGGAATTGAGGATTGGAAGGGCGCGGTGCAGATGATGATGGCAGGTGCATCAGCAGTCCAGATCGGAAGCGCCATCACGAGTAAAGGTCTCGACGTTTTCCGAGAAGTGACCACAGGAATCGGAAGGTTTCTCGAAAAGAACAGATACGGATCAGTTCGGGAAATTGTATCGAGCGCCGCGGCTCACAGAGCTGAAGGTTCATGAGAAATCATGTCCTCACTCTCAATACGACGAGCTAGAAGCGACGCTGCCTCTTCAAGAATCTCTCGATCTTCTTGGTTGAAGGCGGATAGTCGATTGCTGTCGATATCTATCTCTCCGAGGACTCCTTTCTCTCCCTTTATCGGGACGACGATCTGACCGGGTTGTGGCGAAGCACATGTGATAACTCGGGTCCTTGCTAACGTCCGGGACCACAATCGTCGCTCCTTCTTTAGCTGCCGAGCCGCAGATTCCCTCTCCTATCGGTATCCTAACGTGCTCAGTCTCCTCATCCCCTGCATACGCCTCCAATACCAGATCTTTTTCTCGCACGAGATAGATACCTACCCAGTCATAGTGGTCCGAATTTGCTCGCAATATCTGCACTGACCTCGTCAGCGCCTTGGCTAAAGGCTCGTTTGAGAGTGCTCTATTCAATGTGGCGATGACGCTAGAATAACCTGGGCTTTGCGTCGCCCGTGTCCGAGACTTGGGCATTCTCTGCTATCGAGTGATTCTAGGGTTCTTATATGATTCTCGACGAGTGCAGGCTGTCGGCTCCCTAATGAATAAGATTCAGTGGCTGGAATGGGGAAAGGAGAGTTTTGAGAAGGCGAAGTCGCTTGGGAAGCCGATTCTATTGGACATAACGGGTTCTTGGTGCCACTGGTGCCACGTTATGGACGACACATCCTACAAGGATCCAGTGGTCATCGACTTAGTGAACAAGAACTTCGTTCCTGTTAGAGTCGACACCGACAGGAGACCCGACGTTAATCGTCGTTACAATATGGGGGGTTGGCCTACTACAGCTTTCTTGGACAATGAAGGGAGAATCATCACCGGCGGAACCTACATTCCTCCTGAGCAGTTGAGGGAAGTCCTCCGGTCCGTTCTAGACTTCTATGGAACAAACAAGGGGAAAATTGGGAGCAAGCTACAGCCAACGCGAATTCCTCAGGCCAAGAACGAAGTCTTGTCGGACACGATCACAAAGGACATTGCAACAACTGTGGCGGTCAACTTTGACATAGATTATGGCGGCTTTGGTTTCGAGCCAAAATTTCCCCACTCCGAGGCGTTGGAGTATGCGCTATTACGCTACCACTATCACGGGGAGAAAGAAATGCTGACCGTTGCAACGAAGACCCTTGACAAGATGGGTAACGGAGGAATCTATGATCAGGTAGAACAGGGATTCTTCAGGTACAGCACTACTCGGGACTGGTCGATTCCCCACTTCGAGAAGATGGCGGAGGATAATGCGAAACTTCTGGCTGTATACTTACATGCCTTCCAATTAACCGGTAGGCAGCTATACCGAGATAGGGCAGAGGGAATCGTGAAGTACGTGAATTCGAGTTTGGCGGACTTGGAGAAGGGAGGATTCTTCGGAAGTCAGGATGCAGATGAGGAGTACTACAAACTCGATCTCTTAGGGCGTAGCACTCGCAAGACCCCGGCGATTGATAGGACACTCTACACGAATTACAATGCGCTACTCGTCTCGGCCTTCCTTCTTTCGAGTATCGTCTTGGACCGGTCGGAACTCGGCAAGTTTGCTTTGAAGACCCTAGACCGCATCCTGGGTCTTCAAGAGGACGGAGGACTGCCCTTTCACTACTGGAGAGAAGAGGAGGGTGTGAAGTTGAAAGGTCTCTTGGTGGATTACGGGCCGTTGCTCCATTCACTTCTGGACGCTTACGAATACTCGGGCAAGCGAGCCTATCTCGACAAAGCCGTCGCAATGGCGGAGGATTCGATTGAGAAGTTGAACGACAAGACCTCGGGTGGCTTCTACGATATTCCATCGGAGGATTCCAGTTTGGGCGAACTCAGGACGAGAGACAAGCCAATTGATGAGAACAGCATGATCGCAAATGGACTCCTGCGACTATCATGGCTCTTAGAGAAAGCCAACTATGCAACCGTTGCGGGCAAAGCACTCGGATTGTTCAATGCCGACTATGAGAGATACGGAGTTACGGGAGCGAGCTATGCGCTGGCGCTCGATTCATACTTTAACGGTCCTATAGGGATCACAATTATCGCACCTTCCAAGTCGAAACAATTCATCGCGTTCAAGGCAGAAGCTCTGAAGCTCTATCCTGCCAGAAGATACGTAAGGTATCTGGATCCAGCCAGGGACGTGGACCAGATAGATCGTCTCGGGTTCGATGCTGGGAAGGCTCCAGTAGCTTACGTTTGCGCGGGGAAAACCTGCGGGCCGCCGATCAGCGATCCCGCCAACATTGACCCTTCTCTTTCTTCTCTGCTCGCCAATTAGTCTCTGACCGCGACATTTCATTTTCTCACAGATCACGAATCGTCATCTGAAAACCGTTTCAGCAGAGAATTCGCGTTCAAAACGGGGTCGGGCCATTCCGTGAGCTTCAAAGTTTGATTGATGCACTTAAAATTCTTCTGAGAAAATTATCTGTCAGGACCGGCACAAAACATCCTCCTACCCGGCCAGTCAACGGCTTGGGAATTCGCAGACTGCTCCTTTTTCAAAGAGGACAAGCGCAGAACAAGCCCCGATCAGAAATCGGGGGAGGCGATTTGAGCTTGCATCTTTTTCGCGTTGACCTCTACGCTTAATCCGCGATCTCGAAAACGTCGGATCTATGCATTCTGGGCCCTGAAGTGTGAGACTCGCCCATATCAGGTTCAACTGGCGGGACCCTTCTCCCAAAAATCTCAAAAGTAGTTGCTCCTCGCGACACAAAACGGCAGTTTGGTGAAATATCTGGCCGAAAGTAGGCACGCTAAGCCCAATGCTGAAATCTCCATCAAGCGGTTCCAGACAGGATAATCTTGGCTGTTACGTTGCCTGTTACCGATCTCATCCTCTACAATGGCAGGATCTACCCGGAACCGGAATCCCGAAGACGCTTCGAAGCAACAGCGATTTCGAAGGGTAGGGTTACCGATCTTGGCTCGAATCGGGAGATCCTCAAACTCAAGTCGAAGACCACGCGAATAGTCAATCTCCGCGGCCGGACTGTGTTATCTGGATTCTCCGACTCGCACATTCATCTCCTACATTACGGAATGCTTCTTCGCACTCTCAATCTCTCTCGTTCGCGATCTATTGAGGAAATCAAGAGGCGGATCGCAAATTGGAGCAGCACTAGATCTCGAGACGCCTGGGTCCTAGGCAGGGGGTGGGACGATGAGAAGCTTCGGGAGCACCGCTACCCTACAAGAGACGATCTAGATCTTGCAACTTCAAACCCCGTCTTCCTCAAGCGAATCTGCGGCCACGTAGCGGTTGCCAACTCAGCCGCTCTTTCTATCGCGGGAATCGACAACCTCTCCACGAATCCCTCAGGAGGACAGATTGTCAGGGATCCACAAGGAACGCCCAACGGGGTCCTAAAGGAGACTGCCATAGAACTCGTTGAGAAGGTCGTCCCGGAGTCGATGGACGAGACCAAGAAGGCCTTGGTCTACGCCTCTAGGAAGCTTGCAAGGCTTGGCTTGACATCACTACACTGTATCATCGGCAGTTTAGCCGAGCTGAATTCTTTGCGAGAGTTGAAACAGGAACAGAAGATTCCGCAATCCATCTACGCGATCATACCAGCAAAGCTTGTGGACAGTCTCGCACCCTTAGAACTCTCAAGTGAGAAAAACGGAGACTCTTTTCACGTTGGAGGAGTGAAATTGTACCTTGACGGATCCTTGGGAGCTCGGACGGCCGCCTTAAACGAGCCTTACCGTGATGACCCATCCTCAAGCGGCATGCTTGTCATGAGTCGAGAAGAACTGGCCGAGATAGCGTCGAAAGCGAAAAAATCCGGATTCCAACTTTGCATCCATGCTATCGGAGATAAAGCTGTAGACCTCACAGTCCGAATCCTCGGGGACACCTTTGGGCCAGAGGGTTGTAGACAGCTCCGACATCGGATTGAACATGCATCGATTGTGAGTGAAGCGTCGATGAGGGAAATGCGAAGACTAGGGATAATCGCATC
>Ga0209152_10000444_pt1 | contig 19380 bp, 21 predicted proteins | sample GraSoiAngelo_107_FD_185873 | JGI IMG/M metagenome (GOLD analysis project Ga0209152, IMG submission 185873) | Grasslands soil microbial communities from the Angelo Coastal Reserve, California, USA - 14_0903_09_30cm (SPAdes) (version 2) | ecosystem: Environmental > Terrestrial > Soil > Grasslands...
CTCGGGAATCGACCCGAACGAGGTCGGCGACGTGATCGCCGGCTGCGTCCAGCAGTTCGGCGAGCAGGGGCTGAACATCGGCCGCAACGCCTGGCTCGAGGCCGGACTGCCGCAGGAGGTGCCGGGGACGACCGTCGACCGCCAGTGCGGCTCCGCCCAGCAGGCCGTCAACTTCGCCGCCGCGCTCGTCGCCTCCGGCGTCCACGACGTCGCCATCGGCGGCGGCGTCGAGCACATGGGCCACATCTCCTTCGCCGACTCGTTCTCGGTGATGCAGGAGCACGGGATGGCCTTCTCGCCCGAGCTGATGGAGAAATACGACCTGATCCCGCAGGGGCTCTCGGCGGAGATGATCGCCGACCAGTGGGAGATCCCCCGCTCCGAGCTCGATGAGCTCGGCGTCCGCTCCCAGCAGCTCGCCAAACAGGCGACCGACGAGGGGCGCTTCGAGCGCGAGATCCTGCCGATGCAGGTGAACGGCGACACCTACGCCACCGACCAGGGCCTTAGGGAGACGACGATCGAGGGTCTCTCGCAGCTGAAACCGGCCTTCAAGGAGGACGGCAAGATCACCGCCGGCAACTCCTCGCAGGTCTCCGACGGCGCCGCCGCGGTGCTGCTGATGACCCGCGAGAAGGCCGATGCCCTCGGACTGAAGCCGCGGGCGCGGATCTTCGACCAGACGACGGTTGGCGTCGACCCGGTGATCATGCTCACCGGCCCGATCCCGGCGACCCGGAAGCTGCTCGAGCGCAACGGGATGACGATGGACGACATCGACTTGGTCGAGATCAACGAGGCCTTTGCCTCCGTCGTCGCCGCCTGGCGCCGCGAGCTCGACCCCGACATGGACCGGGTAAACGTCAACGGCGGCGCGATCGCGCTCGGCCACCCGCTCGGCTCGACCGGCGCCCGCCTGATCACCACCCTGCTGCACGAGATGGAGCGCTCCGACAAGGAGATGGGCTTGGTGACGATGTGCTGCGGCGGCGGGCTTGGTACCGGCACCCTGATCCAGCGGGTCTAGGCGTTGGGGACCGGGGCAGGGGATAGCTTTCCCTGCCTCGTCCACCCCTAGATCTAGGAGATAACTTGAACAAGGCATTGCTGGCGGCGATTGCCGTCCTGGTGGCACTTGCCGCGCTCGTGGCCGGCTGCGGCGGCGGCGACAGCACCACCGACGAGACGGTCACCCTGACGAAGACCGAGTTCATCAAGCAGGGCGACGCGATCTGCAAAGAAGGCAACGAAGAAATCTCTGAAGGCTTCGAAGAGTACGCCGAAGAAAACGATCTCCCTCAGAACAAAGAACCGAGCACCGAGCAGGGGATCGAGATCACCGAAACCGTGATCCTGCCCAACATCCAGCAGCAGGCCGAAGAAATTCGCGAGCTGGGCGCGCCGGAGGGCGACGAGGACCAGGTTGATGAGCTGCTGACGTCGCTCGAAGACGCGGTTGCCGAAGGCGAAGACGATCCTGAACTGCTCTTCAAGGGCAACACGGATCCGTTCGCCGAGGTGAACGAACTGGCCAAGGACTACGGCTTCAAGGTCTGCGGCGAAGAATGACCACCTGGTCCGGGGGCGGCCCTGCCTAGCCCCCGGACCGATCTTTTCCCACTCCTTACTTGCTTCGGCGCGATCTGCGTGTAGGTTTTCCTCGACCGTTCAAGGAACTTGGAGGAAATCGTGTTCAGCAGGGCATTCGTTGTTGGGATTTTGTTGATGGCATGTTTCGCGCTCGCGGCGTGCGGCAGCGGTAGCGACACCACGGGCGCCGGTAGCACCGATGCCACCGCGGCCGACACCACCGAAGCCGGAGACAGCACCGAAGCCACCAACGACGGCAGCGCTGAAGAAGACACGACGGAAGCTGGTGAAGACGGCTCCTCCGCGGCGCCAACCGTCACCGGCCCCTCGCTGAAGAAAGCCGAATACATCAAAAAAGGCGATGAAATCTGCGGCAAAGTGCCGCAGGCCTTCCAACCGCTCTTCCAGAAGGTCAACGGCGAACTGAAGGAAGAAGAAAAACAGCAGAAGAAGAAGTTCTCGGCCGCCGAAAAAGAAGAAGCGGTCAAACTCAAAGCGGCGGTCCCGCCTTTGGGGACGGCGCTCGAAGAATTCGGCAAGCTTGGCTCGCCGGCAGGTGACGAGGAATTCGCCCAGGAAGTTGTCGATGCCCTGGATGCGGCGAAGACGGGACTGGAAGAAGACCCGAGCCTGCCGTTTACCGGCAAAGGGTCCCCCTTCGAAGAATTCGTCAAGCTGACCAAGGGGTACGGGTTCCAGTCCTGTCCCAGGCTGTAGGCATTCGACCTGTGCCCGCCTCACTTGCTGGGACGCCCCTTTACGTGTAATTTTCCCTGATCGTTCAAGGAGATGGAGGGAAAAGTGCTTTGCAGGGGCCTAACGCTGTCGTTGTTGTTGTTGGCCTGTCTGGTTGTCGCGTCGTGCGGAGGCGACAGCGACTCGAGTAGTGGAGAGAGCCCGGGCGGTAATTCCTCGGGCGCGGTAGTGAGCGGCCCGACGCTGGAGAAGGCGGCTTACGTCAAGAAGGGTGAAGCGATTTGCCGCAAGGTGCCGCAGAACTCCCAGCCCCTGTTCGAAGAAGTTCAGGCTGAACAGAAAAAGAAGAAGGGCAAGCAGTCGGAAAAGGCAGCCAAAGAAGAACTGACGCTGAAGGCCGCAATGCCCGCGATCGAAACTGCGCTCGAAGAATTCAAGTCGGCGGGAGTGCCGAAGGGGGAAGAGGCGGTCGCCACGGAAATCGTCGAAGCGCTAGAAGCGGCTGAAGAGGGGTTGAAGGAGGATCCGGCCAAGCCGTTGTTCGGGCCGAAGTCCCCGTTTGCCGAATTCAGCTCGCTGACGAAGAAGCACGGGTTCTCGGTCTGCCCACAGCTCTGAGGCGAGGCGGTTTGGCCAGCCGGCCAGGAAACCTCTATATGCTGCGAGCTCGATGGACCTGACGCTGTCGCCATCGGAGGAGGAGTTCCGCGACGAGGTTCGCTCCTGGCTGCAGGAGAACCACCCGGGGCCTGAGCCCGAGGCCGGGCTCGACGAGGTGATGGCCTTCCGTCGCGAGTGGCAGCTGAAGCTGCACGCGGCGGGTTGGGCCGGGATCTCGTGGCCGAAGGAGTACGGCGGTCGCGGCGCGACGATGATCGAGCAGGCGATTTTCGCTGCCGAGGCGACGCGCCAAGAGGCGCCGGCGCCGGCGAACGTGCTCGGCTTGGCAATGGGCGGCCCGGTGGTGATCGCGCATGGCAGTGATGAGCAGAAGGCCCGCTACCTGGAGCCGATCCTGACCGGCGAGGAGATCTGGTGCCAGGGCTTCTCCGAGCCCGAGTCCGGTTCTGACCTCGCCTCGCTGAAGACCCGCGCGGTCAAGGACGGCGACGAATGGGTCGTTACCGGGCAGAAGGTCTGGACCACCTTCGCCCAGTACGCGAAGTGGTGCATGCTCGTCGCCCGCACCGACCCCGACGCGCCCAAGCACCAGGGGCTCACCTACTTCCTGATGGACATGGAGCAGGAGGCGGTGCAGACGCGGCCGCTGGTTCAGATCACCGGCGAGGGCGAGTTCAACGAGGTCTTCTTTGAGGAGGCGCGGGTCCCCGACGCCAACGTCGTCGGCGGCGTCGGCAACGGCTGGGCGGTCGCAATCACGACGCTGATGAACGAGCGCGCCGGCCTCGCCTTCGGGGCGATTTCGCAGATCCAGAACAGCCTCGGCCGGCTCTCGAAGCTGGCGCGCGAGACGCCCGCCAACGGCGGCACCGCGGCCGACGACCCCTACTTCCGCCAGCGGATTGCCCAGCTCCATATCGAGGTCGAGACGATGCGCCTCAACGCCTACCGCGGCCTGACCAAGACCATGCAGTCCGGCATCCCCGGGCCCGAGGGATCGCTCGGCAAGTGGCAGTGGGCCGACATCAACCAGGACCTGACCGAGCTTGCCCTGGAGATCGAGGGCGCCTACTCGGTGCTGACGCGCGGCGCCGAGCACGCGGTCGCCGGCGGCTCCTGGCAGTACGGCTTCCTTCGCTCCCGCGCCAACTCGATCGAGGGCGGGACGACCGACATCCTCAAAAACATCATCGCCGAGCGGGTCCTGGGCCTGCCGCGGCTCCGCTAGGCGATCGGGACCGACCTTGTACTTCGACCTCACCGACGAGCAGCAGGCGATCAGGTCGACCGCCCACGACTTCCTCGCCTCGCGCTTCAAATCGGAGCGGCTGCGCGAGATCGCCGCCAGCGAGAGCGGCTTCGACGAGAGCGGCTGGAAGGAGATGGCCGAGCTCGGCTGGGCCGGCCTGGCGTTGCCCGAGGAGTGGGGCGGACAGGGACTCGGCACCGTCGACCTCGCGGTCCTCTTCGAGGAGATGGGCTACGCGCTCGCTCCCTCGCCGCTGCTCTCGAACACGATCGCCGGCCTGGCGCTCAGCGTCGGCGCCTCCGACGAGCAGAAGGAGCGCTGGCTGCGCCCGCTCGCCGAGGGAGAGCTGCGGGGGACGCCGGCGCTGATCGACGCCGACGGCTCCGCCGAGCCGATGCAGTTCTCGATGGCGGCCGAGTCCGACGGCGATGGCGTCGTCCTCAACGGCGTCAAGACCTTGGTGATGGACGCGGCAAGCGCCGACTTCTTCCTCGTCGCCACCGCCGACGGCGGTCGCCACATCGTCGAGAAGGGGTCCTCGGGAGTCACGGTCACCCCGGAGGAGTCGATCGACCTCACCCGCCGCCTCTCCTCCGTCCGCCTCGAGGGCGTGCGGCCGGAGGCGACTCTGCCCGGCAGCGGCGAGGACTACCACCCCGTCTTCCTCCGCGCCTGTGTTGCCCTTGCCGCCGAGTCGACCGGGCTCGCCCAGCGGGCGCTGGAGATGTCGGTCTCCTACGCCAAAGACCGCCAACAGTTCGGGCGCCCAATCGGCGCCTACCAGGCGGTCTCCCACCGCTGCGCGCAAATGCTGCTGGAGACCGAGAACTCTCGCTCGGCCGTCTACGGCGCCGCCTGGGCCGCCGATGCCGAGCCGGAGTCGCTGCCGTTGGCGGCCTCGACGGCGAAGGCGTATGCCTCTGACGCCGGCTGGCGGGTCCCGGACGCGGCGATCCAGGTCCACGGCGGGATCGGCTTCACCTGGGAGCACGACCTCCACTTCTTCCTCAAGCGCGGCCGCGCTAACGCGGCGATGTTCGGCGACGCCAAGTGGCACCGCGAACGGGTCGCCGACGCGGTGCTCGCCGGCGAGAGCGCCCCGGCGGCCTCCTGAACGACGGCGGCATGGGCGCGCTCGATCGCATCTCCGTCGCCGCGATCGGTACCTCCGTCGCAGACCTCGAGGCGGAGACGCTGCGCGCCGAGGCGGCGGGCGTCGAGTGCGTCTGGGCGCCGGAGCTCTTCCGCAGCGCCGTCACCCAAGCCACCTACTTGGCGGCGAAGACCGAGCGGATCGGGGTCGCGACCGGGATCGTCTGGGCCTTCACCCGCAGCCCCTTCATCCACGCGATCAGCGCCCTCGACGTCGACGAGATGTCCGGCGGGCGCTTCCGCCTCGGGATGGGGGCCGGCGTCAAGCGCCTCAACGAGACCTGGCACAACGCCGACTACGGCCGCCCGGCGCCGCACCTGCGCGAGGCGATCGAGGCGACGCGGCTGATCATGCGCCAGGCGAGCGCGGGTGAGCCGATCCGCTACGAGGGCGAGTACTACGACATCGACATCAAGGGCTGGGTGCGGCCCCATCCGGCGCCGCGCGAGGCGGTGCCGATCTACACGGCCGCCGTGCAGGCGGGGATGGGGCGGATGGCAGGTGACGTCGCCGACGGCCTGATCGGCCACCCGATCCAGAGCCTGCGGTGGATCGACGAGGTGATCGTCCCCGCCTTCGAGGAGGGGCTGCGGCGCTCCGGCCGCGAGCGCTCCGGCTTCGACTACCTGCCGACCGTCTGCTGCGCGATCGACGAGGACGAGGGCCGCGCCATTGACATGGCCCGTCGCACGATCTCCTTCTACGCGACGGTGAAGACCTACATGCCACTCTGGGAGATGCACGGCTTTGCCGACAACGCGGTGGAGGCGGGGGAGGCGTTCCGCCGCGGCGACCTCGCCGCCGTCCCAGCCGCGATCAGCGAGGAGATGGTCGAGGCGTACTGCGCCGCCGGCCCGATCGACAAGGTCCGCGCCCGGGTCGAAGCGACGGCGGAGCGCGCCGACGGCCTCTTCCTCACCCCGCCCACCTACTTCATCTCCCCCGAGGAGCTGAGCGAGTTCCAAAACCGCATCATCGACGCCTTTGGCCCGGAGGCGTGAGCGCCGAGTCCTGCTGGCTCAGCCCCGTTCCATCTCCCGCTGGACGTCGGCCTCGCTGATCCGGTTGCTGGGGCCGTAGGCCTTCCAGCCCTGGGCGACGGCGGCGATGCCGACGCCGAGGATCACCCAGACCGGCCAGAAGTAGCCGCCGTCGCCGAGCGCCCAGATGACGATGCAGACGAGGACCGCAAAGGCACCGCCGGCGGCGATGCCTTTGAAGTCCTGCTTCATCTTCAGGCGCTGGATCGCGAGCTCGCGGGCGTGCTCGGGCCTGTCGATGCCTTCCTCAGCCATGCCTGGATCCTAGGGGCAGATGACGATGAGATGGAAGTCGGCGTCCTCGTTGTTGCCGTCTTTGCCGCGCGTGCGGACCTCGATCGCGTTCGGGTTCGCCGCCGAGCTGTTGGTCTGCGCGTAGCCCGAGTTTGGCACCGAGGTGCCGGCGTTGTTGCGGGCGGCGACGTTGGCGCAGCCGGAGACGTTGAACGGGAAGGTGACGGTGACCGCGCCGCCGCCCTCGACCGCGGCGATGTTGGGACCGCTCGAACGGGCCAGCGCCGCGTTGCCGGGCTCCGCCGGGTTGTTGACGACCGCCCAGAAGGTGTGGGTTGCGACCTGCGCCAACGGCACCGTGCCGAGCTTGTTGGTGTTGATCTGGAACCCCGTCAGCGTGTCCTGCTTCAGCTTGCCGCCGCCGATCGTCTGCTTCTTGATCGCGCCGCCGTTGATCGTCTGCGCCGCGTAGGCGGTTCCCGCGAGGGCGACGACGAGGGCGATCACCGCGACGACCATCGCCGGTGACGGCCGTCCCTTCTTAAGCGTGCTCATTCTGGACCCCTTCCAGTTCGTGGCCGAGTACCTCGAATTCAGTAACCCACTGCGAGGCAGGTCGCTGCGGTCGGTCCTACCCGGGGAGGGAGGAGACGAAGCGCTCGAAGGCGCCGATGTCGGTCACGGCGGGGCCGTGGCCGGGGAGGATCAGCGAGGGCTCGAGGTCGGCGAGCTTGCGGATCGAGCGCCGGTTCTCGGCTGGGTCGGGCGTCAGTTCGTCCGGCGGCTCGGCCAGCTTGGTCCGCAGCGAGACGTAGGTGATGTTGCGGATCACATCGCCGCAGATCGCAACCCGGTCGGAGTCGCGGAAGAAGATCACCTCGCCAGGGGCGTGGCCCGGCGCGTGGATGACGCGGAAGCCGGCAACCTCGTCGCCCTCCTGCAGGACGCGGTCGACCTTATGCGGCGGCCCTTCCCACATCCGCGCGAACGCCTTCGCGCCCGGGTTCGAGGTCGCGGCGACCGGGCGCCGGCCCTCCATCGCGTCGACGTCGTCGGCGTGGCAGGCGAGCGGGACGCCCCGGGTCTCGCAGACCGCCTTCGCGCAGCCCTGGTGGTCGGGGTGGACGTGGGTCAGCGCCAGCATCGAGATCTCCCGTCCCTCGAGCTCGCTGAAGATCCGCCGCTTGTCCCAGCGCCGGCCGGCGTCGATGAGGACGTCGCCGGCCAGGTAGACGTTGATCAGAGGCTTGGGCAGCTCCTTCAGCCGCCAGACTTCGGGCGCCAGGTACTTCAATGCGAGATTCCCAGCCCGTCGCGGGGCTCGCCGCTGTGGCGGGAGAGCTCTTCGAGGCGGGCGATCTGGCGTTCGCCTTCGGCCCGGGCCGGGTGGCCGTCGGGCAACGGCTCGATTAGGCGGCGGATGCGGTTGCGGACCTGGAGGGAGAAGTGGGGCGTGACCGGGCCGGCGAGGGCGCGGATGTCCTCCGCGGTGATCTCCTTGCCGCCGAGCAACTGCGGGTTCTCGGCTTCGCTCATTCTCCGGCTCCGATCCGCTCGAGCTCGGCCAGCTCGTTCACTTCTGCCTGTTGATTCACGTCGATTGCCTCCTGGTCGCCGATCACCCAGATGTGGTTGTAGAAGGCGCGGGTGGGATCGGTGGTGTAGCCGGGCTTCACGTCGAGGAAGTAGCTGCGCACCTCTGCGGGCAGCGTAGCGGCGTCGTCGGTGAGGAGCAGCGGGCCCCAGGTCCCGGAGGCGGAGAGGGGCGCCGCGGCGGCGGCTTCGGCGGGGGAGTCGCTGCGGGCGAGGACGAAGCCGTGGCCGGGGTCGTTGACGTTCCAGCCGAAGCTGCCGTCGCTGTAGCGGGCGAAGGCGAGGGCGTTGGCGACTGGGTCCTCGCCGGAGACGCGCTTTACCCGCGGCGCGATCTTGGCGATCTCACGAACCACCTTGGAGGAGATCGCCGAGGAGGGACCGAGCACATAGACCGGGACCTTCGGATGCTGCTTCAGGGCCGTCGCGGTCGCGGCCGGGAGATCGTTCGTAGCCGCGTAGAGGATCGGGTCGCCGGAGCGGGCGGCCCAGGCGGCGGCGGGCATCGCGAAGTCCGGACGCGAGCTGGAGGCGATGACGATGTGCTTCGGCGGCTTGCCGAAGAGGCGGTCGCGGAGGGCGGCGATCCCCGCCGCGGTGGCGGCAGGTTCACCGGAGTCGACCACGGCGGCCTTGCCCGGGTAGGCGAGCTTGCCGATCGAGAAGAGGGGGGCTTTACCCGTGGCTGGGCTGCCCTGGGGATCGAGCGCTTCGAGCGCTTCTTCGGTGACGTCGGGGACCTCGTCGGGCGCGGAGAAGAGAATCGGCGCCTGGACCGGAGGCGCGATCAGGACGGCGGCCGCGATCGCCCCCGCCCAGTCGTCTTCCCCGACCAAGGTCACCGCGTCCGGGCGCTGGTCCGGCGTGGTCGAGGGGAAGACCGCAAGGGCGGCGCCGGCGGCGTTCGAGGCAGGGTCGGAGCCGCCAATTCGCGTCGTGTTGTTGGTCGCGAAGCCGGGATAGCCGAGGGCTTCGGTCGTCTGCGACGGCGAGGCCGCCTTCTCGTCGCCCTTGTTTGCCGGCGCAGGTGCCGGGGCGGGAGCCGGCGCCTCGCTGCCGCCGTCCTCACCGCCGCTGGTTCCCCAGACGACAGCGATGGCGATGAAGACGAGGGCGAGGACGACGAGCGCTGCCAGCGCTTTTGGCGCGCCTGGACCACCCTGGTCGCCGCTCGTTTTCTGCGGCTTCGCCTCGGGCTTCGGCTTGGGCGCCTCTTTCTCGACCTTTCGCTCCTCCGCCGGGACGTCGGCATTGATCGGGCGCTTCGGAATCACGCCCCGCACCGTAACCGAGCGGGTGCCGTGCCGAGGAGTAGAGTTCCGACTGGCTGACTGACCAGTCAATCGGTAGGCGGCGGAGGAGAGGAAGAGATGGATTTCGCACTTAACGACGAGCAGAAAGAGTTCAAGGCGCGGTGCCGGAAGTTCGCCCGCGAGGTGATCCGGCCGGCGGCGCCCAAGCACGATCAGGAGGAGAGCATCCCCTGGGAGGTGATCAAAGAGGCGCGCGCGCAGGGCTTTGGAACGCTCGAGTCGATCCAGCGCTCCGCCGCCGATCCCGAGGGCCAGTTCCAAGTGATCTCTGCCGAAGAGTTCCACTGGGGCTGCGCCGGCACCGCCCTGGCGATCTCCGGCTCGGGCCTCGCCGCCGCGGGCATCGCCTCTTCCGGCACCCCCGAGCAGATCATGCGCTGGGTCCCCGAGTGCTTCGGCACCGCTGAGGAGATCAAACTCGGCGCCTACGCGGTGACCGAGCCGCAGGCCGGCTCCGACGTCAAGAGCCTGAAGACGACCGCCAAGCGCGACGGTGACGAGTGGATCCTCGACGGGACCAAGGTCTTCATCACCAACGGCGGCATCGCCGACGTCCACGTCGTCGTCGCCACCGTCGATCCCACGCTCGGAACCCGCGGCCAGGCCTCCTTCGTCGTCCCCAAGGGGACCCCCGGCCTGAGCCAGGGCAAGAAGGAGACCAAGCTCGGGATCCGCGCCTCGCACACGGCCGAGGTCGTGCTCGAGGACTGCCGCGTGCCGGGCGATTGCCTGCTCGGTGGCGAAGAGAAGCTGGAGAAGAAGCTGCAGCGGGGCCGCGAAGGGAAGAAGTCCCGCGGCGCCGACGCGCTCGCGACCTTCGAGGTGACCCGGCCGCTGGTCGGCGCCTCGGCGCTCGGGATCGCCCAGGCCGCCTACGAGTGGACGCTCGAGTACCTCGACGGCCAGTCCTACGAAGGCGTGCCGATGCTGCAGGCGCAGCGAATTCAGCAGACGCTCGCCGACGTCGCCACCGAGATCGAATCGGCGCGGCTGCTCGTTCAGCGGGCCGCCTGGATGGGCCGCAACGGCATGCCGATGACCGGGGGCCAGGGTTCGATGTCGAAGCTGAAGGCGGGTGACGTGACGATGTGGGCGACGACGACGCTGATGGACCTCGTCGGTCCCTACGCGCAGAGCACCGAGTGCCCGCTGGAGAAGTGGTTCCGCGACGCCAAGATCTACCAGCTGTTCGAGGGCACGGCCGAGATCCAGCGGATGGTCATCTCGCGGATGCAGGCGCGCGAATACGCCGAGCGCCTCGGTTACGCCGCCGAAGTCGCCGCCGAGGCCCAGAAGAAGGAGCCGGTCGCGGCCTGACGTCGTCGTAAGCTCGGTCCGTGCACGGGCCCGGTCACAGCCATAGCCACGCCCTCGACGCCCGCCGCGCGGACAGCCGGCGGCGGATGTGGTGGGCGCTGGGGATCAACGTCGGGCTGCTCCTGGCGGAGGCGATCGGCGGCGTCATCACCGGCTCGCTGGCGGTCCTGGCTGACGCCGGCCACCTCGTCTCCGACGCCGGCTCGATCGTCCTCGCCCTGATTGCGGCCCGGCTGGCGGCGCTTCCCGCAGCGGGGCGGCGCACCTTCGGCTACCAGCGCTCCGAGGTCCTCGCCGCGCTCGTCAACGGGGTGCTGCTGGTCGTGGTCAGCATCGCGATCGCGGTGGCGGCGATCGGCCGCTTCGCCGACCCGCCGGAGATCGACGGCTGGGGGGTCCTCGCCCTCGGCGTCTTCGGCCTCGCCGGCAACGTCGCCGCGACCCTCGTCCTCGCCCGCGGCCAGCGCGACGACATCAACCTCGAGGGGGTGCTGCGCCACTCCGCCGCCGACGCCCTCGGCTCGGTCGGGGTCGTCGTCGCCGGCGCCTTCGTCTTGCTCGGCGGCTCGCCGGTCGTCGACCCGATCGTCGGTCTCCTGATCGCGATCCTGATCCTCGCCTCCTCCTGGCGGCTGATCAAGGAGCCGGTCGACGTACTGATGGAGGCGGCGCCGGCCGGGGTCGACGTCGACGGGGTCGGCCAGGAGATCTGTGGCGAGGAGGGCGTGCGCTCGGTCCACGACCTCCACGTCTGGACCGTCACCTCCGGCTTCGGCGCGATCGCCGCCCACGTCGTTGTCGCCCAGGGGGCCGACCGCGACTTGATTCGCCGTCGGCTCGAGCTGACCCTGCGCGACCGCTTCGGGATCGAGCACACGACGCTGCAGATGGAGGAGGAGGCCTCGCAGGAGCTGCTGCACGTCGAGAACGTGCGCCCGGCCTAGGCGCGCTCTCGTGCCTCCGTCTACTTAATTTTCGTAGTTCCTTGCCACCGCTTGTGTCGCCGGCCCTAGCCTGGGTAGGGCGAGATCGAATGGTCAGGCAGGCGAAGAGCTATCTGGTGGGAGCGATGTCCGGAGCGGGCTTGATCGCCGTCGCCGTCGTCGCCTTCGTGCTCCTCGTCTCCGCTCTCGTCTTCGAGGACTTCCCTGTGGCCGGGCTGGTCGGGGGCGGGGAGGCGGATGTCTCGAGCGCCGAGCCGGCGGGCGGGGCGGCGGTAGCGGCTGGCGCGACGGGCGGCAACGGTGGCCAGGCAGGCGCGGGTACGTCCGCTGGCGGTGGCGGCGCCGCCAAAGGCAGCGGTGGAAACGCTGACGGCGGCGGCGCCCAGAACGTCGGAGGAACCGGCGCACAGTCCACCGGCGGCACCGCTGAAGCGACGGGGGGCACGGGCGGCTCCGGCGGTGGTGGTGACGCGAGCGGCGGCTCCACCACGACTAACACTTCGGGCGGCTCTGGCGGCGGCGCCCTCACGAGCAGCAGTGGCGGCGGGGGCGGAGGCTCCGGCGGCGGGGGCGGCGGTGAAGGCGGCGGCGGTGGCAGCACCACCTCCTCGACCTCCGGCGCGGTGACCAGCACCGTCAACGAAACCGTCAACCAGGTCGACCAGACGGTCACCGGCGGCGCCCTCGAAGAAACCGGCGTCACCCAGGTGACCGAAGAAGTCGTGGAAGGCGTCGCCGGTCCTGAATCGACCGCCGGCAAGGTCGTCGACGAAACCGTGAAGACGGTCGGCGGCCTCCTCGGCAAATAGAGAAGACCTGGGTTGCGCGGAGCGTTCCGCCTGCTCACCGCCTAATCGTCAAAATGCCCGTCCTATGGCGGAGCGAGGACAGGGGAGTGTGGTGGCAGGCGATCCGATCGTGGGCTCTGCGGTCTTCCCGCAGGGGAGCCGCGTCAACGAGGAGGGGCACCTGGAGATCGCCGGCTGCGATGTCGTCGAGCTGGCCGAAGAGCACGGCACCCCCGCCTATTTCTACGCCGAGGACGACATGCGGGCCCGGGCCCGCGCCTACCGCGAGGCCTTCGAGAGCCGCGGCGCCGAGTACGAGATCCTCTTCGCCAGCAAGTCGCTGCCCTGCACCGCCGCCTACCGGCTCTTCGCCGAGGAGGGCCTCTCGGTCGACGTCGCCTCCGGCGGCGAGCTGCACATGGCGCTGCGCGCCGGCTTCGACCCCGACCGCATCCACATGCACGGGAACAACAAGTCCGAGGAGGAGATCCTCCGCGCGGCCCGCGCCGGGATCCGCCACCTGATCCTCGACTCCTTCGACGAGATCGAGCGCTGCGAGCGCATCCTCGACGAACCGCAGAAGGTGCTGATCCGGGTCACCCCCGGGATCAAGCCCTCGACCCACGACTACATCACCACCGGCCAGCTCGACTCCAAGTTCGGCTTCGGGCTTGAGGACGGGCTGGCGGCCAAAGCGGTCGAGCGGGCGCTCGCCTCCGAGAAGCTCGAGCTGATTGGGCTGCACGCCCACATCGGCTCCCAGATCTTCGAGCTCGAGCCCTACAAGCTGGCGATCCAGGCGCTGGGCGAGCTGGCCGGCGATTGGTGCCAGGTGGTCAACGTCGGCGGCGGCCTCGGCGTCGCCTACACCGCCGAGGACGAGCCGCCCTCGATCGACTCCTACGTCGAGGTCAAGGTCCGCGGCGTCGCCGAGGTCTTCGGCCCCGACGTGCGGATCCTGGTCGAGCCCGGCCGCTCGCTCGTCGCCAACGCCGGCCTCACCGCCTACCGCGTCGGCACCGTCAAGGAGATCCCCGGGGTCCGCACCTACGTCGCTGTCGACGGCGGCATGTCGGACAACCTGCGGCCGATGCTCTACGGCTCCGTCTACGAGGCGCTCGTCGCCGACCGCGCCACCGACCAGCCGGAGACGCTGGTGACGATCGCCGGCATGCACTGCGAGTCCGGCGACGTGATCGTCCGCGACACGATGCTGGCCGACCCCGCTGTCGGCGACGTCGTGGTCACGCCCGCGACCGGCGCCTACGGTTACGCGATGGCGAACAACTACAACGGGGTGCCGCGGCCGCCGGTCGTCTTCTGCCGCGACGGCTCCTCGCGCGTGGTTGTGCGGCGCGAGACCTACGAGGACCTGACGGCGAGGGACGTCTGAGCGCCGTGGTCTCCGAAGGCTCCAAACCCGTCCGCATCGGGCTGCTGGGACGCGGCACCGTTGGCGCCGCCTTCGCCGACCTGCTCGCCGAGCGCGCCGCGGCGGTCGAGGCGGCGACCGGGCGGCGGCCGGAGCTCGCCGGGTCGCTGACCCGCAGCGACGGGGATTTCGACTCGATCCTCGCCGGCTCCGACCTCGTCGTCGAGCTGATGGGGGGAACCGACGCGTCGCGCGACTACGTCCTGCAGGCGCTGCGGGCGGGCAAGCCGGTCGTCACTGCCAACAAGCAGCTGCTCGCCCAGCACGGTGACGAGCTCTTCGCGGTCGCCCGCGAGGCCGGGGTGCAGCTGCGGTTCGAGGCGGCGGTGGCGGCGGTGATCCCGATCGTGCGGACGATCCAGGAGAGCTTCGGCGTCACCGAGATCGCCAAGGTCTTCGGCATCGTCAACGGGACGACCAACTTCATCCTCAGCGAGATGGCGGCCACCGGCGCCGGCTACGACGAGGTGCTGGCGCGGGCGCAGGAGCTCGGCTACGCGGAGGCCGACCCCTCCGACGACGTCAACGGCGCCGACGCCGCGGCGAAGATGGCGATCCTCGCCCGCCTCGCCTTCCACACGTCGGTCACCCTCTCCGAGGTCGCCTACGAGGGGATCGAGGCGATCCAGCCCGACGACCTCGCCTACGCCAAGGAGCTGGGGCTCTCGCTGAAGCTGCTCGGGGTGGCCGAACGGCGCGACGGTGGCATCAGCGTCCGCGTCTTCCCCTGCTTCCTCTATCCCGGCCACCCGCTGGCGCCGATCGAAGGCGCCTTCAACGCGGTGATGGTCGAGGCGCCGGCGATTAGCGAGGTGACGATGTCGGGACCGGGCGCCGGCGGCCTGCAGACCGCCTCGGCAGTGCTCGGCGACGTCGTCTCGATCCTCGCCGGCGACGCGCCCGTGCACGAGACGCGGGTCGAGCTGCCGATCGTCGAGGACGTCAGCTCCTCCTTCTACCTGCACCTCGAGGTTGCCGACCAGCCGGGTGTGCTCGCGCAGGTCGCGACCGTCCTCGGCGACCACGAGGTCTCGGTCAAGAGCGTCGTCCAACGCGGCACCGGCTCGGATGCCCGGCTGGTGATGGTGATCCACGAGTGCCTCGAGTCCCGCTTCGCCGCTGCGGTCGAGGAGCTGGCGAGGCTCGACGAGCTGCGCTCGCCGCCGCGGTCGATCCGAGTGATCGAGGAGGAGTACTCGGCATGACGGCCCCTGCAAATCTGCGCATCTCGGGGTCCTCGGTCGCTCTGGTCGGGTCACGCACCAACAAGTGCGCTCCCCTCCCTCCGCTCCCTGCGTCCCCCGACCTGCTTGATTTTCGGAGCCTTCGGTAGATGGCGCTCGGCCTGATCGACCGCTACCGGGACCGGCTCTCGCTCGAGCCCGGCGATCCCGTCGTCACCCTCAACGAGGGATCGACGCCGCTGATCGAGGCGCCGCGCCTCTCGGAGCGGATCGAAGCGCGCGCCTATTTCAAATTCGAGGGCCTGAACCCGACCGGCTCGTTCAAGGACCGGGGGATGACGGTGGCGGTCTCGCGCGCGAAGGGGCGTGGGGCGGAGGCGATCATCTGCGCCTCGACCGGCAACACCGCCGCCAGCTGCGCCGCCTACGCGGCGCGGGCGGGGATGCGGGGGGCGGTGATCGTCCCCGAGGGCAAGATCGCGATCGGCAAGCTCGCCCAGGCGCTGATGCACGGGGCGCGAGTCGTCGCCCTGCAGGGGAACTTTGACGATGCCCTGCGGATCGTCCGCGAGCTCTCCCAGAAGCACCCGATCGAGCTCGTCAACTCGGTCAACCCGCACCGGATCGAAGGCCAGAAGACGGCGGCCTTCGAGGTGGTCGAGGACCTCGGCGCCGCACCCGGAGCGCTGGCGATTCCGGTCGGCAACGCCGGCAACGTCACCGCCTACTGGCGCGGCTTCCAGGAGGTCGACGCGGCGCCGATCCTCTACGGCTTCCAGGCCGAAGGCGCGGCGCCGCTCGTCCGCGGCGAGCCGGTCGCTAATCCCGAGACCGTCGCTTCGGCGATCCGGATCGGCAACCCCGCCCGCTGGGAGGAGGCGATGGCGGCCTTCACCGCCTCCCGCGGCCGCGTCGCCGCCGTCTCGGACGAGCAGATCTTGAACGCCTACCGCTGGCTAGCCGACAACGAAGGAGTCTTCTGCGAGCCCGCCAGCGCCGCCTCGGTCGCCGGCCTGCTGGCCCACGGCCTGCCGGTGGTCGAGGGCGCCGCGCGCCCCGAGACCGTCGTCTGCGTCCTCACCGGCCACGGCCTCAAGGACCCCGACACCGCCCTCTCCAAAGCCCCCGCGGTGATCAACTGCGACAACGACCTCAGCGCCGTCGAGCGCGCTGTGTTCGACTAGAGCCTTGACCGCGCGTCACCGGCTCGTCCGCGTCCCCGCCTCCTCGGCCAACCTCGGCCCCGGCTACGACGCGATGGCGGCGGCGATGGCGATGCACTTGGAGCTGGAGGTGGAGGAGAGCGGCGAGTTCTCCTTCGACCCCGGCGGGCTGGACGTCCCGACCGGGCGCGAGAACCTGATCGTGCGGGCCTTCGAGAGCCTGCGGCCGGCGGACGGGATCGCGTTCCGGCTGCGCAGCGAGATCCCGCTGGCGCGGGGGCTGGGCTCGAGCTCGGCGGCGATCGTCGCCGGCCTCTACGCCGCTGATCACCTCTACGAGCTGGCGCTGACGAAGGAGGAGATCCTGGCGCAGGCGACGGAGATCGAGGGGCATCCCGACAACGTCGCCGCGGCGATCTACGGCGGCTTCGTCGTCTGCGCCGATGGGGAGGACGGGCCGACCGCCGCCCGCTTCGACCCGCCGGAGGGGCTGGAGGGGATCGTCGTCATCCCACCCGAGGAAGTCTCGACCGAGCGGGCGCGGGAGGCGATCCCGGCCGAAGTGCCGCTCGCCGACGCCGTCGCCAACGTCTCCGCCGCGGCGATGCTGGTGCTCGGCCTGCGCAGCGCCGACCTCGACCTGCTCGCCCGCGGCCTCCGCGACTCGATCCACCAGGATCGCCGCCGCGACCTCTACCCGCGCTCGATGGAGATCGTCGACTCGGCGCGGGAGATGGGGGCGCTGGGGGCGACGATCTCCGGCGCCGGCCCGACCGTCCTCGTCTGGACCACCTGGCAGGACGCCGGCAACGTCGCCGCGGCGCTGGAGGAGCGCTGCGGCAGCTGGGCCGAGATCAAGCGCCTCCCGTTCAGCCCCCTCGGCGCCGACGTCCCCGAGCTCTAGGTGGACTGGGTCGTCCGCATCGGGTTGATCGAGCTGGCGCTCGGCGGGCTGCTGGGTTGGGCGATGGTGATCCGCGACGAGAAGCCGGAGTGGCTGCGGCGGATTGGCGTCGTCGCTCCGCAGCGGATCCGCCAGGTCCACCTCGACTACGTGATGATGGGCCTGATCCTGATCGGCGTTGGCCTGGCGGTCCCGGACCTGCCGACCGCGGTTGCCGCGGCGCTCGTCTTCGGCACCTTCGTCAACCCCTTCCTCTTCGTCCCGCTCGCCTTCGAACCGGAGGTTGACAAGCGCCTCTGGTACCGGGCGCTGGCGGTCGTCTCGTTCCTCGGCGTCAGCGGCGGTTTGGTGGTCGCCGCCGTCGTCGGGCCGGGATAGCATCGCGCGCATGCCGACCCCCCCGAAGCCGAAGCTGCTCCTGCCCGCCCTCGTCCTTGCCGCGCTGCTCGCGTTCCCAGCCTTCGCCGGGGCGACGCTCGCCTATGTCAAGAACCCCTTCAACGCGACGGTCTACGTTGCGAACGACGACGGCTCGGGAGCGAAAAAGGTCGACAGAGGGCATAGCCCGCGTGTCTCGCCCGACGGCGCCTGGGTCGCCTACCTGCACGAAGGGCCGAAGTTCGCCCAGGAACTGAAACTGGCTCCGGCCACCGGAGGCGCAGGGACCACCCTGATGACCAACTTCCGCGAATCCTTCTACCTGGACTGGTCGCCCGACTCGAAGACGATCGCGGCGCTACGCGGGCCCGAACTCGGGAAGCGCAACCTCGTCGTCATCGACGTCGCCAGCGGCAAGCAGAGCGTTATCGCCACCGGCTTCTTCAGCGGCTTCAGCTTCTCTCCCGACAGCACCGAAATCGCCTACTCGCTGGCGAAGAGCGAAAAGTTCCCGCCGCGCAGCGACGTCTTCAAGTTCCCGGTGCCGATCCCCGGCGTCGTCAATGTGCGGGCGCCGGAACCGGTGCGGCTGACCAAGGACCACCGCTCCTCGCAGCCGCTCTGGGGCCCGGAAAAAATCGTCTTCGTCAAGACCGTGGAAGAGAAGAAGCGCCAGTACGGGGGCAAGAACGAGCTCTTCCTGATGAGCCCGCAGGGCAAGGGCGTCAAGCGCCTCACCCACACCAAGGTCCCCGAACTGCTCCAGGGCCTCTTCCCGACCGACTGGTCAGCGAACGGGACTCACCTGCTGGCCGAGTTCGAGGGCCAGGACACCAGCTACGCCGTCGTCGTCAACCCGAAGACGGGCGCCCAGCGCCCGGTCGCCGGCGCGGGCGAGAGCGGCTTCGTCGGCACCGACCTCTCCGCCGACGGCAACCTCGTCCTCGGCTTCAACGGCGGCTTCGACCCCGGCCTGAAGAACCACAAGGTCCAGACCGTCCCGTACGCGGGCGGCAAGCCGAAGACGTTGGTGAAGGAAGCCTTCGAACCAAGCTGGAACCGCTGAGGGAGTGTCGAGTTTGTCCCCCTATGGGAGACCAACTCGACACGCCTAATCCAGCAGCCCCACCTGGCGCAGGATCGAGACGCTGTCGGAGTAGACGTCCTTGCGCTTGACGAGGCCGTTCTCGAACGGGATGACGTCGAGGCCGTCCCATTCGATCCGCTTCCCGGTCGGCTCGGCGACCAGGTCGCCGCGGCGCATCGTGTTCGCGTGGGTGGCAGCAGCCGACCATTCCTGGACGACCAGTCCGTCCCGCACGTAGAGCCGCCTGGTCGTGAACTCGATGTCAGGCCAGGTCTCGAAGATCGAGCCGATGTGGGCGCGGGCCGCCTCGCCTTCGGCCGACTCACCCGCCGTGTGGTTGTCGAAAACCATGTCTGGCGCGTGCATCGACATGATCGCGTTGAGGTCGTGGTTGTTCCAGGCCGCGTTGTAGCGGTCGATCGCCTCCTGGAGCGCCTCGGCTGAGTCCTTGCCCTGGTCGGTCATCGGCGGTTAGGGTCGAACGTAATGGCTACCAACTACACGATCAAGCACCGCGACGAGTTCGAGCGGATGGAGGGGTCGGGCGAGTCGACCTGGCTGCTTGCCCGCAAAGCCTGCGGGACCACCGCCTTCGGCTACAACCTGGTCGAGATCGGCCCCGGCGGGCAGATCCCCGAGCACGACGAGGCCCAGAGCGGGCAGGTCGAGCTCTACGTGATCCTTGAGGGCGAGG